>Ga0136643_10017039_pt1 | contig 10932 bp, 2 predicted proteins | sample TergutLab28metaG_FD_96883 | JGI IMG/M metagenome (GOLD analysis project Ga0136643, IMG submission 96883) | Labiotermes labralis P1 segment gut microbial communities from Petit-Saut dam, French Guiana - Lab288 P1 (version 3) (version 3) | ecosystem: Host-associated > Arthropoda: Insects >... | reverse complement strand
GCGCATGCATATAGCTAGCCCTTAAGTTCCATAGACAACCTGATGATGGCCAACACAGGCCGAAACATGTAGTTGTTTTCCATCACATTCATTAAATACACCTCAGTGATTAAGTTGTGTTTGTCTACATACTAACTTCTGTATTTCCCCGCAAGCTTTCTACCTTTTAGTCCTGTCTTAGTTACACTTGTACTCAAGACCGTTCATAACGTTACACCACATTCGCCTAAGCTATGTACAGCAATTCTCTGTGTGCAGTGGCTTTTCGCGTTTCTTCCAGAACTCGCTGCGATCCACAACTACATTACGAACCTTATATTTCCCAAATCACTTTATATGCATTTTACTATAAATGGTCGGTACAGCTGAATAGTTTCTTTTCCCCTGCAGAACGTCCAGATTTTCTCTTGGGTTGGTTCATCCAGCTTCCAAGTGTGTACTTAGGACTTTTTCTCATGATTAGAAAGGCCCAGTGTGTGAAGCTAACAACTCACCTCAGTCTAGTGCCCAGTTTCAGAATGTGTGGAGCTACACCTCCTCTCTTTCATATACCCTTACACTCTACACAGGGACAGATTCTCTTTTCTTTTAATGTTACATATTAGTGTACTTATATATTTTAATCTTACACATGTAGTTTAACTCCGTAATGTATCCCAATTATTGTCCTTGATATCCTTAATGAGTCACTTATATCGATATATTTATACCTTGAAGAATAAAAGACCAACTTGATGTCACTTGCTATTTTTATTTCACTTCTTATGCGCTCAACATATTTCGGACATTAATGTATCCATCATCAGCAGCTTATGACTTTTCTGTTGAATTTGTTTCAGCCTGCAACACTGATACCACTCCAACCCAACCACATCGAAACACCAACACACATCGAACCAAGAACAATACAACCAATGTGGTAATTCAACAGAATAGTCGCAAGCTCCTGATGATGGATATATTAATATCCGAAACATGTTGAGCACATAAGAAGTGAAATAAAATAGCACGTGGCATCAAGTTGGTTTTTATTCTTCAACTATCACAATAATGCACGGTCCAATAAACATAAGAACTTTATACCTTATTTATAACTGATTTAATTATCAATCTGCATGAATTTAACATTTTAAAGCCTACTGGTCACGTGACGCACCACCAGTTTAACATTAAATAAATCTACGTTTTGCCCACACAATATTTGTGTGTTTTGTATTTATCTCAGAACACACAGCGACGTTTGTCCATATAACATATACTGATTGGTTCTTATAAACGAGAATAAAAGTGTTTACAGCGCGGTACGGACTGGGTCTTTAAATAAAGCAGTTTACGCTATGTCTTTAAAGAGTATGGGTATTACTTTAACCCAACTGCCTATAAATTATACAACTTAGTACTAAACCCACAAATACACCCTTGCCATTTGATGCTGGTTAAGACCTCAATTGTGGTTTTCCAGTGTGTATTAAATTTACGACATTTACCACAAATTGATCGCAAGTAACATAATTTGTAAGTCTGCAAAATTCCTTGTCATTTCACCCTCCTTTAAACGAGACATTTTACAATTGTGTACAACTTCGTCTGAGTCACCTACTTCTTTAAAGTCGCGAATTTTTCATTCATAATCTACTTTGATTTCGTTTCGTTGATTTACTTACAAAATCAGCGAGCTAAACGCCACCAAATAACATGCAACAATGTACTACAGGTTCCTGTAGCAAATTACTTTTCCCTCTGAGAGAGAGAGAGAGAGAGAGAGAACTTGAAAACGAATGTCCTTGACTAATTCACCAAAGGTTCTCAAGGTTCATACATAAATTATTCATCTATGATTGATTTACAATGCTCTTAGCAGCTGATACAGTATACATTCGACCTTATGAAGATGATATATATGCACCCAAATTCTGAGGTGTATCATCCCCGTTGTGTGTTTAAACTATACGGTGAGGTAAATTCAGTCAAAAACACAACTATAAATATATGGTTAAATGATGGTGTTTATTAGCAATGGAAAAGCTACATGTTTCGGCCTATAGCGACCGGCTACCTCACCATATATTCACCCAAACCTTAATTAGACTTAGGGAGTGTATGTAGTCAAACACAACTATGTCAATTAAGATGTTTTAATGACTATAACTTGAAAAACTACATGTTTCGGCACTATAAAAACGACATGTTTTCTAGTTATAGTCATTAAAACATCTTAATTGACATAGTTTTGTTTCATTAAATAACCTCTCCAGTTTTCAAACACACAACGGGGATGACACAATTCAAAGTCTTAATTAGACCTAATCAGTTTTCTACTGAAGCAGGATGATGGAAACATTGAATAAAGAATAGAATATTGCACAGAAGGAAAATATCAACACGATGGTTCAACAGCTAATGGAAGAAGTTCTGTGTTTGTATGAGAAAGATTAAGGGGCATAATACCGTGATTCATCCAAGATATAATGCGATCTCCATTCAGTAAGCACGGTGCGCTATTCAAATGAACATGTGGCCCTTCTGCCAGTGGCTCCACTGGCTGTTTCTAATAAATACTCTGGCTCCTAATACAGCACACAGCTTTTCTTTCAAAACTATCCTGCAGCTCCTTCTTTTCTTTCTGAGCTTTTTTTAATCTGGACTGAACTTGCGTCAGGGCTGCAAAGATCTGTCAGTTCCTGCTATGATTTATATCAAAATAATTACTTTTCGTTGAGGCGCCAAAATGTAGAGGAAAAGGGGTCGTTGGTGGAGTTACAGAGGGTGACATGAGCGTAGGGAAGTCGTGAAAGAACGGTGGTGACAGTGGCTCTGTGTGCGGAGGAGGAGGAGGAGGAGGAGGCGGGTTCAGTGAAATTGATTCGTCGTGAACACCGTTCTGTCTTTAAGACAGGCCGCTGAGGTAATTCTCCAGGTAAAATTTAAGGCTTTTGTTTGATATCTGCCATGTTCTGAGTTATTACGTTGCGTATGGTGGTAATTCCCTAACGTCGTTTCGAGACAACCTGTCTCATCTTTAAGGGTCGAAAAATACAAAAAAAAATGTTTCTTTACTATTGAATTTGCGACCAGTAGGTTGTCCCGAATCGGTGGTAACAAATTTGCACTATACGATGCGTATTAACCAGGAAGAGTGCAGCTCTTGTCTACCTCGAGACGGGAACCTAAAATCACGCGAAAGGTTTCTGATGGCTTTTGTTCCTAACTAATCGGTTACTCAGGCATAGGCACAGGCACTTCAAGGATGTAGGGTGTCGAGGACCCAACTCAGAGTCCGAAAATGCTCCTTATTTACATTTCGACTTTCTACCTCAAAGAGAATAAAATATTTTTTTTTTATACAAAATTTCATCTGTCAATGTACAAAAACTAAATGTATTTCTATGATGCAGTGTGGTGAAATCTTAGTGTAGTTAAACACAATCTAAATCTCGTTAACAGATTTGGGTGGCTAGCTTCACTCCCCCGGCCGCTTTGTCCCAGAGAAAGAGCCACTGTAGGAGACTAAGTACGACCTATATCCTGCATGGATACTTTGAAGAAAATAAAATGCTTTGCCCAAATTTTGATGGTCCTGTTATAACTGAACCCTTTGACATATATCCTGTTGGATCCTAACGTGTTGGCATACTTGTTACGGTCAAGAAAAAACTGTCTTCATTCGCATTTGGTGGTTAATTATTCGATTTTTCAAAACACACGACGCTATGTTTTCGGGTGTATAAATTTCTTACAGTCTTCGGTCGTGCGTAAGAAAACACACAAAGCAATTCCATTAAGTTCCCGACCAGAATTACTGTGTCAAGGGAATATTTTTCCCCCCCATCTCTCCTGATGAGGACATGAAATTGCGAAGTCCTCAGACGACAATTTTGTACCTCCGATAAAGATTAACTAAAATTCTACACAACACGGGAATGCAACTATGGACAAGGGGGGGGGCTAAGCTAAAAGTCACCTAGAGAACGGTGGAAGCGAATGCACAGTCGCCGTTATTATTCCCTAGAAAGATGAAATTAGGATAAAAAATTAAAAACAGTAACTCTCTATTGTCATAATTATCGCATTTCTTCTTCTTCTTCTTCTTCTTCTTGAAATATATACTTTAAAAATTTAAAAAATTCTGTTCCTCCCCGTTATGTGGTAAAATTATCCCCTCACATCTTCGCTACACAAACTCCTACACTCTGAACGTATAGTTTTAATTTTCACCCTCTGGTTCTTAGTGAAGACATATAAGTTTCCTTCCCCTTGTTTCTACTTGCAATCTTAATCCACCAACCGTCCATCCCTTTCTGATTCTTGACGAGTGTCAACACTTCGAATGTGAATGTCTCAAGTCTCATTCTTGTTTCTGAGCTTCGATATATTTACCTACCAACCCACGGAACACAACACAGTCCTACACCGATATAGCACCACTCTTTGTTCACCGCAATTTGTGGCGGTAAATCAACGATGGCGGCAAAACTGAACGCTGTGTGACAGAGAATTTGTGTTCAGAGACAAACATGGGCCCTAAACGAAGTTGGGGCGACATAGAGAGAGAAAGTGTGCCCTATTGGGTCTTGAATTTTATTAATTTGACATTAATCTCTGTCTGTAAAAATGAAATGTTTAACAAATTAACTTGTTAATTAATTACATAACTAGATATATTATTAACAAAATAACTGAGCGATACGTAAAAATAAAGTGGCCAAAAATTAATGTCAGTGTCGTCTGGAATATTACATTCTGACAATCCTGAAGAATGTAACTTTCATATTTACCGCTATAAATCAAAATCGTGTAGACATTAAATAGTGTCATGGGTTCACATATTTTCCATAAAAATTCTAGGAGCCACCTCAAAATTCTAGCCACCACAAGAATGACATGAAGCAAGTTACACACTGAGGGCCCACAAACATTAGTCGACCAAGTTCAAAATTTACTGGCAACTGCGACCTGGCGACAGGGATTTATGAACTCCTAATTTAACTAATTAATTATCAGCTAATTTCTTATTTAAGCGTCAAGAAGACAAATAAAGAAGTACGTAACGAATTCGATAACCAAACGTGTAACTGCACACTAAAGCACTTAGGGAAGTACTTAATTTAGCTGCCACCCACACAAATATCTGGTCAAGTAACCGAAAATTTAATCACCGCTAATAATAATTCCGACAAATTTGTACGATTCTGAAACACGTGTTTTATTTTTTCATTCTGCAAAACAAATGTTTATATTTTAGACGACTTAAATTAGCTGCCAACCACACAAATATCTGGTCATCTAACCGAAAATTTAATCACCGCTAATATTAAATCCGACAAAATTGTACGATTCTGAAACACGTGTTTTATTTTTTCATTCTGCAAAACAAATGTTTATATTTTAGACGACTTAAATTAGCTGCCAACCACACAAATATCTGGTCATGTAACCGAAAATTTAATCACCGCTAATAATAAATCCGACAAATTCGTACGATTCTGAAACACGTGTTTTATTTTTTCATTCTGCAAAACAAATGTTTATATTTTAGACGAGTCTGGTATCTTATTTGAAGCGTGTGCTACACGATCCCCTTTGTATCTTTGTAGTTCCAACACGCTCAGTCTGGTAGATGATCCTCTTTCGGGAAACGGACGTGGTTCAACGAATCACGAATAGTTTTAAGTTTTAATTATTTCCCTTGCTTGTTGTTTTATTTACTCACATCTCTCTTACGCGACGGACATCCTTACTGGACTGCTAGCGTCCGTTATCAGCTCCTAACCTTTTCGCCGTTTAAATCTCTCCACTCCTACCTATCACCAAAGGTTCTGAATATACACATACGTTGAAAGATTAACCTACAACGCATGGCCATGAATCGTCAGTAACCGACGCGAGCAATCCCAATAAACAACTATACCAAAAATGATCGGCTACAGGGTGTCGTTCCTTGGTGTGGACCACACCGTTAAGACTAACGTTGCTTGACATGAACTGATGTAAATTCCAATTTCAAGAACTGCTATTTAATAAGTACGGAAAGTTATCTTTGTTAACTGGCATAAAATCTCAGTATCTAACCAACTTGATGCACAAAATTTGTTTCACAATAAGTTTCATTTCATGCCTCTATATGTTTCGAGCACATGTGCTCATCATCAGGAGGTGAAAATTGCATTACACAGCCTCTTGTATCATCACACCTTTGTAATAAAATTTTGACCTCCTGATGATGATCACATGTGCTCGAAACATGTAGAGGCATGAAATGAAACTTATTGTGAAACAAATTTTGTGCATCAAGTTTGTTAAATACTGATATAAATAAACTGAGATGCACGGTCAGCAAAATGACATAAAATGTATTTACATGTCGGGATTAAATTTGGGCTTTATCACTGCAATTCCAGACATTTGTAATTTCAAAATTATTGAATATGACACATACAAGTAGCCATTTTACTTTCAGACCTTTGGTAGAATTAACCTTTTGGCGCCGGAATTATTTTTTTTAATTTTAGCACACCCTGTGTATTGAATGTGAAAAATACAGGAACCAAATACGTTAGAATTATGAAACAAACTGCATTTTGAAGAGAAAGAAACGGAGAGTATGTACCACGTTTAAAATATTCAGTACCTATATTTGTTGAATAAATATATAAAATGCAACTTTAGAGGTTAGCGGTGCGGTACGTCAAATATAGTTGACATTAGGCGTCAAAAGGTTAAAGCATCCTGTTTAACTTGCGTTTAAATTTATGCACTTAAATAATTTTTAGACTTTACTATAAATATTAGCTCGTTGTGTGACTATATATAACGCACAAGAAACAAAATGACGAAAATATTAAGACTACGAAATAAGGTTTATCATCATCATCATCATCATCATGTTCCTGAAGGGTTAGGCATGTTTCCTGTTCCTTGATCCTCAAGATGAATTTGGTCGCTCCATCTCTTCCTCGGTCGTCCTATGTTCCTTCGTCCTTTTGGTTTATATTGCATTGCTTGTTTTGGTAGTCTGTTTCTGTCCATCCTCTGTACATATTGTAGCCACTTTTTCTGGTACTGTTTTGTTTCCTTTACTATGTTCTGTGCTCCCGTTTTTTGCCTAATACATTGATTCTTTTCGTTATCTAATTTTGTTATTCCAAGTAAGTGTCCCAAAAATTTAATCCGTGCTGCTTCTAAACGTTGTTCCTCTCTTTTCTTCAGTACCCAAGCTTCACTTCCAAATTTCAACGCTGCATTAGCTGTAATGTTGTGAATTCTTAACTTTATTCCTTTGTTCATTTGTTTTCCAAAATGTCTCCGTATTGCTCTGTTTATTTTGTTGTATGTTTGCAATTTATCTTCTAAATCACTTCCGTATTCTGTTATGCGATACCCCAAGTATTTAAAATCTGTTACTTGTTCAACAGTATTGTCGTTCATCTCAATTCTTACCCTCTGTATGTTGTTCCCCCACATCGCCATTGATGTTGTTTTTGTACTGAATATTGTAATTTTATATTTAAAGTTTAATTTAATTTTGATTTAATGTAACTTAACTTTAATAGATATTGAAGACATTACAAAAGAACATTATTTTCACAGTTATGTGAAATTGTAAAGTAACAATTTAATTGTCACTTACTCGTACTTCACTTTATTTATGTTAAATATACAATTATACGAATTTGACTTTCAGGTGACCTTGCATCGTGATAAACTATTATAATAAAACCAACTAGATACACAAATTTCTCAAATTTATTTTTGGAATAAAACTCTACATGTTTCGGACTGTTCCTCTGTCCATCATTAGGAGTCTTTCACTGTACACACACCAATGGTATATGTCATACAAGTTTGCTGACAGCTTGCGAACAGGATCAGGATGGAACTGCAGTTCCGTCCTGATCCTGCTCGCAAGTTGTATGACATATAACATTGCTGTGTGTACAGTGAAAGACTCCTGATGATGGACAGAGGAAATGTCCGAAACGTGTAGATTTTTATTCCAAAAATAAATTTGAGGAATTTGTGAGTCTAGTTGGTTTTATTATAAGAATAAAAGAATACATTCATACATAAGTTCCTACGTAGGTAAGATGTATGTATGTATGTATGTATATGTATGTGTGTGTGTGTGTGTGTGTGTGTGTAACAGGTAAAGGAATTTGAGATATTCAAAAAAGTACAAAAATACGTGAAATTTGCATTTAACAGCTACATCAGGAAGCGAAAATTCATTGATAAAAATATATAATCATGAAAGATAACATTAAGAGAGATGTCATTACATACAATTCGAATATCTGTCTCGAAGAATTCCAGTCCAAATCATCACATTAGCGTTAGCACGCTGTCACATTTATGAGGCGATAGTCTCAATTATAAATTCATATTTTTGGGAAGTATAAATTTGTTGGTGCATCCCATAACACTACACGCAAAATATTACAAAACGGAAGGCTTTCGTGGTCTAAATCGTTGATTTCATTATTCGGTAAAGCTCAGTCGGCATAGCGCGTTGGCAAGGAGCTAGAAACAATCGAGTAGTGGTTCGAATCCCGAGAGTTGCAAGAGACGTCTGCCCACAGCGTCCAGACGGCCCGTGGAGTCAACTCAACCGCGCGTTCGATGGATACAGGAGGATAAAACAGCCGGATCGTGTAGCTAACCGTTCAACATACCCCAGTGTCGTGAGTCTTGTTATGAACGAAGCTATACGGTCCCTTCTTCATATAACCTACTCCCATGACGCGCACACAGACAAATATTCTTGTAATCTATCAGCTTAAAACACACACACGCACATAACTGTAAGGTCAGTACCTCAACATTATGACTGTTCCAACGTTGTTCAATTCCATGAACATGTGTCCCTTTTTGACTAAACAGAACCAGTGCGTTTTGTGGATAATTTCCTCATATTTCTCAACCCATAACAGTAAAGGGCAAGATGACTGTGGTCGGGACACAAGGGAAAGGAAATTGGGGTGGAATGAGGGGGTGGCGGGGGGGGGACATGATGAAGGCAGTTATGAAATTTTAGCTTAGGCCTTGCAAGACACAGACGAAGCTTTTCTCTGGTAGCATAAGTGTTCATTGTGTAAAACGACTCACAACTTTGAGAATTCTTAGGACAAATGAAAGATGTTTATACAATATGACCTGGGTTAAAATGAGACATATTCTGAATTCCTCAGAAGCTCTTAGCTTTCAGCACTGATTCCATGACATTTCATTGGTTGATACTCGAGTGAACGAATGAGTGAAGTTACTGGGAGTGAAGGTAACACGCAAAGAAGTCCCTGTGCATGAAGCCGTATGGGGGAATGGTGCTCTAAATCTATGAATTCTTAAATTCTGAGCTAGCTTGAAGCAAATGGTCAACTTCACGCCGCGGTCAAACTATCTTAGGGAAACAAGCATCCGGGCCCATTGACGAGGGAGGTGGGTAGGCCCCATGCCGAATCTGGTCCCTTTAGAAAACAGAAATATTTATCGTCCCTCTCGGGGGATCAAAGCACGATTTTCCAAGCTTCCATCCCGTGGCTTATTCGCTATACCGACTGTACTGTGGGAGTTGCACTGGTAGTTGTGACAATAGGTGAATGGATGAATAATTCTGTAAAACGAACAAGTGAATGGTCAAGGGACGCAGTGGGCCAGTGGATGAACGAGCGAGTGACTTATTTAAAGAGTGTGACACGAACTGGGGGAGGGACTGTGTGTGGGGGGAGGGAATAGGTGGAGGGTAGACACGGGAATGGTCAATTGACTGAGTTTGTGGGTGAAGAAGACGAAACTGTGTAGATCGGTGAGAGATAATAACTTGGAGATATTAATAGAAAAGAGGAGTAGGATGAGGAGTGAGTGGATGAAAGAAAGAACCGGTAAATGGTATAGCCACGGAATAAAATAGAAATATTTATCAGCATATTGTATTGCTTTTATACTAAATGTGAGAAAGAAGAAGTGCCTTTCCGGCATGTCTAGGCCACATACGTAAACGTTTGGCCTAATAACTCCGACAGGCTTGGTGTTATTTGGAATAATTTTGTTATGCTTGGATACGAAAATAATTTAAAGAATAGGCAAGAACTAGAAGGAAATTTATGTTATCTGAAGTGAAGAAATCTTTCCGACATTTAGTGCGAATAAATTAATGCCTAATTTAAGGCTCCCACCTGAAAATTTTGGTGTAAATATTTGTCAGTTTGATTCACTCATTCATTCCATTGGCATGTGCAGAATGCGACGATTCCTTGCCGTTCTCAGGATTTTCTTCCATTTCTCTGTTATCTACTATTTCCTGCCACTTTTCTCAACCAACTATTCGTCCATCCTCTCTCACCTCATCTTGCCTTCTACTTATTGGTCTACCTTTCAATCTCGTTGTTCCAAAATTCATATATAATAGCCTTTTAGTATTCTATTTCCTTCCATCCTCTGATATGACCAAACTAATGTAATCTATTTAACATTATTGTCTCTATTATAGTAGGTTTTTAACACTTGCATAAATTTATTTATTGGTTAATATCCTATAATTTTCTTTTTTATTTTCATATATTGGGCCTAGAATTCTTCCACACATTTTCCTTTCAAAAATGTTCAATTGCTTTCTGTCTCTCTTTGTTAGTGTCCCAGTTGCTGATGCAGTTTGATTTCCAAAATTAGTAAACGGACTGCTATTAAATTTGGGAATGGAAGTTAAAAAAAATGAAATTTGACTGGTGAATTAAATTCCGCTTTAGAATAAAATATCCACAAAATAAAACTCAAAACAAATAAATGTTTATAGCAGTCTCGTTACAGGCCTGGACAGGCCCAGAAGGTTCCAGGAAGTTAAGGTTCCCAGATTTCGTGACAACGGCACAGGATGTTGGTAAGGTTGTCAGCCTTACGCACCGGCCGCCTTTACCCCCAGGAAATACTCCTGGTACTCAT
>Ga0136643_10017038_pt1 | contig 10932 bp, 8 predicted proteins | sample TergutLab28metaG_FD_96883 | JGI IMG/M metagenome (GOLD analysis project Ga0136643, IMG submission 96883) | Labiotermes labralis P1 segment gut microbial communities from Petit-Saut dam, French Guiana - Lab288 P1 (version 3) (version 3) | ecosystem: Host-associated > Arthropoda: Insects >... | reverse complement strand
CCTCTTTTTAGCACCAGTGCGCTCCTTGTCTGTTCGAACTGAGGAATCAGACAATGTAGGGGCTAGATACTTTCTTCCAGACCCACTACCAACACTGTCAGACCGAGGAATCACTACAGTCTTCTTATTACCACGCAGTCGTGCACCTTCAGCCTCCTAGCAGCACAAAAAATTATCTTTATTTTAAATACTGCACTTCATAGCCATTAAAGGTTATGCTTCCTTGTGTGCCAAGGAAATACATGTCACACACAATGTGTTACAAGCGTTTTCTTCCAACATTTATTGTGGGAAAGTAGGATGCTGCTGCTCTGGATTAATATTGGTGACACACCAGTCTGTAACTCATTTATATCTTGACATATGTCAGCAGATGATGACTGTACACAACTGACACGTATCATGATAAACAAAAATAATTCCCTCACTAAATTCACAAGTTAAAAATTAACCATGAAACAAGACAGGACACATCACCTTTCTAGGTCATAACAGTATGTTTCTTCACTAAACAGACATACCGCTACATGAACAGTGAAGTTACGTGCATAATCTGCTAATACGTGGCATGCCATAAACAATGCAGTGCCACAGCAGGGTGTGAACACATAATGACTTTTCAGCATTTTACCCTGTACTTCAATGGACTACAGATATAGACTGTATTGACCACCCTGAGCTGTGTCCACCTAGCCAAGATATTATGACAAAATGGACTCAAAACTAAAGGATGGGAGGAGGGGTTATAAAAATTCTCGAAGTTTTTATCTTAGGTAAAGGTGAATTTTTCAATCAGTGAACATAAAATGTGCACAGAAAGAACTAGGAAACCTCACTAAGACCACCAGGTCCCCCTACAGTACTGTTACCTTGGGTTCACCTTCACTGTCCTTCTCTGTGCTGCTGTCTTTCAGTTTATCTTCTGGATGATCCTGCATAGTCAGCAGCTCATTGGTTGCCCTCAATCCTGCAATAAGACTGTTCTGCTGCTTCTGCAAAGCATATGAAGTATGCATTATTTTATCATGTCATATGATTACAAGCATACATTTTCACATCAATGTACCCTTCTTATAAGTTCAGTTTGCCCTTTATGAGCCTTATATTGCACTACTGAGACAGGCTTGCATATGTTTCAGCAGGTCCAGCATCACACTTGTGCAGTACACTTACTGTTATCCCAAATTAAAATCCACCTACCTTTACATGTACAATGTGATAATTAAATCCCCTACACCAGATAATATGGGTTTAACAGATCTACAGCAATACTCACACTGGTTGCACGAATCTTCTTCAAGCAGCCTTCAAGCCAAGTCCTTATTGTTTGTTTTGCTACTTCTTCCTCAATGATATATTCAAATTCTTCTCGAGCTAATAATTCCTCGAGTTGAAGAGCTTTACGTATGTCTACAGATCGATATGACAGCATGCTAGAAGCACACAAGCAAAAGGTTAAACCTCTAACTACATGTATCAACTGCGTTAATGTTCAGAACCTCTGCATCTGCCCACACAGTGTACTTTATATATTGATGATACAATAAATAGCAATTATTTTTCAGAATGCCAACTAGATGGCTCCTGCACTGGATGTGAAGTGTGTTCCCAGTGCAGTAGGAAATGAATTATACATTTTTATATGACCTTAGGCTTCAAATGGTTAAGGAATGAGAAAGTTTTGAGACCAGTAGTATTATACTGTGTCTTCCCCAAACTTTCCCTAACTATTCACATTTCGGCATCTGAATGGCTACCACAATGTCTCCACTGACCAATTAAATGTGGCAGTGTTGCCATTATCTGATGTATATATTTGTTTGCTATGGCGTAAGTTATGAAATCCAAAAGGCAGTACTTTGATAGTTCTGAGATTTCTTGTTTCTTCTGCTGCTGAAAATTTCAAATATAAATCCTAGGTAACACAAAGTGATAAGTTCAGATAGTGACACCCAGATGCAGACAGCTCAGCTCTCAGATTATAACAGGTGATAAATATACCACAACTTGTTACCGCTTTGGTGATTGTAGCAACTGCCCAGCGTTCTCTGCAAAAGACCGAGGATTTAAATGGCCACCTGTTACTTTGTATGTTTTTAGCCAATGAATTTTGGTGAAGTCCAGCTTTCTCAGCATCACACTGCATGTTGACCAAGTTGTCTTTTGGTGCCAAAGGGTTAACACTAATCACAATACATTGTAATAGTTTACAATACATTGTGCTTACTTCAGGACATCATGAAATGTAACATCTTCCCCATTGTGTAAACGGTCCAGTTCATAACACATGTGCTTGAAAAGAAGTCTGTCCTTCTGAGGATCAACTTCAAGTCTTCCCTTCAGCAGACGAAGGATAAATTTCACCTGCAATAAACACAGTATTACAGTATGCAAGATCCCAGTTTCTCATGGTGAAAGCCAGCTATACCCACTCATTATCTCAGATTCCTCAGTCCCTCTAAGCAAATGCCAGTACCTTAAAAGCAGTAAAAACACATTCCCTTCTAAATCATTTCCAATTCATTATTCGCAAGTCCTATCACACAGTAGCTGAAAAATCATGTGGTAAATCAAGAATGAATGAATGAATGAATGAAGCAATCAATTGATCAACTGAATGATCAATCAATCAATCAATTGATAAATCCAGTATTTATTATTCCTTAGCATGTAAAAACCAGCAGTTCTTGTCTGACTCACCACATACAGTAAAAATGTCATTGTAACTCCCACTTATGAATGTGTCTACTTTTGAACATACATGCCAATATCACAATTACATGTAGTGAACGTTCATAACTCATAATTATGCAAATGGCATGTGTCAGTGTATAAGAAAAAGGAAAGCAACCATAACTGATATTATGATATTAGATTATCTTCTGGGGTGGTTGGGGGGGGGGGGTATGGTATGGTGGTAATCACCTCCATACAACACATGATAATTCAAAGACCATATTCTAAATACTTATCACTGTCAAAACCTAATATCTGATATGTTAATTGCTTACCCTCTTGACAGGAATAACACCTCGCTGATGGATATCCACAATATTCCACGTATTTTGGAAATTTCGGATATCAGCGTATGAAAGCAACGCATCTTCTTCATTGGAGTAAAACAGAGAGAAGTTTTCCATGATGATTGCTATCATGAACACAAAAGAATATTAATCCCATAATACTGACACAATGACACAGTAATTGCAGACTGACAGTTGCAGAGACCTTCAGATAGGTAAGGCCAATAAGCAACCAGTGTTGTGGTCTTCCAAGTGACAGCATCATGTTCTTGTCTGGTGGTCTGTACCATTGGGTTCCTCGTCTTAATGGTATAAGCCTCAAGATACATGCTACATGTTGCCCAAGACACTGGTGCCTTCCTACCTACCTACCTACCTACCAAACACACTGCAGTACTGTGCACACTGGCATAGTGGCAATATTCTAAATTTGTATTCAAGAGTTACCCAAGCCTAATTTCAGTTGGGAAAATGCCAATCCTGAGTCAGGTTTTGCATGCAATTCCTCAGACCCTTCAAGTTAATTACTAATGATAATACTTCCATTTTGCAACAATCACATCCTTCCAGATCATTTCCAATTCACCATTCACAAGTCACTCTAACATTTGATTACATGAACCCCATTACCAAGAGTCATAATATAAACGGTCTGACTGCAACTCAGTGTCATAGACCAGATTACCACAATACAGACATCCATCATCACAAAACCTCAGAACTTAGCATAGCCAACAACTTAATTTGACAGAAACCAACGAACTCACCAACCAGGAGGTTCAAGACAATGTATGTAATGATGACATAAAAGGAGCAGAAGTATACAAGTGAAGCTGTAAAGTTTCCACAGTCTGTCTCCCAGTAATTATTTGCTGGTGTACAGTATGGAGGCTGGACCATGCAGTCATGCATGATCTTGTTCCAGTCTTCTCCTGTTACAATGCGGAACAGCATGGCAACCCCAGTTACAGGCGACTCAAAGTTTGCTCTCCTGCAACACATCATCTCAGATGTCACAACGATCGTCTGCTACGTAACACAGTTGCAAGCACTTTGGTTACAAATGTGAACATCAACAATGATCTCATCTGATGACTGATTACTAAGACCACTAATTATTTTTGAATTTATGCTATCTTGTCTGCTACCAGCACATATTTTCTTAAAACATTATATGTAACTCTGGTAATAAAACCTAAAAGATTCAACACCGTTAATACCCAAGCCCTCCGTGGACATGATCCTGAGCTACTTTCATCTACATCCTATCCTCTAAATGCTTAGACGAGTATTTCTGTCCATAGGGGCCCCGCTGACTAACCTGGATGGGGTTCATTTGCGGGTCTTTTGACAGAAAAGTAGTAGTATATCTGGGGGCCACGGCTCCCATGATCTGATATGGGGCACAAAGGGCCCGTCTATTAAGGCCTAGGTGCATCGGGGCTGAGAGGCCCCGAAACCAAATGCTAATCTCATCCTCTAAATGCTTGGCCAACAAGTGACTATTAACTTACCCTCCCACCTTTGATTAAGACTCCCACTAGGTATATTCCATGAAGTACAAAAATTTATATGGATTCCTCAACTCATCCATCGTAGCTTCCTGCCCACATAATTGTGACCTCCTACATTTCACGACTGTAGGAACATGACATGACCCATAGAAGCCACACAGTCCATTGTTATGTAATACCCATCCTAACTAAATATCCAGCCTATCATGACCTACATTCCAGCAAAATAACACCACCACTTGACCTATATAAATCATAACATTCCTCACTGTGTAATATCCACCCTACCTACATAATATCCATCCCAGCTACATACCCAGTCCATGTTAACCACCTACAATTTCACTTAACTCACAATAACAGGTGACTTGTATAAATCACACAGTTCCTTGTTATACAACATCCTGAACTTCCCACTTTCTTCATCATTCTCAGATACAGATATTTTTTGAGCACTACATTCGAATTTCTGTTGCACCCTCCCAGTAACACGTTTCATATCCATCACAATACAGCAAAACTTGCTTACTAAGTTTTCTGTATGAAGTCAGAAAAACTTAATACCATAATTTTTCCACATCTTTAACATATATATATATATCCCTCTTAATATTCATCCCATTTAAAAGCAATGCCCACTACACAAGCATAAAAATTTCAAGATGCAATGAATCTTTTACCAATTTAATACGTTGTACCATCATCTTAGACAGTTCCCAATTTGTTAACTTTGCTCCAAATGTACAATGATAAAATAATGCTCTCAGTTTGTAAAGCTTAATCTCACAGGTTGTTTCCACCATGGACGGAGATAAGCAACTAAACAATCTGTGGAAAGATGTGGTGGAAATGACGTCACATTCTAACTGCAGTGTCATTAACTGCATCACATGCACTTCACAAAATGTGATGCAACGTTATGCAAGGCAAATTACCACGAGTTTAATGGAGCACACTGTGACTGTTTTACTTTAACTTCAATAATATGAAATATTCTGTGTGAATAATTGATATACTTTTTGTGTTCTATTCAAATACTCAAATTCTATTCAATATTTCGACAACGTTTGTCCTGTACAGTAATTAATTATAAAACATGGGAACAGTATGGCTACTAACCTACAGGCATAAAACACGAAAGTGCTCTCCAATCAACATAAGCCAGATTATTACGAGGAGGATGCCACTTAAAACAGTCTTCGCAAAAAAAATCACTAAAGAACTATGAAATTTTTACATCAGCTAACAATATGGGCCAAAGTTAGCGAACAGATGAGCCAGGAAGAGGTGAATACAACAAAATATAATGATCTAAAAGCAGTATTTATTGAACAGTTACAGCAAGAATGGGCTCATCTACCAGCTGAGTATGTAAAAAAATATCATACTTATTTTATATTTAAAAAAAAAACTACTTCAACATACAAATGACATGATGTGAGGAAAATCATATATATATATATATATATATGTGTGTGTGTGTGTGTGGGTGTGTGTAAACTTTGTATGTGCAAGCAGTTGGTTTTTTTTTAAATAAAATAAGTATAATAAGTTGCACAGAATAAACAATACCAAAAAATCTTGTGTTCAAGGATGTGCTGAAATCACAAAAGGAGGTAAAATTCCAAATGTGGATAAATGGCAAAAATAAAGTATTTACAAAGTAATTTAAATGGAATAATATTCTAGTAAAGGGAATATTAATTGTAATGCAGAATTATGACATAATGTTTTCAGGCTCACTCTTTTAAGACATTTCCCTGCCTAGTAAGTCAAATTAGTTGTTCTTCCAGAAATGTCTTAAGAGGGTTTGTCTGTAGTATTTTGTATATAAAACTGCTTTCCTAAAAGAGCATTCAGACTGGAATCGAGTTAAGAAAAGGTACTATGAAGATGCAGTCATGCCACTAGCCAACACACATGAAATTTAATTTTAACCCTGCCAGTATTTCAGTCTTATTTTTGTCATGAACTGTAACAGGTATTAGTAGTTTTAATGCCAAATAAGTGCCACAAATAAAATAAAGCTCACCTCCCTATCCCTTCACCATATTTGACAGTACCAAACAGGATTGTTCCTGCAAGGGCATAGAAGAACACCAGAAGGAACATGCCGAAGATAATGAAAAAACTTTTGCAAACTGAGACACCAACAGTCAGCATCAGCATTTTAAGGGTGGCGTGCTTCCCCGTGATAGTGAAGAAACGCAAGATCACCACCATGAAGCCAACTGAATAAGACAGATCATTCTGAAAGAAACAGATTATGTCAATGTAGATGAATGGGATGGAAAGACAATATAGAGGGGCCAGGACACAAAGCAACAGTGGTAGTGAATGAGGGGATTAACTTCATGCACAGGCTCCTTTCACACCATGGGAAGTTGCTCCGGTATCCACTGAGCCCTCAGCTCAGCCCATTAATAATCCAGTTACTGAGAATAGCTCTATCTAGGGAACCCCACTCCGACAGGGACCGCACACCTTGGCACCTGAAGTAAGACACAAACCCACTTCATTTTCTCTTTGAAACAATAGACTCCAAAACTCTCGTAATAAAGGAAAAAGTAAAGCTGTCTCTGTGCATGGCATGATGGCATGTACGGGTGGTATACTTCCACTCATTCTTAACCTCAGCCCTATGCCCTGGCTGCTTCAACCCTGGTACGCACTGAATGTGGCTAGGGGGGTCACACAGCAAGTCCAGACATTTTGCAGAAGAGTAAATTTGGTTATGCCTGTCAAGAACACAAGCACACACCATCCAGCCCATAGCCTAAACACTAACCCAACTACACTGAAATTGAGAAATACTTGTCAAGTTCATAGTTGGATCCTATATTTCCCAGTCTATCGAACTCTGTACTTACACAAACTTCGTTTCACTTACTCTGAGAGTGGTGTTGATGAAAATCCATACCACTCCAAGGACAGTAACCAACAGATCGTAACGATTTCGTCTCGACTGCCAGTATCCCCGTGGAGTGAAAGCAATATTTTTCATTACAACTTCAACCACAAACACTAGCGTCAAAACAGTACTGAAAGTTGCCAGTGGGTCTGTATGAGATTCCTCTTCCCGCCACTAAAAAAAAACAACATAATAACATTAATCGAATGTATTAAGGCAGTATGTCCAGCATACATAACAAAGCACCAAAGAAAACAATATAACATCAAGCTGCACCAAATGAACACACCCAGTGTACATAACAAAGCACTAATGAAAATATTCTGAACTCTGGAGGATTAACTAAATAGTGAAATAAATCTAAGAGGCTATGAACGACTAGAAGGACTGTATGTGTAACAAACACAGAGGTAGCAATGAATACACAGTATTGGTTAATATACTCTTTGGAAAGAGACAACTAGGGAAATCAAGGGAGCTGGCTCAGGATCATGTACAACGGTGGGCTTCAGTATTAGTGGTGTCAAGCCTTTGAGGTCTTCTAATGGAGTGAGTTAATTAGTAAGATACATCTTAGGAAAATATGGAGCGAAGAGGGTAAGCAGATGAAGTGGATGAAGATTGTGCAATGACAAACTTTGATACTAGCTGTGGTAAAGCTAAAGGTTGTGCTACCATATTTAGTTCACCATAATGTGGCTTTATAATGCACCTAGAATAGCACAATTACAAACTTTTACAGGGAAGTGCAAACATTTTTCCTTCTCCTGTTAAGGGCGCTATACAACTCTCAGTTAAACTGGGCAATTTTACTGTGTGAGTCATACCTGATGGAAAAACTGAGTAAACTGCATAGTTTTGACAGGCAATATAACAGGCCTCAGAAATGTCCTTTCCAGTCATCTTTCACACAGAGAACTGCGCAGTTCACTCAGGGAATCATACAGTTTCCTCAGTTTACCTGCCGACACCATGATGGCATCATTCATTCTCAAAAAGTTTACATAATTTTACATCTGTTTCTAGTAATTCATTCAGCAGATGAGCATGGCACAATATATTCCTTTTCAAATACCACTTCTTACTGTACATTTTACGCTTTCTTTTCTTCTTTTTGGATAACATGGCCGACGTGCTTAGCAAACAGCAAACGACCACCATAGTCACATGCACAAGAAGACACACAGAACTGTCAAAAAAACTGACAAACCTGATGGGAAACCTGTGCTGTGCCAGAGAACATTCAGTTTTTCATGCAGTTTTTTTTACACAGCTAAAATGCACAGTTTACCTTAGGGTGCATGGGGCCCTGTACATTTCATGTGGACAGTATGATTAGAAACAAACAAGACAGACTTACAGACACACACAGGAGGCTGCTGTTGATCAGCACCATGCCAGCAATGAATCGCTTGAAGTAGATGTTCTGTGTAATGTCATATATGAAAGCACGGAACTTTTTCCCATCTGGTCTTGGTGGCAAGTGCAAAGGCTGGGCAATTTTTAGACGTTTCTTCAAATCACACCTTGTAAATAAAACATACAGAAGTTGAATATTTATAATACAGTATACATTCAAATTATTTTAATGATGTATACCACATACAACAAGGATGCACACATCCCAGGCAGCATGTTGTACTGGTGCCTGTATTTGTACTGTGAGTCCTCAGTAAGGAACTTGCTTCATGTCAACCATATGATACTAAAATTCTGAGGTGGCCCCAGATCTTAAAAAAAAAAATTGTACACCTTCGACATAACGCTTATTATATATACATATCTACATAATACTGCTCCATCTAGTGGGTAGGGACCTACCAATAAATCTCACAATTTCTAATGTTCACTTATTTATTCTCTTAGAAAGTTTAAGCAAAAAGATCTGTTAACAAACAGAAGGTAGAATTACCGTGTTTTTCGACTTTGCCTGTTCTGAACTGGAAAAAAGTTTAACATACCAGATCTGTTTCCATCTACAAGTAAACAGGTGGGGAGGCATATAATCAGTGGCTCAATTGCAAATAGATAATCTCAGCCAATTTCTCTCTTTACAATAGATCCAGAGAAGTGGGTGTCTCTGCACTCCATTCACTTCAAGATGTTGACAGATCTAATATCTGATACACTATGTTCAATACATTAGACAATGTAAAGTTCCAATTTGAATGGAGTTCATCGCATTGTGTAGTCACATAAATATTAGTATGCGTGCTGCCGTCAAACACAACAAGCTTTTATTCAATTCATCAGTCAATGCTACATATTTCACTCTTACAGACCATCATCATGCAATAAAATACATAATTTAAAATGCAAGTATTCCAGAAACCCACATATACACAGCACGGTACACCTTCATCAGAACTCTCCAGAACTGATCAAGAAAGTTAACTGTAAACAGGCTATTACAATCATGCCTTCTACTTCAAAGGACTGACACAAATTAAGTGTTTAATATTACTTACCATCTTCTTTGGTCCACAGTTAGAAGTGCAGTTCCTTTATTTTCAGAGTAATTAGCAATCACAACTCCAACAAATAAAGTAAGACCAATCATACAGCCAAGGAATATGTAAATATGAATATAAATGGCGTGGACCTGGAACAATATAACAGAGCAGATGTATCACTGAAACAATTCCAAACTATCCCCATGTTCTCTTGCTGCAATTCTCACAGGATGTCGGATTCTGTAACAGGATTGCAACAGTATAAATAACTTCAACACAACAATCAAGCTAAATCATGCTAAACTTAATCTTTCTACAAACATTAGAAATACAAAATGTCTTTCTGTTTGAAGTAACCGTTATAAGCAAATATGAGGCAAAACAAATCCACATTTTTATGGCATGTGACACCACATAGCCTGGTTGATTGGCACAAATATTTCAAAGGGAACTGCTGCCTCCACCTTCAGGGCAGAAGATGTAAGCTGAGCAGGATTTGATTGATTGATTTGCATTTGGGTTCGGGGCCTCTCAGCCCCGATGCACCTAGGCCTTAATTAAGACGGGCCCTTTCTGCCCCCTATCGAATCATGGGAGCCCTGCAGCCTTACTATAGCTCCAGATGGCCCCCAAGCCTAAACTCCTAATATCCTTGGGCTCCAAAAAGAAGGAGCCCAGGTACACATGCCTGAGTGAGGCCAGAGCCTCGCACTCACATAAAATGCGAGCCGAGGTTTCCTCTCCCACCCTGCACTTTCTACACAGAGGGCTGTCAAGCAGCCCTAGTAGTTGGAGATGTCTCCTCAGGGTGTTATGACCCATGAGAAGGCCAGTCACGGCCCTGGATTGAGTTCTATTAATATATGTAATACAGTGCATGGAGCGCAGGGACAGCAACCTGAGCAGTACAATGGCAGCTTACGCTGTGTACACTGAAGGAAGAGGCAGTGGGTTCCTCCAAACAATGGCACAAATATACCACACTATACAGTGCCACATTCCAGATGAGGCAGCAGGTTCCTCCAAACACT
>Ga0136643_10017037_pt1 | contig 10932 bp, 8 predicted proteins | sample TergutLab28metaG_FD_96883 | JGI IMG/M metagenome (GOLD analysis project Ga0136643, IMG submission 96883) | Labiotermes labralis P1 segment gut microbial communities from Petit-Saut dam, French Guiana - Lab288 P1 (version 3) (version 3) | ecosystem: Host-associated > Arthropoda: Insects >... | reverse complement strand
CTGGGGAGACCTAGGAATAGATGGGTGGATAATACTACGATGGATCTCCAGGAGGTGGGTTGTGGGTCTATGGACTGGATTGGGCTGGCCCAGGATAGAGACAGGTGGCGGACACTTGTGAGTGCAGTAACGAACCTTCAGGTTCCGTGAAATGCGGGAATTTCTTGACTAGCTGCAAACCAGTTAGCTTCTCAAGAAGGACTGCACGATGGAGTAAGTAAGTAAGTGTCATTACATTTTTTATTCTTGTTTCTCTTGAACTAGTAAGTCTAAACAGCCAAGTTGTTGTCATTATAGTGATGGTTGTCCTTGCTTGGATGTGATCATATGATGATGATAATGATGATGGTGGCTGTAGGAGGGACCTGCAACTTCTAGGGAGCAGAACTGTGTAGAGGCCTGATTTTCCTTGCATAAACATACTTAATGGATTAATTAGTCAGAAAACTGACTACACTTTCAATCTTACCTTAGTAGGTTAGATATGTTGTGGTTAACATCCATTATTTCTTCCCTTTAGGAGACCATACCTACAGCCAAATGAAAGCTTTCAGTCCACAGCTCCCCAAACAACGTGAAAATATAGGTTCAAATTTTCATTGGTTTTTGGTGAAACTAAGATACTGTTGATTCCTCTACCTGAATATTAGGATTCAAATTATATTGTGAAAATTTTCTTGATGTGAAATGTTATGCAATGAAACTGTCTGCTAGTTCATCAGCTGGCTATCACATAACACGCTTGTGTGACATACAACTCACTTTACTATTTTAATTAGCATAAGAGTCAACTTGCTGATTTTGGTGGCTGTGCAGTCTTAGGTGTACGCTTTCAGCTGCTTATCTGTTGGAATCGTAGGTTCGAACCTGCTGATGGTATAGTTGTTCATCTCTTGTGTTTGTTGTGTGATGTTTAGGTAGTGGCCTCTGCGATGTGCTGATCACTCATTCAGAGAAGTTCTACTGGGTGTGTGTGTGTGTGTGTGTGTGTGTAACTGTGCATGGTCTTGAAACCTCAACAGTGAGGTGCCCTGTGCCCAACTTGGGCTGTTGTCCACACATAAAAAAATTTAATGCATGACATGAATTTATCTTAAGTGGCAGTAAAGTACATGCACTTGACCACCTTTAATGCTCCCCATCCCTTCACACAATGAAGTTTGTAACTGCAGCAGCCTGGTTTGGCTCAGCAAATTGTGGAGAATTCATATAAATTTTTATGTCAGTACTGGTGATGCATGTGAGTCTTCTTTATGAAATAATGTGTGAAAAATGGATTAAACCTCACTGTCATCCAGCACTGCTAATTACACCACTGTGACATATGGCATTTGTTGTCATTCCTTAACAGTTCAAGTTCATTACATTGAAGACTCTGGGATATATATATATTTGTAGATGCGTTCACAAAATTGCGAAAAGTGACTTAGCTTGTCCATCCGCATGGAACAACTCGGATCTCACTGGATGAATTTTCGTTAAGTTTGTTATTTGAGTATTTTTCGCAAATCTGCCAAGTAAATTCAGGTTTCATTAAAATCGGACAATAATAAAGGGTACTTTACATGCAGACCAATGTACAGTTTTTTTATCAGTCTCGCTCAGTTCTTCGTAGAATGAAAAATGTTTCAGACGTGAGTTGTAGAGAAACTTGAAACACACATTTTGTGTTCAGTAGTTTTTTTTAATTGTACTGTTTATGAAATAATGTGGAAAATGTTGTAGAGCCGGATAGGCCACAGATGACAATATGACACATATGCCTTGCATGTTCGATACCTAAGGCTACAAATACACACACAACAATGCTTGCACAAATGCACCTCATTGTTACATTATACATACATTACTCTTGTTTTAAATGTGAAAGACTGCCATTTGAATATTGATCCCATGTGTTTTCTCAGGACATTTATGGTTTTATGGGTTTTAGAGAGCTATGTCCTGTTGTCTAGCAAAATTTGTTCAAGACACAAAAGTCACGAGTTTTTCCAGGTTAAAAAAAAATTTCTGACAATGCATACTAATATTTTGACTTCCATTTAGTGGGTGAGAACGTCTGTAGCATTAGGACAGTCATCAGTCAGCCATTGCCAGGAAGGAAAGGGAGATGTGTTGATTAATGATTTTAGAGCCTGAGCTGAGGGTATGAAGGATGAGGATGTGATGAAAAATCTGTAATTGAACTGAGGGAGTTTGTATAGTGTTTTTATCATTATTTAATTTTTTATCTGTGTGCCATAATTTTGTATCTGAGTTCTGGACTTTGTACACTTTAAGTAGAGATTCTCAGCCACATGTTAATGAAGTGGTTTTGGGCTGTGGCCATTGTTGTAGTAGAGTGCACAAAATTGTTTAAAATATTACAAGAACTGAGGATTATTATGTAAATTGTAATTATAATGTGTGTACTCCTGGTAAAGCAAACTTTGGTACTGATTCGGAATCTTTCCTGCATATTTCTAATTGTATTTTTAAAGTCAAGAAATTTATTAGTAAGATATTTATTTCCTGTCTTGTTTTCATATAAGTTTAGCACACTCGTCTGTTTATACCTCAGATTGTGTTTATATTTTGTGTTGAACATTCTGTTCTGGACCATCTCTGTCATTTCAGCAAGAAGATGGTGATCAAGAAAATCTGTTGTATTGGGGCAGGTTATGTAGGTGGTCCAACCTGCAGTGTGATAGCTCTGAAATGTCCTGAAATAACAGTGACTGTGGTCGACAAGAGCAGGGATCGGATCGCACAGTGGAACTCAGATAAGCTGCCAATATATGAGGTATGGGTTTTCAGGATATATTGTCTTTCTTCACTAAAATTAAGTAATTTGTCATTAAATGTTACCAGAGAAGGTTGGAGGAAAACCATTTTCCACACTTCATTGCGTCCCGGATGAACTAGTTGATGTTTGGAGAATATCCAGCTTATCTTCATCAGCTTCATCATCAACATCATCTCCATTGTCATATTCATTGTGTGCTTCTTTCCACCACGTATTCCTGTAACTTCTTATACTTGCTTTCTTTAGCTTCATCTCCATATTCTGTATTTCATGATTATCACATTATACCAGGAACCAAGATAGCATAGTCAGTTTATTCATTCATTCACTTTATTTTCCATATATCCATATACAGGTAAAGTACCAAAGATGTGGAAATTGTCAAAGTAGTTTTATAAATATCTGTTAAAAATACAGATGTCAAATGCTTAAATATAATTATAATATTATGTGATATAGTTATTAACATTTATAACATCAGAACAATTACAATTAAGTTGTGTGAGTTATTACTAGGATCGTACACTATTAACAGGGTTAAAATAATTATAATTAAGATGTGTGTTGTTATCAGTATCATATACTATTAACAGGGTTAAAATAATGTATTGGTGAATCAGCCTCTTGAGGTTTATATTCTTCTGTCTTTCTTATGTTCATAATATTCATTCATTGAGTAGAAAGAATAATGATATAAGAACTTCTTCAATGTGGATTTAAAATATTTATGATCATTAGTCAAAGCTTTAATATATTGAGGAAGGTGGTTAAGAACTTTTATACCTGATATATAAGGTCCTTTATTGAATTTTGATAAGTTAGCTATATGACCAGGTTGTGGGCTGGACAACTGAGGCATTGTGCTTTTACTTCTGACATGGACAAGTGATTTATCCTTGCCTCAAAATCATCCAATCTGTGGCTGAGGCCACCCAGGATCCTATTCATTGAATGTTGGGGGGTTTGTTTGCCATTGGCAAAACAGTTGGGCTGACCACTCACCTCTATCTACTGACAAGCTTAAGAATGTGTGGGACTATGCCTCCACTTCCCCACACACTTTTGTGGCATGGTGCTTGATTAAGCAGAAGGAAAATTTACTTTCATGTTGAGAGTTACCGCCACTACACTACTGTTTCCACTCACCTTCTCTTGGACCATGTTTACTTTTGCCTTTTTGTGGGACTTGGAATTGGCGCTAAATGATTTGCAGTGAGCATTCCATGGAAATTTGCAGAACAGAAGACTGTTTTTTGTGTGCCAGCAGACAAAACCAAGTGGAATGTGATTAGTTTTACAATGCTTGCAAGGAAACTATTTATAAGATGTGTTTAAATAAAGACATGTTTTTATTTTTCTTTTTCAACTAAAACAGGCATTATTGATGTGTTTGCATCCCTGTGACATGTAATATTAGCAGTCCTGTGCTTTGAGTAAATTATATTTTCTCTATGACTGTGTTCATTTCAGCCTGGGCTGGATGAAGTAGTTAGAGAATGTCGTGGCCGCAATCTTATATTTTCCACAGACATTGAGACAGCGATAAAAGAAGCAGATCTTATCTTTATATCTGTCAACACACCCACCAAAACATTTGGAAATGGAAAGGTGAGGACATTTCAACAGGAAGAATAAACCAGCATTATAACACTCATTAATATTTCTTTATTGTTACACCTCCATATCTCTCTGTTACTTGTATCTTTAGTAGATCATCTTCATGGGGAAACAGCTGATTAATACAGACTAATGAAGAGGCTTACATAATTTGTGTTATATTTTGTATTATAAAATATTTTTCTAATAAAATCCATTGAAGTGATTAAAAATCTGGTTTTGTATGATTGTGTTACTGTGTGTAGTACCCATCTGTTGCTGTTGTTGTTGTTGTCATCGTCGTCATTGTCATTAATGTAGATATAACGTTCTTGGCATTTCAGAAAATGAAGTATTTAAGATTACTAATGAAACATCTTACTCTTGAAGTATGTTTACTAACGTGCATAACACCAGCACCACATATTTCCTTCTCCTCTAATAATTCCATGATTTAACAATTTATTTGCATAGAAATAGGCATTCCATTGAGTTCTGAAATTGTTCACTTTATTGTTTGGTTTTTGTTACAGTCATTATCACAAGTTTCTTGAAAATCATTTGATAAAGGATACCTTTGCAGATTTCTGAGAATCTAAATTTCTTGTTCAGGTTTCTCTCCTACCAGCATTATTTATCACATCCTCCCAATCAAAGTGTGGAACAGTTTATCCTCCTGATTACTGTCATTATGAATTGATATGTCACTGTCAGTGGGGTAATTGTTTTCACATCACTGTAATCATTCATACTACCTTCAGATGTAGTGAATACTGCTTGCATCACATGTTCCTGAGACAAAATGGCTGGCTTTATCTTGCTCATGGTTAACATGGCTGCAGTCTTGTAACTGATATAAGAACACCTACATAACAGTGTTGAAATACTGGACAGGACCACGGCCAGAATCCACAAATAGAAACATAAACCGCTGATTTATTGATACTCAACCTCCGTTCCTTGTACGCTTCAGTGTCATATTCAGGGAGTGATATGAAGCGACCTGTGATGAGGTACAATACTGGAAGTCAGATAGCTGTGCTGTGGCTCAAGTGGTGGTCACTGCTTTTCACCTGAGAGGCCTAGGTACTTTGCCCGCAGTTTTCTCATCAGTTTCATCCACCAGTGTTCCATATTCAATCATTTATCCTTTTACTATGTGTTATGTATATAGGATGCAAGTAGGAAAACATCTCTAGAAATTCACTTTATATATTAGGCAACAAGGATACTTATTTCATTTGCAGCCATGGTGCACATTTTTTTTTATTTCCCACAGAATGCTATGTATTTCATAATTTTATCTTTCTCTGTTCAGATAATATTCACATTTTACATAAAGCAAGCCCTTAGGATAAAGTTTATCTGTCACTTATGCTATATAATCTCTGTAACTGACAGCATCATTCATGAACACCCCCCCCCTCCCCCCCAAAAAAGCAGAAACTGCATGATGCACTGATGATGTCATATACTGTGACAGTCATTTCAATAAATCATATTACTAACAAGACATTGAGAAGCTTCCATTTCATCTGTGGAACAGATAGTAGGTAGTGTTACTTTATGACTGCCATGGATCTTGTCTTTTGGTATTATAGTTCTGTCTTGGTCAACTGAAGCCATGATATTTGAATGAGCATGGGAATATTTTATTGTGAAATGGATGTTCACAGCTTCTCCCTGCCCCCTGCCTTTTTTTGCTATATGCCAGATTGTTATAATCTGAGATTATTTGTTTAAAAAAATGAAACTGTGGGTGCTCCAGTTATTGCTGTATACTCATTGATGGTTTTGGATAGGTTTCAAGGATAAATGTCAAAAGCAGGCAAATCAATTGGCATGTAAATACACAAATAGTTCTTATACATACAAAACATATATGTATTGGTGGACTGTTTCTTGCATGAGGAGTGAATGCTGCATCAATTTGCTGCACGCTAAACATTACTAATATAGGTCATATTGTGATGTCACTTAAGAGTGCATATACATGTGTACTGTATTAAGTGTGTTACTGGACCAGGGACGAGCTGCAGATCTGAAGTATGTGGAGGGTGCTGCACGGATGATAGCAGAGGTGGCAACTGGGGACAAGATTGTGGTAGAGAAGAGTACAGTACCAGTGCGAGCTGCGGAGAGCATACTCAATATATTGCGTGCCAACAACAGGCCTGGTGTCAGCTATCAGGTACAGATAAGTATTTAATCACATGTGAAACAGTGTGTGAAGACTTCAAATTAGTATGATTTTTTGTTGTATGTTTGAGAGTACATTTAATTTTTTACAGTTCTAAATTTCTGGTATAGTGAAGATATTTTTTAATCTGGTTGGCAGGCAGACTGTTGTGACTAAACTTATTGTCACACTTATTATGTATGTGTATATATATATATATGAAGTTTGGGAATTTTATTTTGAGAAATAAGATTAAGTATTGAAGGGATGCTTGTGTAAGGTGTTCCTTATTAACGTGCTGTCCTTCCTTTCAAGGAAAAATATAGGGTTGTAAGATCACTGTCCCATCTGTGCATTTGTCCTGCACCCTGTTTTGACATTGGAATAAATCAACTGATTTTCATGGAATTTCGTACAAATATTGTGTCATTAAAGGCTCGTCAATCTGAATTGGCAAATTAATATCAATAAATCACTTCTTTGTACTCTGTGGATATTACAGAATTGTGATTAAATTGCTTTAAACTTGTGGCAGTTAGTCATTTTGCCACAGTCATATGTTGATGCTGATTTGTGTGTTCTGGTATTAAGGAGGTTAAACCTATAAAACAATATCTCCAATAATGATGCCTATGCCAGTATTAAGATAAAATTTTTGTTTATTTTAGTTTTATACTTAGTCATTACTTGTATTCACATTTTACATAAAGCAAGCCCTCAAATTTAAGTACCTACTCTGGAGGATAAAGTTTATCTGTCATTGATGCTATATAATATCTGTAATTGACAGCATTATTCATGAACACACCAAAAAAAAAAAAGCAGAAACTGCATGATGCACTGATGATGTCATATACTGTGACAGTCATTTGAATAAATCATATTACTAACAAGACATTGAGAAGCTTCCATTTCATCTGTGGAACAGATATTAGGTAGTGTCACTTTATGACTGCCACGCTTCTTGTCTTTTGGTGTTATAGAATCTGTCTTGGTCAACTGAAGCCATGGTATTTGAATGAGCATGGGAATATTTTATTATTATTATTATTATTATTATTATGTTTTATTATGAAATGGAAGGTACTGAGGAGGTTAAACTTATAAAACACTATCACCAATAATGATGCCTAAGCCAGTATTGAGATAAAATTTTTGTTTATTTTATTTTTATACTTAGTCATTACTTGTCTTGACAGCAGTGCCATCTGCTGTTATTTATTCTGACTGTGCTGTATTTTAGCCTAATTATGAGTTAAAAGGAATTGTGGCTGGCTTGCAAACCTGTTTAGAATTCATAACACACATAATCAGAAGTCACGTTCTGAGTTGTGAAACAAACGGATTCCTGGAATGCAACCTGTTTATAACCAGGCTTTTCATTTCCTTTGTCTTTATTGATGCTATGATGGCATTACCAGAAATCAGGTTCTGAATTTATATCATATCTCTTTGAACTGACACAAGTTCAGTTCACTTTATGTTTTTAAAGCTGGTTCACAGTGGTAATTAAAATTTTTCTACATTACTTAATGAATGCTAATTGGCATGATATTGAAATTAGTATTATTAATTATTATTATTATGTAATTATTAATTCTGTGACATTTTACAGTATTATATTTGGTGGTTTGTGTATTATGGATCAATTCCATGTATTCATTTTCAGAAAGGTGGTGCTGCAGCCCATACAGCATGCAAACTAGGATATACACATAAATGTTCTTTAAGATTCAAGAATTTGGTATTCCTTTCAGTACCAAAACAGCTTGAAGAATTATCACCAAATCTTGTACATGTTGACAGCCTGATACGTACATATAAATCAAGCTTATTTTCATAGTTGAATTTAACATACACCCAAAAGTACATTGTGCCCTAAAACTGAGTAAATGTTTTAAATACTTTTTTTTAATGTAGATTTTATCAAACCCTGAGTTCCTAGCTGAAGGGACAGCAATAGATGACCTTTTAAATGCAGACAGAGTGTTGATTGGTGGGGAAGATACTCCAGAGGGCCATGCTGCTGTAGAAAAACTGTGTTGGGTTTATGAGCACTGGATCTCTCGCAGCAATATAATCACTACTAACACTTGGTCTTCAGAACTATCTAAACTGGTAAGTACGTTTGGTGAGTCATTCATATAAGTAGTTAATTTTATAGTTTGAATTTTGGTTTGAGTACTACTCTTTATTACACATCAGTGTTTTGTTCTGTGTCTTGGAAGTCATATCTCATTGATGTGTTATGCATTGTTGATCTAAAATTTATGGAAGTACGCCTTTCCCTTGATTTACGAAAAATATTTTGTCTGAATGCTGTTGAAAATGTTTATTTGAATTTTGTCTGTTTATGGCACCAAGTGCCATACATTGAAATAAATACTACCTTGTAGAGCAACATGGCTAAGTAATATAGTGAAGTAGTTTATTAGCAGTGATGTGTGAATGCCTTCTGCAAATTCTAGCAATCTCAGGCTCTGTCTTTTGTTGCTTTCTGTTGCTAGTTTCCAAACACTGAGAGTTGTCATATTCCAGTGCTCTGTAAATTTTGTAATTTTCGTATTGTAGGCAGCAAATGCATTCTTGGCTCAGAGAATATCAAGTATTAATTCACTGTCAGCTGTGTGTGAAGCAACTGGTGCAGATATCTCAGAAGTGGCACGAGCAGTTGGTCTAGACTCAAGGATAGGATCAAAATTCCTGCAGGCATCTGTTGGTGAGTAGTGGTAATAAATGACCAGGTATTGTTTTCTCACATCTGAATTTTATACCAACTCCGCATTTTATGATAGGGATGCATTCCATGAAAGCTCTTTATAAAACAAAAATTTTTGATATTGAGACTCTGGTAACACCAACAAATGAACAATTCTATAATTTATGTATTCATTATTTCTCATCTCCTACATGTTTCAGCATTGTCACCATCTTCAGGGAACTTGTACCAAACTTCTGCAAGCTCCATGAAGATGGTGACATTGCCACATCATGTGGGGCTAAGTAACAGAAGGAATACATAAATTGTATGATTGTACATTTGTTGGTGTTTCCAGAGTTTTAATGTATCATAATGCGTGGAATGAACAATGTAAAAAAAATTTTTAGTTGCTGTGAAAGTGAATTTCTTATTAATATGAGAACATTAATGAGAGATGCATAGCATATCTGTTTATTAATAGTTAAATATCTCTTGAAAATGCAGTGGGAAAATTTGACAATTCATTTATCTAGCTGCATTTTCCACAAATACCCATTCTATCTGTTGACTGCTTCATTGTGTACACATTATAGATTTTGATTCACACTTTGAAATAATGATTCAACAGTTTATGAATGACATGTAATACTTTTTGGCATAAAGGTAAGGACTGAAACATAGTGCCATTTTTTGCTGCCATCTCCTGGTCTTGTTCTTAAATACTACCAATGATCCATGGACCTTTGTAACACCTAGTTGTGCCCCACATTGGACCTTTGGCTATTACCAACATACCTGCTGCCAGCTACCTGGTGTTCAGTTTTTGTACACACGCAAAGTAAACAAACTAGCTCAAATTGTTACACATGCTCTATCTCAAGGGAAAATTTTACATGTAGGCTGTGTCAAGTCAGGCTTTTAAGTACTAGGTCTAGCCACCGATATAGTTAGTCATAGGTTTATTAACAGTTTTATTATTTTTATACTCCAACTTATGGTAAATGGCAGTCTGTTATCTCATGGCACTTTTGTTTTAACTTCTAAATTCACAGTACTGAAGTCTGCATCTGACTTACCTGGACCTGGAATGCAAATAATCTTGTCTACAACTAACATCAAATTGTCTGACATAGGGAGCTGACTCCCACACTTGAAATTGTAACTGTGGTCTAGTTTTATAGCTGGACAATATAATGTACTTTTGTTGCAAAACACTATGATTCCTAGCTGTCAGTAATGGGTAGGCTGAAGCAGTCTTTACACAATGGAACAGAAGTCAAGTGTAGTACATATTCTTCATCTGTCCTGTCATAAAATTTACAAAATTGTTCATTCCGAAAATGTCACAGTTGGACATATTTTCATTGTTCCAGAAAACTTAAGTGTTTGAAACCCTGCTGTGAGCAATTTCCAAAAAATTAACACTTGAGCATTACTAATTTCTAAGATTTATGTAACAAGCTAGAGTACTCAAAAATTACAATGAATAATGAAAGGTATTGTCTTACATCACCAGGCCTCAAACTCAATTGAGCAATAACACCATTTAGAGGCTTCTTTCCTGCACATCGAACACCTGGAATGGTACCTGTATCCAGTTCCAAGGTTGAGAATGCACAGAACATAACTTTACTCATACTATGTAATGGTGCATAGGCACAGGGCAAATGT
>Ga0136643_10017033_pt1 | contig 10933 bp, 12 predicted proteins | sample TergutLab28metaG_FD_96883 | JGI IMG/M metagenome (GOLD analysis project Ga0136643, IMG submission 96883) | Labiotermes labralis P1 segment gut microbial communities from Petit-Saut dam, French Guiana - Lab288 P1 (version 3) (version 3) | ecosystem: Host-associated > Arthropoda: Insects >... | reverse complement strand
TCTTAAACTATTTTTCAACATAGTCGCCGTTCAAATTGAGGCACTTATCGTAACGGTGCACAAGCTTATTAATTCCATCGTCATAGAATTTTGCCGCCTGAGACTTCAACCGCTCATTCACGCCTGCCTGCAGTTCCGCGTCGTCGTCGTCGAAGCGCTGCGTTGCGAACCAAGTCTTCATGTTTGGAAACAAGTGGTAGTCGCTCGGCTCATGATCTGGTCTGTACGGCGGATGATCAAACACCTCCCATCCAAAATGATCCAAGAGCTCTCGAGTGCGATTGGCCGTGTGCGGGCGGGCGTGGTCATGAAAAAATCAAAACCTTGGATCTCAGTTTTCCCCGACGCTTGTTTTGAATCGCTCTTCTTAACTTTTTCAACGTTTCACAATATCTCTCAGAGTTTATTGTTGAACCACGATCGAGGAAATCCACCAGAAGCACACCCTCCATGTCCCAAAAAACGGTCGCCATGATCTTTCTTGCTGACAAAGTTTGCAAACATTTCCTTGGTCTTTTGGGAGAACTTGTGTGTCCCCACTCCATAGATTGCCTTTTGGTCTCACAAGTCACATGTTTTACCGAAGTCTCGTCCTCAGTTACGACACGATCGAGAAATGAGTCAGTATCTTTCTCGCAGGCCTCGAGATATGTCAACGATGCTGCCATGCGCTGTTTTTTGTGGTCTTCTGACAAGAGTTTCGGTACTCCTCTGGCACAAAATTTATGGTAGCCTAGGTTTTCCGTCACAGTCTCATGCAACAAACTTCGTGATATTTGATGAAACTCAAGCGAGAACTCCGTAATTGTGAAGCGGCGGTTTCCATGAATCTTTTCGTTGATTTTCGCCACCAGTTCATCAGTCACAATGGTCGGTCGGCCACTTCGCTCTACATCGTGAACATTAGTGCGGCCATTTTTAAACACAATGCACCACTGCGTTACTCCGCCTTCACTCATTACTTCGTTTCCGTACACCTTACAAAGTTTGCCGATGAATTTCAATTGGTTTGTGGTTTTCCACCAACAAAAACCTAATCACCGAACGCACCTCGCAACTCGCGGTATTTTCTATTGCAGCACACATTTTAAAAATTCACTGTTAAGAAAGCAGAAGCAGCACAAACCGTACGGTACCACAGCTGGATGCGTACTGAGTGAAGGGACGCTCTGGCACCAAAATGGCGGCGCTAGCCTCGCACATCGCCCCGCCACGCCAAAACGTAAGTTACTTTCTGCACATAATGGTTCTTAAACATTCAGCCTGATTATGACTCTATGGATTCGAAACATGTTGCTGTAACACATTAATTTCTAATGTTTGTTGTGTTGACTGAAAATATATTGTAATTTTAAAATAAATAAGTTCAATTCTTTATAACTCAACGGGATGATTTCCTTTAGGTGTGAATCATAGCTTACCTTTGGCAACTGTTTTTGAACCTGTCATTTTGTGCTTCATGAATTTGGTGCACTTGAAGTAAAATGTGTGGGAGATACATCTCTAATATTTATATACATTTAACACTGCATTTGGTTGGTGCAATAAATTGATTATATTGTTAGTAAAGTAAATTACGTGTCTGAAAAACCAAGATCCTAGAGAAGTGAAACTCTGGCACTGTTTCACACCTGTGAAAGCATTTTCAAGAAGTATGATGAACTAATTTTTTGCTCTTATAAATGAAATTATATTAATAACATGACATTCGGGTCTCAGTCAGACCCTAAGTGATACATATCATGGGCTGTGGATGTTCTTTTCCAGCTGATCAATATTAATACAAATTTGTGCTGGTTGGTAAACAGTTACTGATATTTTTGAAGTCTTGTGGCCTCCAGCTTATGTTTCTCCTTGGACTGCATAGACCCTGTATATGACAGCAGCAAGCTCCTTTGAGGTGTAGGTACATATTTAACAATAGAAATGATGTAGTTTTCCAGAAGACTTGAAAATGCACCAACACCACTGTTAAACCTCACACCTTGCCCCATTATTTGACACTCTATTTCAGTGACAACTTGCAGTATCAGACCTTTGCTCTGAACTGACACAAGTGAGTAGCATACATTTTATCACTTTCGTTTGCCATGCAATCATCAAAGTATTACACATAGAAACATACAGCAGCATTTAATACACAATATGTTAAATTCACAGCTGATTCAGGAGATCACACCTCTGAAGAGTTGGGACCAGAAAGTAGATCACTTTGTTAAAATATCTCCTTTGCTGAGGAAGAGTGCAGAGCATTACAAAGCTTTTGGTGTCTCCCTGATGGCTCGTGTTAAGGCCATCTCAGGCTACGAGTGGAAGTATAAGAACAGTATCAAGTCACACACAATTCTGCTGAGGCCTGATGGAGTACATCTGAACACAGATAAGGATTATGGTCTCTCCAAGGTGAGTGTGCTTTATCAAGAGCAAGGTACACCACATTTTATTGTGAAATGTCCACTGTTTAATGGATGAGGCTATTGTGGCTGTTGTAGAGTCCAGTAGAAATGTGATGGCACAAGGTGATGCAAGGGAGGGGAAGTGAAGGGGAAACTGGCAAATGGAGTGAGTAGCCAGTACTCTTCACACTACCTTTGAACATGGTGTATCCAGCATTACTACTGCTGATGCGCACACCACAGCTGCCAGTAGCTGATTGAAATGATGCCCCCGCCGATTTAAATAGACTCATCATTTCACCAAAAGATGAACTCTGGTTTCTGCACGTCTGTTATTACATTTCAAATGCACTCTACTTTAGTATTTGCACAGTACTTCAGCGATGAGGGTAGTGTGTTTGTTACTGCAGTACTTGCACAATACTTTAGCAGATGTGACTACTGTGGTTGTTGTATTTCAGTATTAGCACAATACTTCAGCATATGTTGCCACTGTGGTTGATTTGTTTCAATATTTGCATAATAATTCAGCAAATGTTGCTACTATGATTGTTGTGTTTCAATACTTGCACAATACTTCAGCAAATGTTGCTACTGTGGTTTTTGTATTGCAGTAATTTCACAATACTTCAGCGGATGTTGCTACTGTGGTTGTTGTATTGCAGTACTTGCACAATACTTATGCAGATGTTGCTACTGTGGTTTTTGTATTGCAGTAATTTCACAATATTTCAGCAGATGTTGCTACTGTGGTTGCTATGTTTCAATACTTGCACAATACTTCAGCAGATGTTGCTACTGTGGTTGTTGTATTGCAGTACTTGCACAATACTTCAGCTAATGTTGCTACTGTGTTTGTTGTATTGTAGTACTTGCACAATACTTCAGCAGATGTTGCTGCTATTGTTGTATTTCAATACTTGCACATTACTTCAGCATATGTTGCTACTGTTGTTGTTGTATTGCGGTATTTGCACAATACATTAGCAGATGTGATTACTGTGGTTGTTGTATTTCAATACTTGCACAACACTTCAGCAGATGAGGTTACTTTGTTTGTACTGCAGTAGTCGAACAGTTTCCCTCATTCTGGACATATAGCCTGCTGCCCTGCACCTGACCGCTGACCACCAGCAACCAAGGCATTACACACCATATGTGGCAATAACACAAGCATAGTCTCCAGGTCCTGATGATGGACATATAAGTACCCGAAATATGTTGAGCACATTACAAGTGCAATAAACCATTCAGAAGCATCCAGTTGGTTTTCTTCTCCATGCTTGTACTGCAGTCCTTGCATAATACTTCAGGAGATGTTGCTACACTGCAGTTCTTACACAGCACCTTAATATATGTTGCTACTATGGTTATTTTACTGTAGATTGTAAATTACTTTCATGGATGTGGCTACTGTGGTTGCTGGAACAACATCTGTGACTGCTGTGCATGGAACACATGTCATAAAATCTTAGGTGTTTTGCATTAGACCTGTGAGAGAAGACTGTAAACTGATAGGAACTTTATGTCTTGTGTATGGGCACATTATTTTATATGACAATTTGCATCACTATTGACTCAGACCGTTTCACAGAAGCATCATATCACTTAGCAGTAATGCGAAGTGTCAAGATTTAGGGTCCATGTGAATTAGTTCCATCAATTGCAATTAATGTTAGGTTTCACTCTATTGTAGAAGACAGTGGAAGTGTTTTCCTTTAGATCACAGACATGCATCACACCTAACAAATGGATTGTGCATCATACTTCACAATTTTATAGGTTAAGTGAGCTAGTGTGATGTTTCGTAATTGTAAACAGCTGGACGATAAACATGCACCAGTTCTTCCCACAGCCCTGGTAACTGTAGCAATATATCAAGATGCATCAAGAGATACCAGTGGCTTGCAGCACACAATGTATTTCTGTTTTAATACATTTTTTGAAAGAAATATCGTAGTTGACCTACAACAGTTACATCATTTCTACTTTATAAAATGTATTTAAAAGTATTTATTATTTTTAAAAAACAATTATATTTAATATTTTTTAAAATGTCGATCAGCATTTTTGCAACTGAGTTTATCCTTGTACACATTACATACATTTTTATTTCAAAGGAGGAAATCTCCAACTTACGCTATTTAGTTTCAGTGTACATTCATGTTCTTCTATAATGGCCTGATTATGACCCATATTCGGGGGCTAAACCAGTCGCCAAGTAACAAATGATTGCAATAGGTTGTGTTGTTTATGATTGTAGTTATTGATTATTTAGTTATATAGTTATTAAACAAGAGATTTGCTAACCTTCTGATAATATAAGTGTCTAATTTATGAAACAAAATACATCATATGATTTTGATAAACTGGAGGAACTTACAGTCATGTTGTATGTTTTTTCTCTGGCCCTTTCAACACTTTCAAGGAAATCATGAATATCTGTTTCAGTTGGTATTCCCTGTGTGGAATCATTTGAGATTCCGTTAATTTTGTTTTATGTAAGAAATGAATCTGGTATTCAGTAAATTTATGCACATCTAAAAAAAACAGCTAGATAGTTGTGGATATTTTCTTTTCCCCTTTCTTACACAGAGATGTCACTGTTGCAGTTTTCAATCTATCAGGAAAAATGCCCCACACTAATAAAGCATTATATATATCTATTAGAGTTTTTTCTATAAATTCCATATGTTCCCTTAGAAACAAATTCGTTACTTTTATCAATATTAACTGAAAGTTTTTGTTTAAATTGTGAGTCATCTTTTCTATTTTATCTTCTAATAGAGAACCTTAGAATTTAAGACTATTGTTTCCCTACACATTTTTAAGTTTAACTGTACTCTTTGTGTGTGTGCTATATACCGGACTTTTTTCAGGTGTGTTATCTTATTAGTTACCCAGTTTATTTCAGTTTTGTTGATTTTTCAGTGTATTTATTACTTGCCACTCTGCTTTTATTTTATAACTAGCCTTTAATATCTCTGTCGATTACGCTTGTCTTTGCTTTCCTTAATAATTTTCTATGTATCATTCTGCAAATTTCAGTATATTGTAAATCTTGTACTGGCAGCCCATTTTTTCCCTTTGATTATGTAAATATAGGCATCTTTTTACTGGTGTTTTCAGTTCATTCAGTGATCCAATTTTTCTTGAGTCATTCAGATGTATTGTCTTGGCTGAAAAGTGTCATAATAATAAAAAGAACATCTAGAAAAACATAACATTTTGCATTTAAATCTGATTCTGCATACGCTTTTTGCCATGTGACCTGTTTCATTGGTATATAGAAATTTCCATACCTTATCTTCTCTAAAATATCTTCCTTTATTTCTGTGTGGTATATTACTGAAAATTTAACTGGTGTAGTTAGCACTTGAGATTAGTGATGAGACAATCCTAAATCCATTACTACTGAGGGCCCATCATGAATTTTCTCATTCATCATAATATCATTTAGCAATATTTATGTAGATTTTGCATTCTAGTAAGGACATTGTCAGTATTTTTAAACTATTCCTCAAAATAATGGTCTAATTTCCATTGATGTTTTTATGTTTATGGGGGATGTTTATGTACCAGTCTCCATGAGAATCTGAATTGCATTTTTCACAATTAAGTTCTGAGTAATCAACTCTAACTTGCTTAAATAAATATCAAATTTTCCATCAGATGCATACAGATGAAAGTGAAAGAGGCAGAATGGACTGGAATTTTAAAGTGGATTAGCCATGATATGATCTAAATTGGCATCTTTCATGCTGTGTTGCAGTGCTGTGCGAATGCGGTTGAGGTGCATTTTGTCACTGGGAACCATGTGACAATACTGGACAGCAAGGATACTGCCAATATTATCAACAGGGAGGTGACAAAATATTGATGCTGTTAATTCAAGGCACAATCCTACTGAGGAATGTCTCTTGCAGCTGTGCAGCAAGTGTGCTTGCTTTACCAGATTTGTTGACCTGCTTGCAAAGCAGTGTAGTTACAATTATTGTGACCAATCCAAATAAATCTGTTGCAGTTTATTTGCCATATGGGTCCTCTGCTGCTGCTGTCTGTATATGATGCTGGTTCTTCATCTTAATAAAAGCTACATTTTGTAGGTGTTGGAGTATTTAATTTTTTACCAATACATTCATATGTTACTGTGAGGATTTCCTTTGGGTATGGATGTACAATGTGTATTAGAGTACACAGTTCATAGTCATATTGAAAAGTTCATTCAATTCATTTAGATACATTATAAGGGATTATACATTTTGTGGCTGTCAGACTGAAAAGAAATAGTAAATTGGGCTTTAAGTTAGAAGGAGCATGAGGTGCTCTGTGGGTAGTGGCAGATATTCTGAAACATTTGTGTCTACCATGGTAAATGTCATTGGTTTCACAAAGCACTAAACTTGATCTCATGCAATATTATGTGCTTGAAACTCTATTGTGGTATAAACAGGTAATATAAAATTATATGTTCAGCTCTATATTGCATGGAGCAAAGGATACATGAGATTTGAAGTATGGATTGCAGTCACCATGAATAATGCTGTCATCTTGGACATGACAGTGTGTAGCCTCACAAGACTCTAATGATGTGTCAGAGGCACCTACTGTCCTCATCTTCAGAATATGACCAAAAGGCAGCGTATTTCACGTAAACTTTCACTGTGCAACACAGCATTATGTGCTTGAAGACAGCACACTTCATCAAACGATACAGTCTTCATACTGTACAGAATAACCAATGATAGGTGGATATATCAATTAAATTTATCATCGGAATGGTCTGTCATATATTTGCTACATGTTTTGTCGTTCCTTCCATTGACCAGGCCACCTAATTTGGCCACTTTGATACGGTGTCCCTTTTATCTTGATACAGAGTGTCCCTTTTATTAGTTCCCTGTACATGGAATAGTGACACAGAAAGCCAGCAGCTGCCAGGAATTCCCATGACTGCTAGCATGCTCAGCAGCACCCTCAGTTGAACGGTTTATACTGATGTAAGAGCAAAGTGGCAAGACGGTCGGGACTTTGTGCTCAGCTGCTGAGCGTTATGTGTGTGAGTTCACGTCTGGTGAGCAAGGGATGTGGTAGTTTGCACCAGCTGGACAGCTGATTTAAACATGTTCATTAGGGGCTCAGCTCTAGGAGAGTGAATTTGCTCAGATTGGAAGGTTTTGTAAAAGTGAATGTGATTACATGTAGCAATATCATTATTGATAAGCTAATAGTCACTTATCTGGTCAGAATGTAATTTTTGTCACCACAAGAGCTGACTGCCAAACCATTTTGTGAATAAGATGAACCCAGTCCATACCTCCCAATGCAGTTTTTCAAGATTTATTTTAATATTGTCTTCCCACCTATATATATCCCTCTCTACTATTCTCTCTTATTCAGGTACCAACAGGAATTTTTTAGTGATATCTGTATGCCTTTCCTGAATGCTACATTTTCCACACATCCCATCAAGATATATGTGGTGAACAGAACAAATTATGAATCTTATTGTTACGCAGTGTGTCTGCCCTCCTGTCACTTCCTGTCATGTCTAAGTGTTCTGCATTTCATCACACACTTCACTTCACTAATCTGCAGACATGTCTCACAGTTTATGTATTTTGTATGTAAGAGAGTTTGTACAAGCTGTGAGGCTCTGACAGTGGTGTTGCTGGGGATTCAGGTCTTCCAGGATGTGAAACAGCGTTGTTTGGATTTACTGCTTGATAGATACCTACACTGTGGGGGGCGTGCAGCACAAATAATGCATAACCTAAGGTGAGCATGTTATTCAGTTTCATCAGTGTTTCACATCAGCAACATGACCACACTGTGAACAGTTTACTCTGTTGTTATTCATCTGTTCATAATATCTGGGTACCTGTCACCATGGCATGATGTGTCCTCAGGTTGCAGGTGGAGGAGAGGACTTCAAGATATGGAGGGTAGGTGCCAGTATACTGAATAAGCAGTTGTAGTTTTCTGACAAAGGATGGTACTCCAGCTTTAGTGTTGGGAGGGGAGATAGAAATTCCTTGCTGAAAAAACATAACAAGTTTAGAAACAGAAGATACACTCTCATACCTCAGAAGATTTTATGCACCTATATAAGCAATGGGAAAAGTACATGAATTTTGGCACATGGAATATGAGGAGCCTGAATTGTTCAGGGACACTTAAGATATTGGACAGGGAATTAGTAACGTTTAGATCAGATTTATTGGGAATACAGATGGTTTTATTGGTCAAGGGAGTCACTGAATGAACGGCGGATTATATGTACCTTGTTTATGGAAAGGAAATGAGAATCATCATATAGGGACAAGATTTCTTGTACATCAGAGAATCATATCAGAAGTTAAGTGATTTGATCTTGTTAGTGATAGGATGTAGTATATATTCATGACAGGCCATTAGTATGATATAATTTTTTTAATGTGTATGCACCAGCTGAAGACAAAAGGAATGACTGAAGAAGACAGTTTTTATGAGGAATTACAGTAGGTATTTGGTCACCTTCCTGTGGACCATATAAAAATTATGTTGGGAGAATTTAATGCTATATGAGGGAGAGAACATATTTATAATCCAACATTCGGGAATGACAGCTGACATGTAAATAGCGGTGCTAATGGTGTCAAAGTAGTGAAATTTGCCACATCAAAAAATCTGGTTGCTAAGAGCAAAAAACTGCATTATCAAAAGTCATAAACATACCTGGACCTGCCCTGATGGGAAGACACTTAATGACATAGACCACATATTGATAAATAGGAGATGGTAGTCAAGTATTTCAGTAGTGCTGAATGTGATATTGGTCACTGTCTGTTTGTTGCAGAAGTTAGGGAGACACTGTCAATACATAAACAATCAACAGTGAAATTTGTTTTGGTGTGATTCAATGTGTAGAAGCTAACTGAGGGAAATGTTAGGGAAGACTATCAACTTAAAATAACACACAGTTTTACAGCTTTGGAGAACTTAAAAGTTGATAGAATGGAAATAAGTAGGGCATGGGCAAATATTAGAGGCAGTAAAAGATGGAAAATCACCGGGTGAAGATAACCTGAATTCTCAACTACATAAATATGCAGGAGAGTCATTTCATGAGAGGCTATTGCTTCTATTTAATAATCATTTATATGATGGGTAAATGACCAGAAGAATGGAAAAACAGTATTGTCGTACCTGTATCCACGAAATGTGGTAAACAAAGGGTAAAAATTATAGTCTAATGGATGTGTTTTATAAAATGTAGTACAGTTGTCAGTGAAAAATTGAAAGCACAAACAAAACAGTTCCTTTTGGTTTGGCAGAATGGATTCTGAAAAGGCAGAGATTGTATTGATGCATCGTTTATCATGAAAGTACTCACAAAAAAAGGAAGATATAATTTAGAAACTTGTTTAGGATGAATTGATTTTGTGAAAGCCTTTGACACAGTTACTAGACAAATTATTTGAAATATTATAAAGCAAAAATATTTCCAAATTATTATTAAAAAGTGTAATAGAATTTCATGCTTGGAACAAAATTAAATATAAAGAATAAATTATCAAAAAAACATACAATTAATCACTCAGTCAGACAAGGCTACCCTTTATTATCAACATTATTCAACATTTACATGAATGAAATGATAGTGAAATGGAACCCAGTCTACACAAAAGGCATTACTTTAAGAATCACTGCATGAACAAACACTTCATTTTGCAGAGGATCTTGTCATAATAGCTGATACAATGGATAATTTACAGAGAGGAGTAAGAAATATTCAAATTGTAAAGTACTGCAAGGGATTTTTGTAATGGAAATATCACCAGGTAAATCTGAGACGATGGCATTTTTAGGACAAGACCCAGCAAGATGTTACATCATTGTGGATAACATATGTGAAGAATTTTATATATTCACTTGTGAAATGTCATATGAAAATTAAAAATGTTTCAACAAATACTATCAAAATTTTCACAATTACTGGGAATTTTAAAAAACAAACTAATTTTGATCCAGAAATCTTAAAAAATAAGTTTTTAGTGTACTGGTTCTATGTATTCTATATGGAAGCGAAATTGGACCCTCAGACAAGCAAATAAAAAGCAACTGACATCAATTTAGATGAAAATTTTCAGAAGAACCATGGGTTACACACTTTTTGACCACAAAAGGAATGAAGGAATTTTGCAAGAACTGAGAGCTGGAAGTTCAACCAGTTGACAAGAAACTAAGAAGAAACGAATCAAACTGGCTGCAACATGTAACAAGAATGAAGAGCAGGATGCAAAAAATAAGGCTGAATTATAGGTCAAATGAAGACAACTTGGAAGACCTCTAAAGAAACTAATAGAAAAGGCCAAAGCAGGTCTATTAAGGCCTAACGTGTGACTATTATTTTTATTATTATTATACAATATGTATGTCTCCTGTCACAAGCATTTCTTCCTGGTACTTCTCTTGAACCAGCGGTGATCCCCACCGCTCAGGCTTCAAGCTTCACATTGCAGTACTTTCCGTATTATGTGTGATGTTCCAAGTAT
>Ga0136643_10017032_pt1 | contig 10934 bp, 7 predicted proteins | sample TergutLab28metaG_FD_96883 | JGI IMG/M metagenome (GOLD analysis project Ga0136643, IMG submission 96883) | Labiotermes labralis P1 segment gut microbial communities from Petit-Saut dam, French Guiana - Lab288 P1 (version 3) (version 3) | ecosystem: Host-associated > Arthropoda: Insects >... | reverse complement strand
CCAACCTAACAAGTGTATTGAGTGAAAGCTTTTGTAATTAAAGTACAAAGATCCTGCGTTTGGTGGGCATTTGATGCGGCAGTGTTTCCTCTCTCTGCTTCCTATGCAATTAGGCATTTCACAAATATCGTTGAACTCGTCTGCAATTCGTAGCCATATTTCCGAAGTAGGGACTGTTTTATATATATTGGTTGCAGTACTTTCCAAATGGCTTTTCCGGACTCACGTACAATGCCCTGTACTGTGTTCTTTCCAACTCGAAAAAAGTGTCCCAAAGAAGCAAGTAATTCCCCACTGGCAAGACACCTGAAACAGACTTTACTTTTCAGACTCCCAGAAATGTAAGGACAAGTGACACAACTTAACTAATTATATGAGGGAAAGAAGAAAATCAAAAGAAAAAATATTAGGAATGGGCTACGGTGAGGGGAAAATTGTCATTTTATGGTGTCATGAATTTTTTTGAGTACTACTTGCAGCGTAGAACTATGGAAATATTCCAGAGACAGTAACTGCAACTGAAGTTTCATTCATTGATCCAGATGAAACTGAAATAGACAATTCTGAACAACTGGACGGAGAAAATATAATTCATGATCAGAAAATGGAAGGAAGGTCGAGTAAAAAAGAGCAGCCAGCAGGAATTGAAAGAGGAGGAAAAATACAAAAATTAACTGCTGTTTATATAGGCAGACAATACTTGGACTCCTTAAAAGAAATCGGTAAGGAATGGAGGAGATCCTGGTTTCGAATATCCGTTACAATTTTAACTGACCAAAAAAAGACATAGGCTACTCTCTCTCTCTCTCTCTCTCTATATATATATATATATATATATATAAATAATTGAAGAAATAAAAGATAAATAGGAGTAAATAATGTTACTATCTAGGACACTAACTAAGAAAAAGGGTAGCTCCAATAATATCGAGAATCCCTTTCTTGTCTCCTACAGATTTTTATAGGACGTACCTCAAAAAAATTACAAGTCTTTCTTCAAGTGTAATCACCTTCCTATGGTTGGTGTTTGTTTTTGTAATTCCTCTCCCGCCAGTTGTGACAGACGGTAGAGCTACTCGATATTCATTCTAAAAAACCCATGGAATTTCTCTTCATCCTCGAGCAGATCCGGATACAAGTGGCTAAATATTTCGAAATGTTTATCTGGTGCACCCACATGTTCCGTCTCTTACGACACCACCTCCTTCTCCACATAATCGTGTGCAAAACAAGCATGTTAAAATTTTACATCGCTTTAGAGTTCTTTACTTGTGCATTGTTCAGAGAGTACTAAAAACCCACTGGGACTCGCGGAGACTTGATTGGACTCGACTCAGTCTGTGTGAACACCCCTTGACTCTAGAGTGTGACTGGACTGGATTGGACTCGACTCGACTCTGTTGGTGTGTACGCACCCTTAGAGTTCTTCCCTGCCTCCGGCCCTCACAATCGTCAATATCATTGTCCAAATTAATAACCACAAAGCAATTCAGGCGCCACTTCTGCAGCATCCAGTTATCTACTTGACGCACAAGTATTTCTGTCTTATTATTGTATGTATCGTGCGTGACGTCAGATTCAACCTATGCACCAAACATTAAACACATCAGACGCAATGTGCATCGATTGCCTTTAAATTTAAGTACAAGAACAGTTGGTTATACAAGTTGAAGACTCTCTGTGTCTTCAGACCGAGTATGGTCGTTCGTGGACCAATTATATTCTACAATTGGATCGACATTATTGCAAGTAGGGGCTTAGTGATTTCCGTCAGTACGCCAAGTCTCGCGAGGTAGTTCCGTGAAGAAACCATACCTCTTGCAGTCATAGCCTTGCTTACTAATGACGTGGAAGAAAACCCCTGAAGTTTACAGGCCTCTAATACCACAGCTTGCCTATTTATTCAGACCTCAAAACCTAAATCCAGAATTTTAATCTTAATATTATCGTCCTATCTGCATTTCGGCTCTTTCTTGAAGGCTTTTCCAAGACAATTCCCCACCAAAGACTTTTATGCATTCTCCATCTCAGTCATGTTCAGTCCAATTTACTCTCAAACAATTCTACTACCGTGGGGCACCATATGAGCTATATCAATACGGTTTAATTTATTTGTTTTTCTAAATTATTCCCTTTATCATCCTTTCAAATCATACAAGCCATTTGATCTTCACAGTTCATACAGAGTCGCTATAGAAAGTACATTAAAATATTTTCTGTACATGCCATGAAGGCATATGAGTGGAGTTACAGGTCCATTTGTTCTTAATATCGGTGCTAGATAGACGTGATTAGACAGATTCACGCCACGACTATTTTAAAACGGGGGAAAGCACCCCAGGTACTCAACGAATAGGAGGCTGGGGGGCCCGAGAGCCAGTCTGGACGCTTTGAGATGAGAAAACCCCTTTTTCTTTACTCAGAATCGTAGCACGAGTCCTCACCAGTGCAGCCCGTGACCTAGTCGCTAAACCGACTGCGCTGTCCTCGTTACGTTGTTAAGCTAGCAACAAACCTGTCGATACGTTCTCACACTGGCACACAAGCGTTATATAAATCGAAAAAGTGCCAGTACGTGTCTTAGTTTTCGTTTCACGTTCTTTGTAAAAATAATAACTCCATGTACTTACAAAACGTACTGTAAGTACACGTGGGCCCGGTAGCTCAGTCGGTATAACGACTGACTACGGGCTGGACGGTCCGGGATCGAATCCCGGTGAGGACGAAATTATCCGTCCGTCCAGAACGGCCCTGGGGCCCACCCAGCCTCCTGTACAAAGGGTACCGGGTCTTTCCCAGGGGTAAAGTGCGGCCGGGGCGTGCTGCTGACTACTCACCCCCATCTAGTGCCGCGGTCATGGAAGAGTAGAGCTACACCTCTACCCACCCTCTGGACCACACCGGGCCTGTAACGGGATCACTTTACCTTTTACTGCAAGTACACAATTGGAAGGTGGCAGTCACGCTCCAAGCCTTCCTGAGACTGAGAATGGTGGTCAGTTTCACGCTCCAGCCGCCTTATGTTCCATAGAATACGTGGGTGTTCCACACAGCTGGCCTGGATATACTAGCGTAAAGATGATTAGGTCTTTCTTCAAATAAATGATTTAAGTAATTCACTTATAAATTATGCACGGTGAGACAAAAATTTAAAACATTCTGCAATAAAGTCTAATGTCCAGAGACAGAGTCGCCATGTGTGTGCCAGTTATCAACGCGGTGGTCAAAGAATCGAAATCTGCGATAAACATTATCCTGGGACTGACTCTTGATTTAACCTCCTTCGATTTATTACGGAGTTGTGTGAACGGTGCCATCTAACTGCATCCTACAGGCCTACCATCTTTACTGAATCTCCGATTACACAATCCATGCAGCAAGTGAATGTGGGAATGCTTAAGAGTATACGAAAAGACGTGGGGGTGTGCTTTGTCGTATGCTAGGCTACACGTTTCATATTCTTCTCTTAAATAAAACCATAGCTGTATTTTTATAACTTGTTAACTAAGTTTGAAATTTACCTGCAGTGAAAGTGATAAAACCAATGTCCATATAATAATAAATCCAGATTTTTATTACTTTATTGTGATATTAACCTCTTGACTGCTGCGTAGGTCTGTATGTGAGCTTACTGACTCATACAGCCTTGACGAGATGCACAGATACTTCCATACACTTGCACAATACTTCTCTTACATACAAATCACGACACGTTGTCTGCACTGGACAGAGATATCCCAACCATAGCAGTCAAAATGTTAAAGAGAAGTGGTACATCTGAAGTTCTTAAATTATATCGAATTATTTAACAACTGGCTGTTACCAGTGAATTCTCAGAATACAAGAACGATTTCAAATTACGAGCTGAGCCCATCTTGCACTTTATCACGGCCAAATCGTCACTTGGGTTAAGGTGTAGCTAGAGGGTTTGGACATTTTGTATTGCGTTACATGCAGTTGGGACAACAATCCGTTATCGGTGATGGCAGGATCAACGCCACTGGAAGCAGCTCCTACTCGCTGGACAACCGGCGCTGCTCATTGGTCGACCTAACTGTGAGCAGACATGCAAGAAGGGAGTCGGTGCTGCACCAGCAGCAGGAGAATCTCCTAGAGTCCAGTAACTGTAGTGCAGGATCCTCTGCTGCTCCACGTCGCCAGCCCACGAAACTGCTAGGTGAGTATTCGGAAAAATGGTCTGTCCTTCAACATGTTTCTCCTCCCAGACCACTTGATGAATCTCTACGAAGACTGGCTGGCAGTTTAATGTCTCCTGTATTATTTTTCTCTCCTTCCTGCTTAGTGGCAGGGCAATGCCTTAACAACTGACAAGTTGTCGAGTGGCTTTCAAATTACATATAAGTTCCAGTGAGTAACAACAACTTAACATATAACAGTTGTGTCCATTCAAATCTTCCGACGTTTCAGAGGAGCGTAGTGTTATCTTCAGGGTTAAGCACCTCTTGGGCTGCTTGACAACGAAGATCCTGGCATTACGATTCTTTGCAAGGTCTGTAACAATTTACCGGTCAAACGGCTTAACATCCCATCATCAATATCACTGTGAGAACTTCACTTCTCCCAATAATTGCATAAATTGCAACAAAAAAAAAAGCTAAAACTTGTTGACTCAACTAGAAAATCAGTATTTTACATAAAAAGTATACCTAATGCTGTACCTGGAAGAACACTTCAGAGTAACGTCTCTCTGTGTCTCTATATCTGCAGTTGATTGACTGCACGTGTACGGTTCTCTGCACAGAAACAGAAAATCTCAAAGAAAGCAACTGAAGGTCTATGTACTACTTTTACCTTTATTGTGTCTTTCTTACTGTGTTGTCAGAAGTTTAAGAGTCAAGTATAAAAGTACAGTGAAGATGGTAGCTATAACAGTCTTAATTTTTCACAAGCATAAAAAAATGCTGTGAGGTATCTGAGGTCCTAAGAGCAGTTTTGCTGAAGATTCAAGACATCTGGAATTGTTGCACCATGTTGACATTTCCAAATCCACTGTGTCTCCAACTCTATGGTCAAGCAGTCCAAGTCAATGCTGTCTGTTACTGTTTGACTGCTTGACCATGAAGATGGCATTACATTCCTTCCATACGCTGGTCACGATTTTCCAGTCAACACAGCATAACACCTCAGAAGACATAAATCTTCATACATAACGATATAATCCAAAATAAATAGTAGAGTGTTTCAAGATTCTTGTTATGTTACACTAACTTATGTGGTGGAAATTACCCTCCTTTAGTTTTTCTCACTGGGAACAAGGTGGTGTGACAACCAACGTTGTGGTGAAAATTCTTATATTAGAGATCCTATCACTTCCACTGCAGAAGGACAGGTGTCCTTTCTCTTTAAAATACAGCATAGAAGTTTAAGTGACTAGTATTGTTTCGTATCTCTACCAGGTGCTCGTCCACCACCACTGCTACGCCGCAGCTCATTCCCAGTCCACATAGGTGTGGGTGCTTCAATTAATCGACACTCCTTCACACCCAAAGAGCATACCAAAACCCCTAGTGGAGGAGCAACACCTACAAAAGCCACACCAAGGAGGACTTCAATGGACTTAACTGAAGGTGACTCTTCACCAGATATGGCAAAGCGAAGAGTTAGGTTCTTAAGGAGGTACTGAAGCCTCAGCGGAACATGATAATCATACATTGGTGGTCATTCTTACAGAAGCAACAACTGTGGCTCTAATAAATGCATCTGAATGAATAACTTATTTACATAAATTCAATCCATTTTTGCTATAAAATAAAAAATTTTATATCTGATATAAATTTGATCGTAACAGTAACTGAATGGCAAGAAATGTGAGAATTCTCAAAGAGCCACCCCAGAGTAACATCACTGTGTTGTGATCAGTATTCAAATTGGGTGCATCTGACAGCCCAGATAATGCTGTGGCCTCTGACCTTTGTGATAGGGGAGATAAATTAACGTAATGGATGAAAATGACACAGATAGCTCAGGTATCAACAGAAGAAGCAGAGGTGGTGATAGAGTAGCTACAGAATCGCTGGCAAACATTAACCATTAATTCATTACCATGACATTTCCTGTTGTATATCATGCATAATATTTAATGTTGGTGTCCATAGCTACAGTAACTAATTCATTACCATGAGATTTGGTGAAGCATGTCACACATAATTATTAATGAATTATCCCTACACATAACTGGTCAACATCTGCAGTATTTAGTAATCACAAATTTTCCTTACAGATTACTTGTCAACGTTTAATAACTCATGTTCAACAATGTGACAATACACACTGATCTCCTGTCACACAAAGCTATTGGTAAACTGACGTAAACATGTCCTGAGTTTTCAAGCTGCTGAAGTGGTGCAGATGAGATCTTCGTTGTTAGGCACATTTGTCATATCACAAAAAAGTGACTCCTGGCTTTGTCATGTCTGTCTGTCCATCCATCCGCATGAAACAACTCAGCTTCCACTGGATGGATTTTTATGAAATTTGACATTTGAGCATTTTTAAAAAATCCATCCAGAAAATTCAAGTCATTAAAATCCGACAAGAATAACGGGTATTTTACATAAAAAACTATGTACATTTGTGATCTCAGCTGTAAGAGTGGTCTTGATAGTGTTTTCAGCACAAACAAAACCACATGGCCTCAGATCATCAGTACTGTACCAACTGAGGATGGCATTTGTATGTTGAATGGAGAAAGCTTATTTTTGACTTGTCTTAAGCAACTAACCCAGCAACCACAAGAAGAAACAGAAAAGCTTAGGATATTAATAACAGATCATTATTTAAGGGAATGTATGAAGCTTATGTTTATTTTCTCCAGTGTACTGGTTTTACAATATCTCCTGTGATTATAACACTCCATTACTCTCTCAGCATTTTCAAAAAACATGATATAGTTCCTTAGACATTCATCATTTCAGAACACTAATCCAGACCCTCAGAGAAGTAAGATATCCTGCCATTGCTGATGATATACATAATGTGCTGTTGATGTTACTGTCTCCTTAAATATCTAAAGCACCGTGGTAATTGTAGGTTTCAAATGTTGCAACGTCAGAAGCTTTTTAGCCTACCCACAATATTTTTATATTTCATATTATCATCATAAAAAACAATTATTTCTCTAAACACCATTAACTGGCTGGTTTTTATAATTGACATAAATTGTTTTCATGTTTGTTACAAGACCATGAACAGGCCATAAAATGTTATGCAACTTAAAGCACAAAGACACTGACAGCAAAGTTGAGACTGCTAACAGAAGCAACAGAAACATGAGGTCCAAATCAATCAATTTTGTTATTCGCCTACACAGTAGCACAGTTATGGGATTCAAAAAGTGCAAAGCTACTTCTGACTTACTCTGTACAGACTAATTCATACAGTCTGTCCATCCAACATGCTCTGTATCTTGGAAACTAATAATGATAGCATAAAAGTGTAAACAGAAAAGTTGTCTTGGACAGGAAGCCCCAAAAAGAAATTTTTCTGTTTTGAAATTTAGGCACTGGGTGCCCTAGAAATTTATCTTGAGCATAATGCTCATGGAAAGCCCCAAAACTTGTGGAAAATGAACACAAATATTTGTCAGCAGGTGCTTCAAAAAACAGTCTTTAGCATTGTACTTGAGAGACGTACTGGTATAGAGTGCCCCAAAACAAGTCTCTAGCATCATGCTTGGAGGTTGCACAGGATGTCAAAATTATTGTGCAGGACAATCAAGAAACTAACCTCGAGCATCAGGCTTGAGGGTTGCAGAGAATGCCCAAAATCCGCTTGAGAATCAAGCAAGGTGATTGCACAGGTGTGCAAAAAATTAAACATAGTATGTCCAATAAGCTAATCTCATGCATCATGCTCAGGGTTGTACAGGATACCCAAAAATCCAATATGTGTTATCAGTGAGGAGTAAATTAAGAAGTCAAAGATGTAAGTAATGACTGTGAATAACAAATACTGCTCTTCAAATCGAAATCCAAGCCATAAGTCTGTCTTGTTTGTGTGTGGAAAAATGTGCTCTTGGCCAGGTATTTGCAGTGTTACCCCATTTTTTTTGCCACTTATTCTACCAAATTTTACGTTATTTAGTCGTCACCCTCTGTATTATCATAGACAATAAAATTGGTGGTTATGAGTGATGGTAAGTAATTTTGAGTCTCTTGACAATTTCTATAAAACTGTTGATAATGGTAGCAATGTAATGAATGATTATGAGGTTCACGAATAGTTAAGAAATTTAGTGTTCAAAGCATGTCATCACATAAGATTTATGCTATTTTACTGATTCATATTACTACACTTGGGACATAAATTTTCTGAATTCATATTATAACTTAAATTCCAATGATCCAGTTGACTGATTTTATTGAATATGGCAGGCTTTAGTCTTATTTTCACTCAGGAAACTGAAGTTCACTTTGTCAATGAAGAAAACATTGCATTTTAAATAACTTAAAATTTAATTAAATCAACAGCAAATTTTACATGGTAATGTATCCAGTGTTCTTTCCTACATAACTTTCTTATCTGAAAACCCAAGAATTAGATCACCCCACTAGTCCACAAGATAATGCCGTTACACAAGTTAAGCGTTTTTGAGTGATAGGAGTGTAATAATTTGAAATTATTAAGTTATTAACCTGACACTGTTCATGCGTAATTTTGAAACATCAATGATCATACCGCTTCCAATAAAACCTGACAGGAGGTATTAAACTTTTTAAGACACAGAACACAAGACTTATTTCAAATAAATAATGATAGATGTCGAACATTTTAAGGATGTTTATTATAACAATTGAGCTTTATCCAAACACAGAGTGATGCACAAGAGATTACCAACAAAGCACAAAAAAAAAAAGTTTCATTAACAGAAGGGAAATAATAATATATCGAAAACTAGAAATGTAATTACTGCAATATATCTACTACAAGTAAACAAAAATAAAGATGTAACACAATACTGTAGGAAAATAAGGCAAAATTCTATTCAAAGTCAGTTTCAGCACTCCCAAAACAATGTAGTGATACCCTTGAAAGTTTACAAATTAACAACAATGGAACAGAACTGTTATTTCTCCATTCCCTTTAATAAAATTATGATATCTTTCTATAATTCACATTCAAACAAAACTACCAGTACCAGGCAAGCAGTATCAGAATACAGGGTGCAGGCAGTTCCTTACTTTTTCCTTCATTCCATATAATTTCATACTCTGTGTCTGTCAGAAATTCCATAAATGACATTAATATCAAAATTATCAGTTGCCACACAACTTCATAACACATTGTTAGGTTACTGGACAGAAGTACTCCTCAGTGAAAAATGCAACTTTATGCTTTTTAATTATTTACTCTGTGAATTTTGAATCAATATTCTTGTTTAATGTGCCAACTAACTACAAACAATGTATGTGACATAGACACTTTTACTCTGACATGCTCTGGCATTACTATGTCATCTTTGGGGAGTGGATACCATGCTTATACCCTTTTGTCGTAAAATGGATCATGTCTATTAAATTCATATCCTTCAATGAAATCTGCAGTTAAAACGAATTTTTACATGGCTAAAATATAAACGTATCTTGCCCATATAAAAACTGGTATTAAGTCCGGATTTCATTGAAGATTATGAAATTCATAGTTGTAATCCATTTTACTATAAAAGTTTTTATGTTGTGTATGTTTTCCCTGAAGTTGGCATTGTAATGCCAAAACATACCAGAGTGAAGTGACTATGATGTCATATATACTGTAAGTGCATTTAGTTGGTGCACTATGTGAAAATACTTAAACTCTAACATTGTTAGGATTAAGTAAATGACCACCGCTCAGTGAAGAGCCACAAAAAACCTTGCTAGGATATAGATGATGATGATGATGATGATGATAATTCACCAAAACTGTCAAAGAAAATACCTGACACTTTTAACAACATAATACCATTCAATTACATAGGAATTAGATTTCATACATGAAAATAGAAGAGATCAAGGAAACTAAATGTAACTGAAGTAGCAAATTTGTGTTCTAAATGAGTGCAATGGGTCTCAAAGACCCAGTACCACAAAAGAACGCTTGTTCCTTTGGGTCTAATAGTAAGACTCATGTAAAGCATGAGCTGCCATGAAGGAAGTGACAGAAAGATACAGACAGTGCAAATACAACTGCTGGCGCCCTTTATTAGAATGCATGGAAATTAAAACGGGATGGTCTCACAGACCCATTTTGAAGTATGTTAGGTAAAACAATGGAAAGTTCAGGTGCTGTTATTAATTTGCATTTTAGTTGGTAAATGAAAATGTGAGTTACGCAGTTACATTTCATACCCATTAAAATTCAGTTTTACTTAGGAAGGTATTACTTGCCTGATACTTTTCAAATGAAGTTGAGAATACCCATCAGCACCGTACTGTAGTAAAAGCTGTTAAATAATCATCTAGCACAATGTTCAGCTACACTGCAATGGTCCTGGGAGTGATTCTACTTAGTGAAACAGTCCAGAAAAATAGTAATACTTCCACAGCACTTACACAGCAGTGTTATGATGTTTACTGAATACTGATTATATATTATTATTTAAATACAATAGTGTCAATGCTATTATTAAGAAAATGTTATTCTTGCTCTTCCAGTATCAGAATAAAATGTAAGCTCTATGGATACAAACAACAAAAATATTGGCAGTGATCATGTCAGTGTTCTGGGAAAAAATGGAAGTATGGTCATTTTGCCTGTTATCAACCTTGCACATTCTGCATAAAGCTCAATATAATCAAATTAAATGTTGTTCATCATGTAAGGAAGTCAGTATAATGTAAAAGTCTTCTTACTTCCAACTTTCCAACATGTGCTAGTGTGAGCAAAAAAACTAGCTGAACAAATATTTGCTTCTTATGAAGGACCATGCTCCATAT
>Ga0136643_10017030_pt1 | contig 10936 bp, 5 predicted proteins | sample TergutLab28metaG_FD_96883 | JGI IMG/M metagenome (GOLD analysis project Ga0136643, IMG submission 96883) | Labiotermes labralis P1 segment gut microbial communities from Petit-Saut dam, French Guiana - Lab288 P1 (version 3) (version 3) | ecosystem: Host-associated > Arthropoda: Insects >... | reverse complement strand
TTTTCCCTTTTGTAAAATTCTTTTTTTTTGGCGGTTTTACCCGGGGTTTTGACCCGTTCTTGGCAATATTTTTAAGCCCCCCCAACCCCCCCCCCCCCCAGAGTTCCACACTATAAACCTCACCGGTTCGTTGAGTTTAACGTAAAAGGATATGATTTGGAATCGGCTCACCCCCGATAATGTTGTTACTTTATTCTGCAATTGTGTTTCAAATTCCGGCGTCATTCTTCCTATATTGAACTACGCTGTATTTTGTTATCATTCGGAATCCGCAGTTTAGAGCGTTGAAGAAAGAATAAATCATTAAAATAAGAAAGACAGAAGGCAGGGGTGTCTTGAGAGAATTATGGCGAAAGAAACGTTTTAGGGTTTTGATGTTCCTAAAGAGTACCCGCTTCACTTACCTTTACAGTAGATTACAGAGACAGAGAAACTCAAGAAAGGATGACCGACGAGAACGTGAAAAGAAGGCCATGGCGGTTGTGGCATACATTTTATTATAAATACTGGGAAGGGGATCTCTGAACTAGATAGCAAAAAATCTTCACCCGTTCCTCTATCTGACAGCAGCAGCATGAATCTGAAGACGTTAGATTGGTGAGGATTGGTGGCTTCAGACAAAAGTTGAGAATTTTGATTATCTGGTTTCTAGCGGAATGCATAATTTTTAAAATTGAATTGACGACCTGCACGACAATGGGTTTCATTGGGATAAATCTAAACACTGAGGTCTGTATGAAAATTATGTCGTAGCAAATCTGAACTTCAGAAAAAAAAAAACTTAGCATGTGACTGAATGTGAAAGAAAAGTGTTACGTATCCCCTGACGTATTCCTGATTTAAATTTCTTATCAAACACAATGTATTAATTACCTGAATTACGTATGAAACATGTGATTCATACTTCTGTTAGATTTCATAACACCTAAGAACAATACATAAAATTGAATCACATTACTGCAATGAGAAATGTACACGTGTTTCAGCCATTAGATGTGCTCCGTTTTGTAACTGACCGATTCAGTTGCTGTAACCTATAATTTTGTAGCTTAGAGAGGCTTCCTGATTACGTCGCAAAACATTGAGTTTAGGTGGACGTTGCATGTATTTGAGCCACTTTCATTTTGTGACTGCGTAACTTAAGAGTCAATTCTACTCGATGATAAGACGAACGTGTATGTCTGATGGGTGGAGTTGTTACAGGTAAGGCATCGCGTGAATGTCGACGTCACGAGAAATGAATCAGTCGTGAACACGTGCGCTCCAAACAGAGAGATTACGTACACGCTCTAGTGAATTATAGTGTTTCATCGTAAGAGTTCCGAGGCTGTCTGGACACTGGGATGTAAAATTGCTGTATATTTAACGGCGAAACCGTGTAGCCTTGTATGTGGATACTGACGTTTCGGAGAAGAATGTTGGCTCCATTTTCAGGTCTATAAGGTGTAAAATGTGCATGGATAAAGTAGAAAGGATTAAATACATCAAGTGAAAAGCTACACTTCTGTGATATGCCGAAAGTTCGAAGCCTTCTGACTTGCGTAATTAATTAAATAATGGTCGGTATAGTCAGCACAATACTAATACTAGACTTCCATTAATGTTTTCTTGACGATTAACATAATAAACGGTAATTACTCATAGTTTCTTGTAAAATTAACCGATTGGTTTGCTGATTGAGACGCAAATTACCACAATATTTTCAGGTGTTGAATAGTTAATAAGACTGACATATTTATTGTGTCGAGTCGGTGAAAATCATCGTTGGAAATAAGATATTACAATAAAATGATCGTGTGAGCTGGAGGGAGACCAGTTTCTCAATTCTGTGCCAGGAGGAGGGCTGCATTACTCTTGAGTTAATACTTGATCACAGTGGAATGTTAAGTGGATGGTGGGTGCCCCGCTGCAGCAGCAAACTCTACGGCTTGCTGCTTCCGGTCACCACCCACGTTCTGTAGTTGGAAGGATTCTGCATCATCGTGTACGAAGTGTGCTCGATTTTCACATAATCGTATACGTTTCTGGTAGTTTGTTGAGTGCCACTGATAGCGTATGGACACATAGCGCCTAATATTCGTGAATTATAATTTACCGCCAAATACCCAACTAATCCGAAAGCAAGATAGCTAGTGTGCGTACAGCGCTGCCCTGTGACGTTTTCGGGTAACTATTTTTACAGTGGAAGAAAATAATGCCTTCTGTAAATACTTTTTGGCTACATGTCGCTGATAACAATATAAAAATCTAGCGGTGGGCAAAAGTGAACGTTTTGGCGAATGTACGTCACCGACAACAATGAAACCTACTTGGGTCTTCATGTAGTGTGTCCGACATTTCTGTTCGCTTTTAACAACATTTATACTTATTCTAGAGGTTTTCACCAAAGTCCCTAATGTTAAATTTCACTGGAATCCATTCCGTAAGAACCACGCTAGTGCTTGCGAACGGAAAGATGGACAGAGGCAGACGGACATGACGGAGCTAATATGTTCTTCGCGACTACGTACATGCGCCTACAAAACTATCCCAGTGTTACTTTATCCACCAGAACCTATACAAAGAATTATTCGCAGTACGAAGGGGACTGAAAAGTCCTTAGCCCGACCAGGAAGGAAACAAGTTGCAGCGACCAAACTCGGGATTTATTCAACGTACTCCCCACGAAGCTCAATACACTTCTTAGCCCGTTGCTCTAACTTTTGCAAGCCACTCAAAAAAAATTCAGAATGCTGTCCTTCCAACCAGGTCTCCGCGGCAGAAATGACCTCCGCGTCGGAAGAAAAATGGCTACCTTTCAATTGTTTTTTTCAGTCCAGGGAACAGGTGGTAGTCCGACGTGGCCAGATCCGGAGAATAGGGTGGGTGATCAAGACAATGGAAGCCCAGGTAGGTCAGTTTCTTTTTGGTTGCAAATGCCCGGTTAGTTGGGGCATTGTCGTACAAGAACCAAAAAAACTTATTTACCTTCCCGATGCGTTTTTCCTTCAAAATGTCCTTCAATTGCATCAGCAGAGATGAGTGAAACTTCGCGTCGATAGTTTGGTCCTTTGAATGATAATCAATGAGGAGGATGCCGTCTTGATCCCAAAAAATTCAGGCGAGAAATTTTCCAGTGGATTTTTGCACTCGGAATTTTTTGGGACGGGGTGAGCCGCTATTCCCCAACTCCATTAATTTTTGCTTCGTCTCCGGGTCATCGTGATATAACCAGGTTTCGTCCATGGTCACCAATCGCGACAGAAAATCATGTTGATTGCGCCGAAAAAATCCAAAATTCGCTCTGACGATTGGCACCGTTGACGTTTTTGATCCGCGTTCAGACATTTCGGGACCCACTTCGCGGAGAGCTTCCGCACGTCCAAATCTTCATAATGATGGACCCAACCTGCTCACACGAGATGCCCAGTTGCTCGGCTATTGATTTAGCCGAAATCCGGCGGTGTTCGAAGATTAGCTCGTCAATTTATTCAATAATCCCCGGGGTGGTCACTGTTTTGGGTCGTCCAGGACGAGGCGCATCACAGGTGGAAAAATCACCACGTGTAAAGTGGGTCGCCCAGTTTTTGACGGTGGCATGCGATGGTGCATGTTCCTCTAATGTTTCTGTGAGAATGGCGTGAATTTCCTTCGGAGCCTTGCTTTGCAGGGGAAAAAAAAGCTTGATGACAGCTCGCGTCTCGAAGTTGTTGAAATCGCGCGCGTCGCCTGACATGCTTCCTTTCAGTCTCTGTAATGAGAAAAGACTAGCAATTCGATACATGAACAGACCCCTCTTTCCAACGACATTATCGATTCCGTCCTACGACATCGGTAAGTAGGTCGAGCTAAGGACTTATCAGCACCCCCTCGTACGTGTAGAGGTTAAGATGAAGTTCTTCTGAGATATCATGAAGTGTAGTTTGGTAAACAGCCACCAATATTTTCGACGAAATGTTGCCTCCATGTTCGAGGTCAGAGGCCAATACGAATAGGTTGTTTTCATGTTACGTAGAAATAGCAGCATGCATCAGGACAAGAAGCACATGTATCATGTGTCCTGCGGGTAAAAGCAGTAAGTTATTCTGATATCTTTTTGCATATCTACCAAATTACACAGCAACACATGCCAAAACCGTAACCTTTTGTTCATGTCCGAGACAACATCAAATCACACATTAATTTATTGTTTAACCTTTAGGCATCATGCATCCTATATATAGGACAGACGTACCGCTCCTCCCCAGTGTACGTTGTGTATATATTTAGTCAACAAATATATTTAATCATTTTTTTAGACTTTCTCTCACCATCTTCATTTATTCCTCCACAAAGTGTCTTGTATTTCCTAATGTTACACTTCTTGGTTCATAAAATATTCACATTTTACATAAACGATGTGCTAAACTGTAAATATCCAGCTCCAGGGCCAAAGGGTTAATTAAGAATACCATCAGCAGTCCTCTCTCTGTGCGATCCAAAGTTTAAGATGATAGTAAATGATCAAATGAAAGGGATGTGAAAAGAATTGCCGTGGCCTAACCTGAGGAGATTCTTTGTCCGGGTGACCTGTGTCTAGACTGAGAAATGAAGCCGGTAACTCTTCGATACACTGAAGGGATGCTGCCCGCTGGACCTCGATATTTGTCCTCTCATTTCTTGTAACACACTCATTTGTAATGGTTTCTGCTTACGACTCAACCTCTTGGTGAAAAACTGAGAGTGCGTCACGTAATTATCTCAAGTATCTCAGGTCTGTTTAAGAAAATTTTCTAAATAATCGTAGCATGTAGGACTACGGGAATACACACCAAAATAGAAATCGAGGAAGTAATCATCGATTTTTTTTTTGGAAAGACAGACAAAAAAGCTATGTTCTTTCGGTTCGATAGACCCTCTAGTCTGCTAGAAAACTCCAAGCGTGTTTCAGGAACCATATTACTTCATTTTCATATGCTGCCATCCTGACTTTGGAAGCAGAACGTTTCGCCCAAACATTAATACCTACCAAGCTCTACGGCGTCACATTTCATAAGGTAACTTTATTCATAGTCACTGATATGAGAACTGCAAATCACCATAACTGAGGGTTGTGAGGAGAATAATGAGACTGAAGGGAGAAGAATTAAGAAGCGTGTTGTTGTGGGGTTTGGAGCTTCATGATTTGCACTTTCAACATACATGATTAAAATGATCAATTCGGACGAGTATAAATGTCAGGGCGTATAGTCTGTGGGAGAGCAGACGACCTCAAGGGAAAAGCTACTTGGGAAAACTGCTTATAGGTTAAAGTGGATGTGACAGGATAATATGGGATGATGTGAACCTGATTAACCTTGATCACGGCAGGGTCCAGGGATCCAGAAAGGAGCCAGGATAGCATAATAAGTACGGTGACTGCATTACGAGCCGGGTAACCTTGAAGATCGATTGGATTCATATAATTTCTTGCAGAAAGCAAGTCTATTTTCATAAGACTGTCATGTATATACCTGTTTCACTAGTAACTGCCTGGCCTCCATGATCTGATCGTTTGACACTTCTTTATGTGATGGTGATGTATTTATTAAAAACAGTTTCTCACGGCATGAAGTCTTCGACTTTTTTCAACAAGGAATGGCATTTTGGAGTTCTTTTGCCCGAATTGGTTTTTTGTCTGTATATACTCCTCTGTGATACAACTGTTTCCGGATACAGTGATATCATTTAGGGAAAAAAAACAGACTATTAGGAATTTTCACACCAAACACTTGTTTCTCTTTTATTACAGTAAAAGCACTTCTAATAAACCTCTACTTCCACTAATGACCCGTCATATTTTGGCCCTACTTACATTTTTTACTCTGGTTCATTTATATCATTTCTCCTCCCTTCCCCCCCCCCCCAAAATCCCAAGTGTTTCTTTTCTATATCAAACCGACTATCACAGCAGAGGTGTGTATCATTTGTATCTGCATTTGGATGTTAATATCCACAGATTAGTTTTACAAAGAACTATTTTAGGAAGCATCCTACATTTGTGAGCACCGTCACAGATATCAGTGTCAGACTGGGATCAACTTGCAAGACCTTAAACCATTGAAGCATGAAATTATTTTTGTAATATTTTAAAATTTCAGTTCACACGTCCAATGGAAACAGCAGGTACTATTACAAAGACCAGCCAGCAGCTGAATGTTGTTATAGAATAATCTGTTTTTGTGTCGAAAACCATGCGCAGCACAAAATGCAGAGCTGTATAATGTCATACCTTGCTCTCCGTCCTGATCCTACCCTCAAGCTGTCAGCAAACCTGTATGGCATATTACATTGCTGTGTATACAGTGAAAGACTGCTTATGATGGACAGAGGAACTTTCCGAATCATGTAGAGATTTATTCCAAAAATAAATTTGAGAAATTAGTGCATCTAGTGGATTTTATTATAAGAATTTATCATGATGCACGGTCACTTGAAAGTCAAATGTTAGGATACACCTTCATATAAAAAGGAGAGTAAAAATGTCCTAGTGAATCTGTACTTGACAGCTTGGACTATTAAGCATAGTTCTAAATATCATTCTCACTATCATTCCAACCTGATGTGGGAAAAGCAATCCCTGAGCCTGGATACTGCACTGTGTACTCTGGAAGATTCGGCTGATTTACTCTAAACATTAGCCTACAAAACAAACTGTAACTGAAATTTGAATAACGACAATGTGCACTCAAAGAAATCATTCAAGGAAATATGAAGATTAGGTTAAAGGGAAATTTCAGTGCAATACAACCCAACGGAAGTGACATTTGTATAGTTGTTTGCAGGTTGTATTCCAGGGGCACGACATAAGTGTGAGCGTGTGTTCGCGTGCATGATGCATGCGAGCGAGCACGTGTGTGTAGTCTAGTCACTGTAACAGCAAATGTCAGTACCAGCCTACGTTCCCTTAAACTATGGTCACGTAACCGGAATGTCACCTTCACATTCTGACCATTTTGTTATCTTCATCAGACTATTAACCTCAGGAGCAACTCCTCCACGCCCTGTTCTTGACAATTGTGTGCCGTAGGATGAGAAACTGTTCGTAGGCAACAGATAACTTGCTGATATGGTACACCACACTCCGTACTGATGTGCCCAGTTCGTGGAGAGCTCAGTAATACATTTGCGTGGTCCCCTGCGACTGCCTTGTGCTTGTTACGTAATGTTGTTGAGGGTCGAGTGGGAGCCATTGCAGTTTGTGCTGCCAGAGGTCGTTATAAAACGCTTAGCAGCGTTGTCACCTCCGCTGCCTAAGCCACATACGTCCTTCTTTTGGCTTCATATGGTGGTCTTTCGGGTTATGACAGCGTGTAGGTTGGTGGGTTTCAGAAGGACCTAGTGTCTCCTCTGCAGGTTATAAGTGACGTCTATCAGTATGGAAACAGTACCTTACACCAAAACTGCGGTAATCACATACCAGTCTGCACGGTGTCACAAACAGGAAGACTGTCTTAAAAATTTTCTTTCCCGTGATCTTATTCTGGCCTCTTTTAACCACTAAAGGTAGCTGTAGAGTGTTAACGTGCAACTTATCACACAACACTAACCACGCACACGCACACTAGGTAGGACTCCTCTGCACGAGGGATCGGCCCGTTGCATACACTTCTACTTGACAATACACATCAGGCACAATTAACAGACATCCATGTCCCCTGCGGGATTCGAACCCGCAATCCCAGAAAGCTAGCGGCCGCAGATCCGCGCCTTAGACAGCTCGACCACCGGGATCGGCCATTACAGTTTTCACTACTGTGAAAATAACAGAAATTCACCGCTTGACTGTTTTTTTTTCTTTTTACTTCTTAAATCCTTGTAGTTTCTTTAACATTTCTGTCTTTGTACATTTTTCGTATTCTATTTATTCCTTTGTATCGTGTTTCTGTCTATGCCCTTTTCGCTGTTCCCGTATTCTTTATGTCATTTTATCTTCTGCTGTTTCTCTACATTCTCTCTTTACAAACGAACCTGCACCTCACTGCACATCGAAGATGTTATAACGAAGTCCTCGCGTCAAATTCGCGGCCGGAAGACCAATTATCCCTGCTGAGGTCTGTATGGACTTCTTCAGTCCCTCCAGGCAAATATCTTAGACTACGTCACGACCATTTCATTTCACGTCATTACCAATTCATTTCCCACTAATCGTTCTACAATTCGACGTTGTTTATTTTCTGACACATTCAATAAACAAAGATCACGTGGCCACGTGGGTAGACATCTTGCTCAGAAGTTAAACGTAAATTTTGCCCGTCTTACGTATGATATTGTGCATAATTATCTTCATCCTGAAAGTTACGGTGAGATTCTGGGGTCACGTAAGTACCTAAGTCGTCCAGAAGTTTCCGGAAACTTGTCCTTTCGTCCATGATCTAGTCGGTCTGTACTCTGTCTCCCTCTCTCTCTTTCTCTCCAAATTCTCCCGACATAACGGATTTATTTGTTTCTGTAGTCTACAATCTTTATTGATCAGCCTGTCTTGTTCCGCTCATTCGAAGTATCTAATTAACGAACTAATTGAATGACTAATTAGTTAATTCCGTTGAACAAAGTTCTCCCTCTGAAACTAATATCTCTCAGTAAGTCAGGAAAGGCCGGTCCCAGTGGCTGCGCGGTCTAAGGCGAAGTTTTGCGGCCGCGTGCCTTCAAAAATTGCAGGTTCGAATCGCGTCGGGGACATGGATGTCTGTCTGCTGTGAGTGTTGTGTGTTGTCAGGTAGAGGTCTCTGGGACAAGCCGATCACACGCCTAGAGGATTCCTACCGACTGCGGTGCATCGTTATGTGCAATCTAGAAGACACAAGAGTGAGTAGGCCCCGGGCAGCGTTGGGCCGCAGCGCCACAAGAAAAACAGGAAATTCCCTGCCTTTTATGGAACCGGAAATTTCTTAACCATGCACAAAAGAACCAACATTCGATGTGTTTAGGTCACTTCTATTGTCTTCATACGTGTATCTCTGCTTCTGTTGTATCAGTGCTTTCCTTTTATTGTTCCGATGTGGTTTGTTCGTCTGTGTTTACACAATGATTCTGAGCAGGCCGTAAGAGCAGAATAGCTAATAGACGAAATGCGTTCTTACCCTTACAATTGCAAACACGTGCTTTGCATTTTTCTTAGATTAAAAATTGATAATTTTCATAGGCATTATGAACCGACTTGTGTTTAAATGGAGATGCTGTGCGTATTCTCTAAGGTAGAACTGTATTATTAATATCCTTTTAAAGGCGAAACAAATAAATCCTTCCAGTTAATAGAAGCAGACGTGCATAAATCCGATAATGTTATAGCCTCTGTATTAAGACCTTGTAACCATCTCTTTTTGCTCATTCACCTGGTTTTCTCCTCGGATATTCTTTGTTGAGTGTCAGCAGTTCTCTTTCCGAGATTTCTCGCTTCCGCGATGATGTAGATGAAGTTCTCGCTCTTCAGGGTTGTTACGCAGCGTATGTTTGTAGTTCTTTACCGACGTTTCGGGACAGCCTACCGTCCACTCTCCAAGGAAATAAACTGGACTCCTTGAATCTTGAAATGGGGACAATAGGCTGTCCCGAGACGTCGGTTAATAACTATGATATGGGAAGGTGGGGGGCGCTTGTGAATCCGGCAGTGAATCTTCAGGTTCCACAAAGTGCGGGGAATGTCTTGACTAGCGGAAGACCTGTTGGCTTCTTGGGAAGGAATCTGTCCATGGAGTTAGTTGGTTTGTTGGTTGGTTATTTGGTTACCTGGTTATTTCCCTTTAAGTTACAGGCATTCTGTACGTCTCACATTCGTGCGAATGACACGACAATTAGTATGAAAGATTAGTAAATTCTTCTTAGAACGAGCTGTTCTGGTTTGGAAATGGAATTTAATAACCCTGTCATTTGACTCTATGCAAGCATACGCTGAGTTGTTAGGAGTAGAATCGAATATAATTGACAAGGTGTGATTAGGCAGTAGAGGGAACCGCATGCAATATTCTAGCAGCAAGTAGCAAGCTCCTGCCAGCGGCTTCTTCAGGTGTTGGTATCGGCACTGCAGCAAGCGACAAGGCGAGGCTCTTGCTTTCGATGAAGGCACACTGTGCTCTTCCCGAGGCCAGGGCGTGGTCGCTGTACTAGGATATACCTGCCTTGTTAAGCAACAAACCCGTGCCCTTTCACCGGAGCTGGCTACAGTCTTGTTGGTTAAACTTTTTTGCAGCCTTCAGGCATTATTCTGATAATGCAACTTGCGGTACAATACGCCTTTGTATTTATTTCTTAGCTACTGGAATGCTTATTGAGTGCAGCTGATATAACTGCTTTTCCGTAAGCCTGCTGACTGTATTGCTGGTTTAACGGGACTTATCCACAACCGGCCGTATTGTTCTATATTTATAGAGTCGCGCCGCCACCACTCATATAGGTAAACGTCGGATTATCATGACGGAGGGCCGGAGTTCAATAACAGTTTACTGCAATAGAGTCATCATTGAATACTGTAGACCCTACGAAAAATAAACTTAATATGCTTTTCATATAAAGATTCAGTACGTAACTCAGAGATAACAACGTGCTTCCATTAGAAATAGAAATCTGTGAATGCTGCTTAGGGAAAAAATCGCTGTGTATTTTGAGGCTCATACGGAACACACACAAAGAGTGCGGACAAAATGCAAAATATTGTTGTTGGAATTCAAGATACACATACTGACAACTGGGCTTCAAAGAGTAACATTATTTCATGTATGTTCCACCGTCACCACGGCATGGCGCGTCCTCAGGTTGCGGACAGAGGAACGGCCTCCGATAAGGAGCGTAGCTGCGAATAAATTGAATAAGCAGTCGCGGACAGCCGACGAGGGGTGGTCCTCCAGCCTGAGGGTTGGGCGAGGTGCTAACAACCCCTCCCTGTAAAACACTTATGTTAAGAAACATTCACAGGTGGGATGCTTGCTCTGGAGACAAAACA
>Ga0136643_10017028_pt1 | contig 10937 bp, 10 predicted proteins | sample TergutLab28metaG_FD_96883 | JGI IMG/M metagenome (GOLD analysis project Ga0136643, IMG submission 96883) | Labiotermes labralis P1 segment gut microbial communities from Petit-Saut dam, French Guiana - Lab288 P1 (version 3) (version 3) | ecosystem: Host-associated > Arthropoda: Insects >... | reverse complement strand
TTTTGGGAAGTCAGTAAACAAACACAAAAAGTAATATGGCATATTTCAGAACAAGGAATGTTTTTGGGAAGTCAGTAAACAAACACAAAAAGTAATATGGCATATTTCAGAACAAGGAATGTTTCTGGGAAGTCAGTAAATAAACACAAAAAGTAATATGGCATATTTCAGAACAAAGGAATGTTTTTGGGAAGTCAGTAAATAAACACAAAAAGTAATATGGCATATTTCAGAACAAAAGAATGTTTTTGGGAAGTCAGTAAATATTTTTGAGTATTTTTAACTTTTTTTTGTCACAGAATTCATTCAAGTACAATACTATGACAATATGCATTCATCCCGTTAGTTAAACAGACCGTTACAAGATGAGGTGAGGGTGCGGTGGGGAATAATGTGTTGTTTCCACTATTCATCCATTGGGTGATAATCAACAAATGCCCATGCAGTGAGAAAAATAGAGTAAGAACTGTGGTGACATGCTTACAGTTCTAGCTGCTTCAAGCTGGTGTTGAAGCCGATCCACCTCCTCACATTTCTGCTCCAGTTCCTGTTTACGCTGGCACAGCAGCTTTACTGCATTACCTTCCGATCCCAATTCCAGCTCACTTGCTTCCGATACCAGATGTGCACGCAACTGCATGTTTCTGAACACAACACAGGAATATTAATATTTGCTGAACTCAAAGTGAGGGCTATTGGTAATAAGCAAGCAAAGAATAAAAATATGTCACCTGTACATTATGATCCCATCTTATAATTTGTTTATCCAAATGAAAATAAACAACTTCAGGTAAGTCTTTCTTCTGCCTGACCTGAATGAAGTTTATATTTACCTGGCATCCAGCTGCTGAATGTTTTGTTGAGCATGTGTCAGCTGCTTAGTTATCACTGCCAGCTGTTCCTCTAGAGCTGCAGACTCCACACATTTCACAGAATACCGTTCTGACAGAGACAGGATCTCCTGCTTGATTTCTTCCATTTCAGCTCTGCAAATGTTTAAAAATAATAAAATAGTCTACTTTTGATAACAAGCTGCATGTGTACAAGAATATTAGAAATTACAGATCAATGGATATGAGATCTGAAGTTTATTATGAAAAGACTTAAAACTCCTCTCCTTCTACAGATCACTCTGGCAGCATAATTACATTCTTTTGACAGTTTCAATTACATTCTTCAGCATTCACCCTGTGATGAACATCTCAAGGATATGACAGATTCTGAGTCACAAAGTACTTTTACAAACATTAAATTTATTTCTTATTACCCAAACATATGTTTCCCTGACATCATATGTTATGTTTGACACTAGCAACATAAGAGAAAAATTCTTCAATATTACTTTTATATGCTCACCTGCACAAGCTTCTAATATTCACTTATGGTGTGATTTATCCCACTGGCATATTACAGTATTTGACTCTTGTATACTAAAATTACCTAATAAAATTACTTTGAAACTGTCAAAGAACATTTATACAGGTATTCTACATCTATTGCCTAAAACGTAAACTGTCTACATTTTTCACTGTTTGATATTTCACAGTTGTTAAAGTTAAACAGCACCATCACACTGGGCAGACATCACACAATCAAAGTAGGTTTGTCAATAAATTGGTAAGATACTATTTTAGGAACAGTATGAATGGCTGTTCCTCGAACATACAATTAATATTTTATTCCCACACAATATCTAGGAAGATATATTAAAAAAGCATTACAATGGATGAAAACAAGCAGATCATAATACTACACATACTCATGCTCCTTATGCAAAGCTCCAATGTCATGTGTTGACTGCATCTTTTTGATGAACTCAGACTTGAACTTTGCAACCTCCTTCTGCACTTCCATTTCATGAGCTTTCCTCATGGCATCCAGTGCTGTGGACAAAGCAGAGACATCATACATCTTTAAGGTAATATTTGCAAAGCTAAACACACACACATACACAAAACAAACACACAAGGTGTTTACACCTTGGCTTTGCCCAGGGCAGAATGGAATTATTTTTGTGCACACAAACACAATGTGTAACAAAATCTACAACTACTTAAAAAACCAGACCTTTTATCTTTAACAGTGGAGGTTTTTCATATGGGACATCAAATCACTAATCAGTATTTTTACAACAAAGATACGTATAAAATTCACACATCTCAAAGAACTACATTTTTTTAACCTTTCAGTTCACAATTCTATATTTAGCCTATTTTGACATGCTTTAATGGATTTTGCTGGAACAAGCCAAACAAAATAAGGTTCAACTCAGACTGATTCTTTCATGAATCCTCCCCTCTTCTTCTTTTTTTCTTCCCCCTATCCCCCTTTCAGTCCTTGATGGTACATTTGATGTTTTGGTATGCTGTACTGTATTTGCTAAAGCTAGACCTTTCAAATTATATATTTCTTGACCTGCTTCATAGAACATAACTTTTAATCCATCATTCCATGGGGCAAGAACTTCATGGCCTGACTCAGTTCCACTCAACAACATACACACACTGAAGCTTCATTATTACTACGTACTTCAATTCCACTCCACCCCCTCCCCACAACCCATTTCTCTCCAACTGCAACACTATTCTACAATGTAACTAAAAGGTAATGGCAACCGACAAGTTTTTTAAGTCTAGACACTGAACCAACCTACATGAACATGCAGATTCTCTGTGGACTACACTTTGTGAACCTATCAATGGTTTCACATGAGCCAAACTAAATTTAAATTCTGTTTAATGTATCAAACAAACAACGACAAATGCACATATTATTAAACCATCACTTTATTATTAACACTATATGTAACTCCAACATGTTTCAACCCTTAAAGGGTCATCTTCAGGGAGTATAACTGATACATTCTAGCAGCGTGGGTCAACTGCACACTAAGTTGAATTTTACAACTGGTGATTCATTTTGCTGACCCACACTGCTAGAATGTATCAATTATACTCTCTAAAGATGGCCCTTTAAGGGTTGAAGCACATTGGAGTTATGCATAGTGTTAATAACGTGGTGATTTAATAATATATGAGTGGATTTCTTGGTATTTATTGGACATAGTGATTCCACTGCATGGATATGAACAAGATGTTTAATACAGGGTGATTCAAAGAGACGGACTCAATTTCATACATCTGTTACTATTCAATTTTGACCATCTTTTTGAATCACACTGTATATTTTCTTCAACTGTGTCAATTTTATTTTGACACCCATAAAGTGGCGAAAAAGAGCAATACGTTCTCATTTTTCCTGCTGATAATTGCAACACACAACATTTCAATAGTTAGTAATTTATTACATAAGAACTCCTGTTCATTAGTATAAAAAATTTCATTCACACACCCTGGCAAATATCTGAATTAGCTTTTAATGTTGTAATAGTGAAGGGGAACTCTATCCCACATGAGAGTACAGTTTATCTTTCTTGTTGACTGCATACAGTAACCGTCTATACATAAACCACATTGTTATCTAGTTGAAAAGAAACCTTACACCCACAAACCTTTACTTTCAATAGCCTGTCTTTTGTTTGACTTATAGTCACAATATTTCAATTTTCCAATTGCAATTCCAGCATTAACAGAACATGCTTCTGTCCAAATTCAAAACAATTTTGGAATGGAAAGGTTAGAATGCATCATACAAAGCATCAATACCAATCTCACCTCCATATTTACAATGCTTCTTCAGTGTAAAAGCCATGGTTCCACAGTCGTTAAATCTCCAACGTGGAAAATGCCACCACCAAAAAATATGTTAGGTCAGTTATACCTTAGGTCCTAGTCTTATTTTACAGTGTATTAAAAACCATGAATAATGCATTGTAGCAAAGTAAACTATACACTCAGCAACCAATCACATTCACATGTGTTACCTGCACAATGTGGATAAACCGTATTATACTAAGAGGCATTCATGTGAAACAAGTAAGTCCTACCTGTCTATTTCATAACAGAGTCTTAAAAAATCTCATGCAAAAATAAATGTTTGCCAAACAGAACATGTTGCATATTTGAGCAGTTTTCTGTACCTGCAAGTGTCGCTTGTGTTTCCTCCGCCAGTGCTTGTTCTTTCTCATGCCGCAACTGCTCTATTTCTTGGCGATGTTTCTCTTCCAGTTCAGCAATGATGCGGCGATGAGAATTCTCCATGGCAACCAGACCCTTTTCACACAGAGCCTGCAGTACCAACAAAATAAATTAAACAGATAAAATTTCCTGATTGTGCATGGTCCCTCTCCTTAGCAGACAATTAAGTTAAAAAAAAAAACTTAATCCAAGCCAACACTTTCTATCAGGGTACAAAATTCTGTAACATATCTTGCTCTACAGAAAGCCCTTGTGAATTGTGTAAACTGCTTCACAAGTATTCTAACAGACATAACAAAGCTGACTTCTTTTCAAGGACAGTAAAACCTTTCCAGCCCACAAACATTATCTGTGCAACAGTCAAGTACCTGGTGTCACAGAAAATGCAACGAATGTTGCACATGTGATGAGAATCAAGTTCCTAGCATAACATGACAAGTTGTAAATTTTTATTGCTACTACCTTCTTCTTTGGTGTACTGCACAAGACCTATTATATGTTCTTTGTGTGTGTGTGTGTGTGTGTTTACCATCAGCCTTTTTTATTTGCATGGAATTCAAAATATTCTGAAACAATGAAGTCTGTTAACACTACACACTAGACAACTTGTCAACACTTATTCTAATTAGCCAATACAGATAACCTGCCAAACTTATTCTAACTAGCCAATCAATACACCTCCCAATTCTCTCTCTAACAATTCAAAGAGAGCTTTAAACAAGGCACACAAATTGTGTGACCTCTTCAGATGGCAGTAAAGGTATGCACAACCTAAGGCTCAAAATTCATAAAAACCTACTATTCATCCTACAGCACCCCTTCTTTTATTTTACTATATATATAAAAAATATACAGAACAAAATAATAGAAATCCTTACACGAAGTTGCTCAATCTCAGCCTGATACCGCTGCCGAATATTTTCTTCTCCTTCAACATCACGTTCTAACCCAGCTGAAAGTGTCTTTTGATATGCAGCTCTAAGATTTTCAACTTGCTGTGCATACTCTGAATCCAGGGTACCCAGTCGACGTTCGAGTCGTCGCGCTCTTTCCTTCAATTGTGCTTGTTCTTGTTCATGTTGGCACACCTTTTCAATGACAAAATTATTTATTAAACACTGAATCTAGTAAAGCAGCTTTATTGCACAGTATGCCTCTGTCCACTAGGGCATCCCAAGTAAGCTGTGATGCTTAGGACAGTGACAAAGGAAACACTGTAATAAATGTCAAGGAAACCAGAACAAGGATATATTTTAAAGATGCCTCAACCACAGTTCAACAACACGTACAGTGTTCAACACATTTTAAAACTACCTTCTAATCTTACTGAAGCATCTGCTGTAATTCTGAGTAATATGGTCATTCTTGGTCCACATCCGCTTAAGAGACATTGAACTTACCAGCAATTGCCTCTGTTGTTCAAGCTCACCGCGTAATTGAGCCATCTCTTGCTCCTGACACTGCTGCAATGCTTGTAACTCTTGTTCATGTTCTGATGACAACCTGTGTCAAAACAAACCTACATGAAAAGACAAATACGTTGCAATTGCAAATGATGGAAATCATACCACTCTACATAGGGTGTATTGACAGTATTTGAAATTCAGTATAATAATTACACTCCCACAAATTATCAACATTTATCATTATAACATGTACCTCAGTGACGCACAGAAATATGCTCTGAATTACACTTCACTCACATTCGAACTTGCAGAGTACTGAGTTCTTGGATAGAAACATGTATGAAAGGATAAATATTTTACCACTGCATATGGTGTCTGTCAGGGTAAAAAATACTCTAACATAAACAATTCAACACAATCCTGTGAACGGTTATGTTAATGTACAAACTAGTTTATCATTTCAAAACAAACAAGCCCAGCTGTGGTTATTAAGTGGCAATATGAACAGAAAAGAAGGTATGATTTTGTGGCTAACACTTACCTATGCACCGTTTCCTGCAGCTGGTAACACCTATGACAGTCTCGACCCTGCAGGACAAAATCTACAAGACTAGTAATCTGCAATCGCAGAGTGGCACACTTTGAGCACACATCATCCCAGGAATCTACCCTGGTGTCACAAACAGCTGTCTCTTGTTCATGTATGTTACACTTATCTAATGCTATCTGTAGCTCCTTTTCCAGGTACACAAGAGAATCCATCACATCTCTGATATGTTCTTCATCAGTCACCACAGTTTCGCAGTCTGTTTTGTTACTAAACATTGGCAACAAACTAGAGTGGCACTTTTGAGAAAACTGTTCAAAAAGATACTGGAATTCCATTCTCATAATAGGATCAACTCTGAATTCATCCTGGCCAGGATCTGCCAGTAGCCTAGAAAACACATCATCACTGTCTTCCATCTGTACATCACCAGTCACTTCCTCTGAATTAGCTGGTAATTTCACTGGAAGTGCTTCATTGCAGATCACAGCAATGCGGGCATCTACGAGAGCTTTGTGAGCCATCACGTCAGCAAATTCTGACAGCAATACTCTTGATTCTAACAGTATTTCTTCTCCTTGATTTAGTGGCCATAAGGACCTGTCTTTTTTCAGTTTTGCTAAGTATTCCTCATACTTTCTACTCAATTCTTCAATACCTGATTCCATCTCTTGCCTCAAAATCCCTTCAACAGTATCTGACCACCGTTCCAAAATTGCACGCTGAGATGCTAGGAAACTGAACATTGCTTCCTGTTCCATTGCAAGACTAGTTTCATATGTCTGGCCACAGCGCATGGTAACATGTGAAATCTCAGCCTGAATCAGTTCACGGTTCACAGTTTCTTGTGCCATGGTCCATGCCTCACGGATCCTTTGGTCTTCCAATGTCAGAGCTGGAGACAGTCCAAACCCCTGTTGCTCCAGCTTATTACCCACTGTTTTATTTTTAGTATGTCCTTGTTCGTTCTCAAGACTCAGTGTCTCCACAGCCAGAGTCTGGGCCAGCCTCTCTAATTTTGCTGTTCTGTACTCTCTGATAAGAACTTCCAGCTCCTGCTGTTGCTTCAGCAGTATTTCTACAGCATCTGAACTACTGGGCTTCAGATAGCCACCTGCTCCACTTTTCTGAGGTACAAATTTGCAGCTGGAAACAAGATGTCCCTGTGCCACCAACCTTGCTGTCAGAACTCTGGTGAGATGTGAAAGTGATGTTTCATAGCAAGCTGATTTCGTTTCTGCAGTTCCTTTCAATTTTGACTTTAGCTCAAGAATGAGGCGCCTGCAATCCGCAATCTCTGAATCTACAATTTGTTTTCTGAAGGCACTATTACCATCCTCACAACTGGTAACAGCATGAGCTATTCTACCAACAAGCACAGACTCATAGGCCAGTTTTTCAGCTAGAAGCTGCATCCGGGCTTGCCTGTTAAATTTTCCCAGCTTCACTAATTCTGCTTTTCTTACTGCTACTTCCTTTAGCTTCTTTTTCAAAAGATCTTCAAGTCTCTGCACCACACACTGTACTGTTGCATGTTTAACAAGCTCCACTCTGTTATTTGAACTGTTAATGATGCTCACTTCTGCATCATTGCCATTACTACTGCATTTTACCAAGATGTCTTTCACCTCACCTAAACAGTCCTCAAGATATTTGATGCTGTCCAGATAATACAAACAGTTTTTCGAAACTGGAGATTTAAGGGATGCTACTATATTAAGACACTCTTGTACTTTGGCTTTTGTTGTTATTACAGCATTTTCCATGTTTGCAAGCTTTTCATCCCCCAAGCACACAGAGTCTGGTGCTGGTTCCACACTCACCTCCACATGGTGTGGCTGCTTTGGGGCAGGGAACTGCACATTCTGGCAGGGCACTACTTCCTCTTCTGTATCACTTTCAACTTTCTTTCCTATCCTGCCAACTGCCTTTGCAACTTTGGATTCTAATGAAGAGAGCCGGATTAAAACCTTCATAGGTTCAGAGCTTGTAGCACTATCCAGGGATTTTCGTCGTACTCGAGACGATCCTTTTGAATCTCCATCATCATTCCCTGTATCATTCCTGTATTGAGGCGATTCACTTCTTGCATGCTTGTTAGGTCTTGGGGAAGAAGTAATTGCAATTGGCTGTCCTGTTTCTAAAGATGTGATTTTGGCTTCCAACTCAGCCAGCTTCTCTTCTAGCTCCTTGCAGATCTGAAATGATTCACGTCCCTTCAATGACAGAGAGCGCCGCTTTTCACGAGAATCAGATTTCGAGAGCTTCTGTTTCAGTGCTCGAACCTATCAAAAGGAAAACATTTTTATTCATCTAGTGTTCAAATACAGTAACAAACATGAATTAACATTACTGCAAAACACAAAATAATGTAATAATGCTATTAAAGAAGACTAAAAACCTGTTTCTCAGCAGCACTCAGCTTCTGTGTAAGATCATCCACCCGTGCAACCATCAGGGCAGCTTGTGCATCACTGGCATCTTCCCGTCTTTTCCCATCCTGCCGTAGTGTGATCATAGCCAGCTCCAGATCATCATACAGGGCATATGATTCACGCAACTCACGCTTCATGGCATGTATCTCTGCTACAGCCTTCTCAAAGCGACCACGTAGGTCCTCGTATTCCTCCACTAACCTGTATATCAGTATCAGAGTCACTGCTCATCACATACAGTTACATCACTATTGAGTCATTGCCTGTCACAGACATCCATGTGAATGTCTGATAATATTACTGGGAGAAAAATATATAAATAATAATTACATTTCAAAAAGGGAGTAACATTTCAAATTCATTTCATAATTACAGTCTGCAAAGTTTTGTTCATTTAACACAACAGCTTTGAGAATAATCAAGAAAAATTATATTTCTCATTTGAACATTACATTTGGAAATGGAAATAAAAATCAACACATTTGTCCCCCTGTCCAGTGCACTTCACATAGTGATGTGTTGCTATAGCACCCTTGCCAACTTTTTTTTTAATTTGCAAAGAAATGTTACGTAACTGAAATAGTTTCTGAGCATTGCATTGGTACTTACCACCATCACAGTACATTAACTGATGGCCAAGTGAAGCCACTCAGCATTAGCAGCTTTTCATATTGCAAGGGGGATAACCACACTTTTCAAGGAAGAACCCAAAAGATATCACAGCCGTGTGTAACCATAATTTAGTTTTGTGCTCTAAGTGGTATTGTGTGGTGCAAACTGCATCTCATCTTGTGTGTTTAGTGTCATGTGGTTATTTTTCATACTCCCTTGACTCAAATTATTCACGAAGAGGCAAAAGCTTGAAAATGTGTGTGTGTGTGAAAAAAGCTTCTGTGAAGATGCAAAGGAAAAGTCTGTCATTAGCAATGAAGATGAATGATGTGAAGACTACTGAAGCAGGACAACACCAGTTCCATGTGTGAAAAGGATCAGATGTAGCAGGATCAACAGTATGATCCACTTTGAAAAATAAACACAAAATAAAGGAGGAAAGACAGCAACTCCTTTAAGGTCTTAAAAGACTGATTGTACTATGTGTACTTCTAATCATTCATCTCATTTCAGTACTGAAATAAACCTATATTGAGAATTAATTATCACTGACACACAAGCTGATACTACAAATTAGACCTATGAATATCAATTCTTATAGGGGAAAAACTTCCTCACTTAGTGCTCCATTTTTTTGATAATTTAGAGCATTCAGCCTGCACTAGAATGCTGGCAATATACCATATCCAGTTATTAACATCAATTGATGTCCTTACTGTGAACACATATGTCAATCATTGTCAGAAGCTGATGTGTATATACTAGATGACAGAATTTATAAAACTCCTAAACTGTGCAAACTTACTAAGTGATAAGCACAGTGACAAACTGTCTTTTAACTGAAACTGGTACAACCACTATACTGGATACATCAGTGAAGATGTGTGACTGTTTCAATGCAGCATACAGACAATTATATGTAGTGCCAGAATTATACTGTGCTACAAAACAGACAACAATTCCACTTGCCTGTCTCTGTCAATCAGTGCCACGTCCAGATCAAGATCTATGTTAGTTAAATCACTAAGTGAATCAACACTGCGGCCTTTCTCCCTTGATGCTGACAGACCATTGCAGCCACCAGCAGAGCTGCTGCTTGTACTCCTTGCTCGTCCCTCCAACTCATGAACACGATTGTAAAGTGCCTCATTTTCCTCAATGTCTCGAGTCAATTGTTCGCAAAGAGAAGCTGTCTCTGCTGCCTCTCGAGTCAGTGCATCACATCGACAACATGCTGCGGCCAAAGCTGACTCTGCATCAGCTAATTTTTGCTGCCATTCTTCACTGTCTTCATGGTACCTACAAGAAAATAGGTGGCTTGGTATTATTTCTCTTCCTAGTAGTGAGAATATTTAGGAAAACTGTTTGTGTATTTTGACATAATAACACATAATCTCAGTTACCTGGCTTCCAACTGATGATACATCTCCTGCCAATTCTCGCCATTTTCTTGTTGTCGCCATTGAGTGAGCACTTCCTCGTGTTCTCTCAGAAGCTCACCATAGCTGCAAATAAAAAATAATTCAATATGAAATGGAATAATAACAATAATAATAATAATAATAATAATGCATGGACAATTGCCACGTAACTTAGAAGAAAAGCTGGTGGACATTGAACAGTCATATTGCTGGCTAAAATTTGGCGACATCAAGGAAGAAACAGAAAGTACGATAGTGGCAGCTCAAGACCAAGCAATTAGTACAAACTATTTTAAGAATAAAATTTTGAAGGAAGAATTGAGAGTAAATGCCGGTTATGTAAGCAACATGAAGAAACTATTGACCACTTAACTTCGGGATGTCCCATTTTGGCAAAGAACGAATATTTAATGAGACAC
>Ga0136643_10017027_pt1 | contig 10937 bp, 5 predicted proteins | sample TergutLab28metaG_FD_96883 | JGI IMG/M metagenome (GOLD analysis project Ga0136643, IMG submission 96883) | Labiotermes labralis P1 segment gut microbial communities from Petit-Saut dam, French Guiana - Lab288 P1 (version 3) (version 3) | ecosystem: Host-associated > Arthropoda: Insects >... | reverse complement strand
CGTGGATAGTGAATACCTGAAAGAAAGGAATCATTTGGAAAACCTAGACTTAGATGGTAGGAGAATATTAAAATGGCTCTTCAAGAAACGTAATGAAGGCGTGGATAGAATTGATCTGGCTCTGGATAGGGTAGATGGTGTGATTTTGTGGAAAGAGTAACGCAACTTCACGTTAAATAAAATTCTGGAAATTTCTTGACTGCCTGGAAAATTGCTACCTACGCAAAAAGGAGTTTGTTCCATGGAATTAGCTGCTGGGTTCATTATTTAGTTAGTTAGTTATTTAATTGGTTATTTACAGTAACTGAGATTATATATGGGGACCGCGGTAGCACAGTGGTTAAGGTGCTGTGCTACAAATAGAAAGGTCGCTGGTTCGATTCCAGATGGTGTCATTGGAAATGTTCATTGACATAATCCTTCCGATCGCACTATGGCTCCGGGGTCGACTCAGCCTCTAATAGAAATGAGTACCAGGAGTATTTCCAGGGGGTAAAGGCGGCCGGTGCCTAATGTTGACAACCTTACCACCATCCTGTGCCGTTGGCATGTAATCTGGGAACCTTAAATTCCTGGAACGCCCTGGGCCACTCCAGGCCTGTAACGGGACTGTTTTACCTTTACTTTAACTGAGATTACCTAGTGTCAGGTGATGGGGTGTTGAGTGAAAAGTAGTGGTTCAACACAAATTTGAGGCAGTTTCACTGACAAAGGCCTGACGGCATTTAGTAAAACTACGAAATGCCTCAGTTAGGAAGGCCCATTTTCGGGTAGAGATTTGAAATCACAATATCACGAAGAAGCAGTTGGAGAAATACTCATTCAATAGAAGGGGGTATTTATATTATTCGACTAAAATTGAAACTAACAGTTTGTTGCTATATAGATTCCTTAAAATAATCCGTCTCCAACGACCCTGCCTGGATATACTCGTACAGTCGCTTACTTGTATACGATTCATTTAGCAATCCTAAATATTAAGATTATCATGGTTACTTAAACATTTTCAGCCAAAATAATTTTTGCAAATTTCAATATCCTGGCCCAAATTAATTTTCCAGGAAGTCTCTTATCATCAGAGGTCAAGGGACAGCCACTAGATGGCAGGATCTTAAAGCAAACATCTACAAAGCCCTGCGAAATAATATTACGATTTGAGATAGACACTGGAGCTCGTAACACAGACTGCATTGTCGAGGGTTATTGAAAGCTGGACGTGTGGTGATTAAATAACGAATTGGAAAAAATAGGAAGGTCACAGTGACGTAACTTGAAGTACTATCCCGGTATTAGCCTGGAAGGGCAAAGGAGAAACACAATATATTTCAGTCAAAATTGTATAGCTGAGGTATTTCAAATCGGACACCCAAAAAAATGTCCTGCAATTCAAATTGTTACAGTTTTCTACCAACTGACTGATCTTCACGTACATGTACAGAGACGAACTGAGTTTTAAAATCTGACATGAAGTTCTAGTGATGTGAGGATTAGAAATAGGTTTTTGCAGGGGAAATAGAAGCTGCATTTATTACCAAAGCAAATTTCTTTTATTTTTTACGTTTCTACAGATATCTACACAGGTATCTACACACACAGATTATATTATTATCACCTAAAAGAATTAAAAACCTCATTCAAATACTCATTCTGCATACATGTATGAGGTTTTATGGCAAATGTGAAAGAGATACAAGAGACGGAGACAACTGTCCCAAAGGATTTAATATAAATAAAAGACTGACATCTGTCGGGAAGATCTAACATCAACAATTGGGCTCAGAAACATTGTTGATGGATCGCCCCAGAGTGTGCACAGAAAGTAAAAATTTTCTAAGCAATGAAGACATTACGGAGCACCAATTTTTATTACAAGACACTGACTCAGTAAAAACTAACCAAATGTAAAACTGTTTTATTTATATACAATAAAACAATAGCTAACCGCTACTATAACACTTCTCTACGACATATTATGGGATTAACATCCATTATGGGGTACATGGAATTTCGCTGGTAGAGGAGGAATTTATTAAGTTTTCCTTTAAATAAAAATATTTTAAATTTTGAGGTCTTAAGAAGCTAAGCTAGTTTATGTACGAAATTCTTCAATAAAACATCATATATATCGGTCTTGAAACACACTATTTAATTTTATTTATCTCAGTAATTAACCAACTTGATGCACAAAATTTTTGTTTTACAATAAGTTTATTTCATGCCTCTACATGTTTCGAGTACACGTGCTCATCATCAGGAGGTCAAAATTGCATTACACAGCCTCTGGTATAGGTGGGCGTCTCCTGATGATGAGCACATGTACTCGAAACATGTAGAGGCATGAAATAAACTTATTGTAAAACAAAAGTTTGTGCACCAAGTTGGTTAATTACTGAGATAAATATACTGAGATGCACGGCCAGCAAAACATCAAAATATTATTTCATGTTTTGTTACGTTTTAAATTTGACCTTTGATTATTTCACAGTTCATATGACTTATTCCATACAAGGCCTCAAAATTGCAAACAGACAATGGAGATACTACTGCGTGTAGTAAGTAATCCCATGGATGAATCTGCTTTACTTTGTAGAGTCAGCTTAACGAGTTTAACAGTTCAGGTTCCTTGTATTGTGCTACGACATTTTAAACTGTGGTCACGAAAGCCAGAGTGGGTTTCCAAGGTAGTTCTTATGGATTTATGGTAGATAAAGTGGCAAAGTGCCTAGGCTTTGCATCGAAAACTTCGTTTTCTCTTGTCAGTACAGTTTCACTAATACTCCTTATCCATATAAACTGAGATGCCGATTGCGTCGCGACTTAAACCACAAAATACTGGCACAAAATTACCTATGTAACTCTCTATTGTATGTACCTCGGGGACAATACATAAATTATTGCCGTATATTTAAAGTCTTACTATTAAATAAAATTATGCCTCGTAATTTTTAATGTTGACAATACACAAATTATGTCAATACAAATAAAAATTTTACAATTTCTGTAGGAAAATTTAATACAAATTAAGTAAAATATTCTGCCCACATTTTATAAATATAGTTCTTGCAGCATGTTTCTTTGGTTGGGTTTGTGTATATTAACAAAATATTTTGCAGTTGTCATAAATATCAACCACGCCTACGCGGTTGTTAAGAATTAGAAATTTACTAAATAAGTCTCCATTTTATACAAACTTTTAAACCTCACGCCAGAGAAAATTCTATGCTTCTGTAAGACAGGCCCAATCTCTGAATGTTGTACAAGGAAATAATGTTTGTGCATTGTGGAAAAGGTAAAGAACGCAATAATACGCTGTATGGACAAGAAGCAATGTTCTGGCGAGATATACACTTAACACTCAATTTTGAAGTTTTATTTGAGGTTAGGTTTATGCATCCTTACCGCCTTTCAACATGTATCCCTTTCGTATTGAACATATGTACAATAGACGAGGTTTCAGATCTTCTCTTTTTTTTTTTTAACTGGTCAAGAAGTTCGAGATTGCTTGACTCCTGAGGATGGGACAGATAGGCTGTCTCGGGCCATCGGTAAACAAATACCCATCAAGCTGCGTAAAACCCCAGAAGAGAGAGAAGGCATACACTGCATCGCGGCGGAAGCCAGATATCTCGCTCAGGCTTTACTGCTTTCAACAAACACTTCATAATGAGCACTTACAATAGGGTATCAGTTCCGTAAAACCACCAGTCATTGCTGTACTTCGAGGTACTGTTTTGCAAAAAGAATACATCTTCATATGTCTGCACATATTGAAAATGAGCACACAATCCAAAGCAGCTGTTTGTAATTGGACAGTTAGCAAGCATGGAACATGCACTTGTTAAATTACTTTCTCATTATGGATTTGAAATTGAAAAGGGTAGCTAAATAATACATAAAATTTCAGTTCCCAACTCACACAAAATACAGACATTGTCCGTCAGAAGGAAATTCTTGTGCTTATACCGTTCAAGTGTTACACCAGCAAGAACAAATATTTCTAATAAACTCCGGGTAAATGACCAACTTGTTGCACAATGACGTTATATATTACGTCTTTTATTATTATAATCCTGTACATGTTTCGAGCAACTCGGTGCTTATCATCAGGAGGTCAAATTGTATTAATACATTATCTGGTATAGTATTCTTTATAAGTGGCCGTCCGGTGCGCAGGTTGAGACGTTCCTTCTCAAACTGCGCACCGGACAGTCACTTACAGAGAATACTATACCAGATAATGTATTAATACAGTTTGACCTCCTGATGATGAGCACAGAGTTGCTCGAAACATGTACAGGATTATAATAATAAACGTATTATGTAACGTAATTGTGCACCAAATTGGTCATTTACCCAGAGTTGAACCAGGATGCACGGTCAGCAAAACATAATATTTCTGATAAAAGTAACATAGAACCGCACAGACCACTACATAACTCTGTGGTCTATAAGTTTTTTCCATAAATGTAATAAATTCAAGGGAACTCGACGCCTGTTGAAATGTCTGATAAGTGTGCCTCATCCAATATGTTGTTGACGCTTCTGCAGTCACGATGACACGTAGCGGAAATGAAATGAACTGCATATCCACCACACTATAGACAGGTCTCACCATAGAATTGTTGTGAGTAAAAAAATACACACATTTTATTCATTTATTAAGCATCTGCTCATTTTTCTCATTTGTTATATTTTCTACCGTGTACTGTGCTGCGCTGACATCAAACTAAGGAATCATTGGGTAAGTTAATGTTTTGTTGACCTGAATCGTGATATATCCGTACAATAAGAGCCAACAGGACGCACTATTTACTTTCAATTCATTTCAATAATTAACCTCTACATGTTTCGAGCAGGCTTACTGCTCATCATCATGAGGTACTACTCTGTATATACAACAATTGGTATATGTCATGTCTTTATGTTGACTGGCTGTTGGCAGGGATGTTGGTTTATGTCATGACTTTATGTTGACTGCCAACAAACAGCCAGTCAACATAAAGGCATGACATACACCAACTGCTGTATATACTGAGTAGTACCTCATGATGATGAGCAGTCAGTCTGCTCGAATCATGTACAGGTTAATTACTGAAATAAATTGAAAGTTAATAGTGCATCCTGTTGGTCCATATTGAACGAATTAGAGGGAAATTTGTAAAAGTGAAATTTCGAGAAGGAATTTACGGAATTTCATTCCATATTTGTGCTCCAGCCGTGTGGTGATGTTGTAACTGAACTGCAAAACTCTGTTTTCAAATTTCACCTCCAACTTTAAAAGGTGCTTCTGCTGTTGGAATGTATTTTTCTGAAGAATCACATGTAGTTTTATTTTAAGACGACTTGCAGAGATCAATACTCGTATTATATTGTATACAGCCATGGACATTAAATTCCTTTAATTTATTCGCTAAATCTTTTACATTTATTGAAACTGGCATTGTTACCCCTCTTCGAATTCAGTCGCCATGAGTTATGATTTTGTTGGAAACAAAACAATGTTTTCGAGGTAAATGATGAGATGCCCCACAGGAAACACAAGGGAACGCAAGAACTTCACTTTAACAATGACAGATATTTATGACAACTGTGGACTGCGCCTTAAGTGGTACGTATTACGTTGGGCATTTTTCGTTTAATTCATAGAAATGAAAGTTCCCTAAAGAAGCTTTCCAATTTCGTCAGCTTTCTAGCTGAGAAGTCTCTACTCTTCTCTGATATGTTGCCGCGTCAGTGGGTAATCAGTTACCGATTTTTTGAAAAAAGAACGTTGTCACGAAAAATCCGGAATTGATTATCCAGAGACCCGGTGTCATATCTCAGAATAACGGAATCCTTCATCTTTCAGTTGTAGCCTATCTCTTCGACGAGGTAAGCAACGTAATGACAAAAACTTTTAAAATGTACTTGACGTGATAAATTACAAGTATGTCCTACTTTGAATTAATCTTAACCATTTCTATGTCATTATTAAATCTATTTCACGCACAAGAAATATTGTACTTTTTTGATAATGCTGAAGTTTATATGCGTTAGACAATTGAAAAATTGTTATAATTACTAACATCACTTCTAGTTAAGAAATTTTCCGCATAATTTTATGGACTTCATATTCCACATATTTAACTTCCGCCCTTTTCCCACGTTTCAAAACCTCTGTTGTTTTAGAAGCCTTCAGCAAACAAGACTGAGTTTGGAAAAATATTCCTTAGTTTTACTTATTAAAAAACAGAAAAAATAAAGCGTATATTTTTCTCCGTATTCAATTTAATACATATTTCTCCAAAGCGATATCCAGTGTGGACTTAAATTAATGTAATTTCACAATAAATTTCTTACTTGTCAGGCACGTGGATGGTTGCGAAATTGCGGTGACGATTGAGCCATAGGAAACTGGAAGGCAGTTTTCATAAAATGGTGTGATTATTATATGATTGCAATTCAGCGTGCCCGATACTTACCACTCCCAGATATACGACACCCCAAACGTAAGATTTTTTCTAGGAGATTTTTAAGGATATTAATCTTTAAATATTTTTAAGGCCAAGATCCTCATTTTGAACAAAATTCAAAGGTTATTTCAACATGTACCGTGACCTCAGTTAACTAAAAGGCATTTATCTCTGAACTCAAAAGATCATCTTCAGTTCAAACAGCTCTTATTTCAAGTTACCCCAACCAATCACATTTCCGAAATACACCTTTTCATATCTTCTCAACACAAGTCCTAAAATAAAACACATTAAATGCACACGATCTCTTCTCCTTCTTTACGAATTTAAACATTTTTGTCAAATTTTACACAGGAGATAATATTGTGTATGGTTTAGTTACCCTTCATATATATAAGGGTTGCTAGCAATTGAACTGCTGTTCTAACCTTCTGATTATAGACAACAAGGGTCTAACCTATGACGAACCTCCCGAACCAAGTATGTCGTAAGAGTGAGTGTGGCCTTTTAAAGAACGCAGGCCAACGGCACTGACAACAAGATCTTCTCTCCTCATCAGTAAGTACGATAGAGACAGAGCGAGATGGATACATCAGCAACAAGTGACGTGAAGGATAGCAAGTTCTTATAGCCGTCCTCACGTACATTCCTGATTTCCGGGATATGAGGCCGTGTATACTGGTATATAGGTGCAAAGTTGCGGGGAAGTGTGTCTTCACCTGTAGGGTTGCTGAAGATGATATCAGCAGACTGATCTGAAATATTGCTACTTACGTGCAGGCAATGTATTGCATCATGTCATAGGAGACCAATACTTTAATGAGATAAAATATTTGTGTTTATTTGCTGAAGAATTACAGTGTCTAATTGTTACAAGACGGAGATAGAGAATGCTGATTATTTACTTTATATTTTAAGACGCTGTCAATATACCAGACTACACGACGTCGAGGTACTCTACTAGAATTTTAATAGACTGACGAAATATCGTAGTCATTTCATCCCATGTCCCGAACGAATTTTGAAACGGGGACCCCTCCCGAATAATAGTTTAAACTGTTACCGCTACATTTGCCTTGTCGATCAGCAAGATGGCTTTTAATGTCCTAAAGTTGGTTCAGAAACACCACTTGAGGTAAGGAGATTTAGATTTGTGTGCGGAAAAGCCGTAGATTCTGGTGTCTGTACTAGAACACTTAAATAATGAATTCTGCACTGTCTTACTTTGTCTAGGATTTGTACTATTACTAGCGCGTATATCCATGTCAAGCACCATTTTCCATGAAAGTTTTTCGGCTAACATCCTGTATTATTTATCTCAGTATTTAACCACTTGATGCACAAAATTTGTTTCACAATAAGTTTTATTTCATGCCTCTACATGTTTCGAGCAGATGTGTGGTGATACCAGAGGCTGTGTAAAGCAATTTTGACCTCCTGATGATGAGCACATCTGCTCGAAACATGTAGAGGCATGAAATAAAACTTATTGTGAAACAAATTTTGTGTATCAAGTGGTTAAATACTGAGATAAATATACTGAGATGCACGGTCAACAAAACGTCAAAATCCTGTATTAGTTTCAATTTTTCCTCTACACACGCAAGTTGCCTTCGATAAAAAAAAGTTTTCTTTTTATTTACCTTCAGGATAAGAGCAGAAGGGAAGTAAAATGCATAAGAAGTTTTTATACCTTCTTCATCTTTCTCTCCGACTAACTTCCTTGTTTGAATTCAGAGGCATGGAAGTCTTTATTTAAAGTTTACGTTGTTTTATTCGATATCAATCAAAACTGGATTATGTGAATAATTTTCCACGAAACTCTCCGATACACATCTATACAAAAATCCCTTCAGCGTTCTTTTGTAACGTACTGCTTTCTGACAGACAGACGGGCGGATATATAACGAAGCTAGAAGTTGCCTTTGATTGCAAATCTCCATTGCGAAAGTGGGAAGACTGGAATCTTCCTCTTTAGGATGGCCATCCTGCGGTTCTTAGAGGAACGGCTCCCTCACCGTCTCCCAGCAGTGCAGGAGAGTTCGAAATGCTGCCTCAAAACTTTGGGAAAATGTAATTTAAAATGCTCATTGTCATGGAAATTGAATGTTAGGTTATCAGCCAAACGTTCTTGGAAATATTAAGCTAAATTCTTTATTGCTTTTTTTTTGTTTCTGTTGTAACAAAGGGAGTAGGTACAGTAATTAGGTTACGGGCTGGATGGTCTGGGCTTCGAGTGATGGCGCAGGCAAAATATTTTATTTTTTTCTAAAACAGACCACACTGCTTCTGGGGGCCCACAAAGCCACCCATTCAATGAGGTCACGGGATACTTTCTTGGGGAAAAAGTGGCCGGATTATGGTGTTGACCATTTGCCTCCATCTGGTGCCGAGGTTAAGATTGTGTGGAACTATACCGGTGTTCAATCTACATGCCTTCTTAGCGCTGACGGGAACAGATATACATTTTTAACTTTCTTCCTTACTATTGTTACAGTGTTTATACCATGACAATAGTCATCAGTAATGTGCTACTGTTATTGTTAATTTTTCTTTCCCTTCTTAACATCATTTTTCATTTCATTTAACGGTAATAGTGCGGCTAATAAAATAGGCTACGACCACATCCAAATCTTTACCTGGTCACAATTCATAGAAATATTACTCAATTATTACACCAACTACTGAACATATATAAAATTTGTAAAGATTGCACATTAAAACACGTTTCGGGGCAACCTATGGGGGTTCTCATTCACAGGTTTTTGGGGGATTTTTGATCCCTGAGGATGGGTCGGATACTAACCCAAAACAGTGCAATTCTCAGCTACTTCGTGGTGGAAGCTTGTAATCTCGTACCCCTGGCCGTCATTACAGCTGGTCACAAATTGCTCCAAGCTGAATTCCATGCACAGGCAACGTTGACAGCTGCATCAGTGATAGAGCAAGTGCGTTGAAGTCTTTTAGTGTGCATTCTGTGCTTCGTTGCAAAACAACGAAGCACAGAATGCACATCCATAGCAGGGCACTCTTCGCAACATAACATTACACAACACGGCATGCTGCCACAACACCCAACTGGTACAGCGAAATTAATATTTGACTATTTCTAGTGTGACTTTAGCAAGGAATATGTAGCTCCCTGATGATGGTCTTAGGATCGAAACATGTAGGAGCGTTTTGAATGTTTTAATGTGTAAATTTTATAAATTCTATGTATGTGCAGTGTTTGGTGTAATAATTGAGTAACTCGACAACATGCACGGTGTAACAATGAAAATAAGAATCATAGAAACATCTTTCAGTACACGAAAGTGCATAACTGACAAGGCCTAAAGTCTGCCTTCACATAACCTCGGAATAAATAAAACATTTCCTGTGAATTCGTAGAAGAAAAATTATTTGGAAATATTAGGGGTGCTCACTTACGGATATTCTCCAATATATTTAAAAGTACGTAATATTGAGGCGCGTTCGCGTGAGCACTATTGCTATGGAAAAACAAAATGTATTACATACTCTGCGTGTGTCTGTATTCTTGCCTTAGTTACACGGCATACAAATCACGTCTCTTCTGCGTCGTATTATCTGTCATCTGCACCACATTCTGACACATTATCTCATAAACGGCACTATTTTTTGGAAAAAAATTATAGAATATACAATGTGTAGTTCGACTTTCCCTACAACTTTTATCTGAAAAAGTTTCTCATTCTAGGAAGAAATGAGCGAGATATTATCATAAATGTACATACATCTTCATGTAAATAACCCGTTATTGTTATCATATATTTATGAAAATTTAATTTTTTTCTACATACTTTCGAATAATCCTGCAATATAAAATTACATACAAATCGCCCAATGGGAGCCGATTTGTTCCACGAGGACGAACGGACAGACAGACAGATATGACGAAGCTAATTATCGCTTTTCGCAATTTTGGGAACGCCTCTAACAAGGATGCCTAGTGTTGCTACTACTATGCATTTATCATGTTATCATATTGGTTTCGGAAAACACGTTACTTGAACATACAGATTCAGGTCGCACTGCGCAGAAAACACATTCCGTCTCGGTTATAGAAGTCAGTACGATAGTGCTGTACTGAGAAATAATAGCCATTTTTAAATCCACGTGCAATACATGAAGACATTTTGCGGGGATAGCTGAAATTTTGGCTCAATTTCAGACAGAGAGGGACACCAAGCAAACACTGGGCCTTCAAGGGAAGCTTAGCCTTCTAACACCGACACCGAAAACTGACATTGGGTTCTGACCCTTCCATTATCAAAGCATCGAACCCATTAGGGATCCATGGTTTAACCTTTAGACGCTTAACGCCAACTATAGTTGATATACCGCACCGCTAACCTCCAAAGTTGCATTTTATATATTTATTCAACAAATATAGGTACAGAATATTTTAAACATGGTGTATACTCTCCGTTTTTTTTCTCTTCAAAATGCAGTTTGTTTCATAAT
>Ga0136643_10017025_pt1 | contig 10937 bp, 4 predicted proteins | sample TergutLab28metaG_FD_96883 | JGI IMG/M metagenome (GOLD analysis project Ga0136643, IMG submission 96883) | Labiotermes labralis P1 segment gut microbial communities from Petit-Saut dam, French Guiana - Lab288 P1 (version 3) (version 3) | ecosystem: Host-associated > Arthropoda: Insects >... | reverse complement strand
TTTCCCTGACCCGAGAGCCCCCCACGCCCCCCCCCCCCCCTGGTCTGGTTTGGTTGAATTTCCTCAGAAACCTCTCAGGTCACAATGAACTGCCTGTGTGCGTAGAACTGGACAAAGCTGTAACTACTTGAGCGGAATCCTGGTAACAAAAACAAACCGTCTGGCGATGTGAAGGTAGTAAGTCTGGTCATTTTCTAAATAATATTACAAATTGATAAATTTGAAGTTCAGGTGACCGCGCATCGTTATAAATTCTTATAATAAAACCAAATAGATATACTAATTTCTAAAATTTATTTTTGGAATAAAACTCTACATGTTTCGGACAGTTTCTCTGTCCATCATCAGGAGTTTTTCACTCTACACACAGCAATGGTATATGTCATACAGGTTTGCTGACAGCTTGCGAGCAGGTTCAGGACGGAACTCCTTCCGTCCTGATCCTGCTTGCAAGCTGTATGACATATATCATTGCTGTGTGTACAGTGAAAAACTCCTGATGATGGACAGAAGAATTGTCCGAAACATGTAGAATTTTATTCCAAAAATAAATTTGAGAAATTATTGCATCTAGTTGGTTTTATTATAAGAAATTGATAATTCAAAACCACATTTTGTGACACGACGTGAAATAATTGACTTAACTGAGAAGTCCTCATTTGGTAACCGGCGAGTTATGGGGAATTTAAACATACAAATTTTATGCTTTTGAATAACACAATAGGATATTGGGCAGTTCGCTCTCTTTCAGTATCCATTGAATGTAATTTCGATGGTCGAGTGTCTTCAGTATAATAGCCTCTACATGAGCATATTGGTGTTTATCGTGTCAGAGAAATATTGTAGAATTATGTAATGATCACTGATTTACTAAATGGTGAACTTCCATGGTACCGGCATAAATTTATGTGTATTAGTATAGTTTAGATTTAGCTTCATTGACCACCTTTCTTATACAAAACTATAGGAAAATAGACTAGTAATAATAATAATAATAATAATAATAATTTACGCATATAACAATGGATAATTTGGTGGATGTTTTATGAATAAGTGACAAGAAGGCCGAAATTTTGGGGGTAAATCAAAATATTAGGCAACAAAGAGAGAAAGCTAGAGAGTGGGCTTATTGAAACAAAACAGAAAGAAAGAAAAAGGAATGAATGAGCAACATAATAAAATTGTAGAAAGTGTGATGCTCTCCTTGATAATGCCAGACAAGATGAAGAAAACCGAAGTTTTGATTACGCACTTCCGGTTTTTTAATACAATCATTCTGGGTTCTTTTTAGTACATGAGCTGTAGAAAGTAGCGGGGATGATGGTGTCGAGGACATGAACCATCCAGAAGCAGGCAGACTAGCCGTTTGTTATATTCCACTTAGCTACACACTGCGATCAAAAGCTAACCAGCCTGCCAGGGTTTTGAAACTCGCAGCTGGGTCAGAAGTACTAGGGGAGGGAGCTTGTTAGGTTACATGGAGCCAGATCCCCTTGGGCACAAACCACATGTCTGCTGTCGTGAAGAATGAATTCTTATTGTGCTTCAGCAGCTATGTCTACACATGTTCTCAGAATTTAGGGCTCTCTTCATTTGACAGTCTCAGGGCTATGTAATGTTATGTATAATTAGCATGCCGATCGGAATAGGAAAGGAGCAGCACTCTCCCAATAGGCCAAACAATGTGTGCAAAGTTACATTGTGGCGCGTTCGCGTAACCACTGTTGCCATGGCAACGCAACAATATGTTCCCTTTTTGTTGTCGGCGTGGCTGTAACTGTCAACAATACGAAAGCGTTCATTGTTGCCATAGAAATGCAGTAATTGTTTCCCTTTGCAATGTTGTCGAGTTACAGAATATATCGTACTGCTGTGAACTAGGTAAATACACAATGATGTGTCAGCCAAACACAACCAAACATTATTATGTTTATTATTGTATTAGGGCAACATGTTTCGATTCTAATAGAATCATCTTCAGGCCCTTCTACGATACAGATCCTTACTTAGCAATGTTTAAAATGCGCTGTGGGATCCCAAACGCCTACATTCTTGATATAACTATGTACAAAATGCATGTGTCGTTATGTTCTTATTATACAATCAGGACACTTGTTTCAAAACTTTAACCGGTACATATGAAGGAGTTACACGTACGTATTTGAGATGTATTGTTATAGAACTTAGGATATTGTTATATATATTGTTGCTAATTACAATATATATATATCTAAGCGTTAAAACGTTAAAAACATTTATAAAACTATGCAGTAATGTTGCACTCGGTAAGTGACATCTTCCCTATGTTGATATTATATTCTTGATGAACGTTTAGGCTCTTATCTCCAGTGTTGAGTTGTTGGATTTCTATAATGACAGCTGTGAACTATGATAAGTATTAAACATTACGAGTTTATGTCTGCATTCTTTCCTTGTTTATAGGGCATGCAAATCGCATCTTTTCTGCACCATATTATAATGTCCTGTCTGAAATACCATGTTTTCCCTCATCTCATAAACGACACAAATTTCGGAACAGAGCACTGAATGTACATTATGTTTTCTGATTTTCTCCACAGTCTTCGTCTGGAAGGTGGGCCGGGTAGCGTAGACGGTATAGCGACTGGTTACGGGCTGGAAGGTCCGGGGATCGAATCCCGGTGGGGACGAGATTTTCCGCACATGTCCAGACCGGCCCTGAGGCCCACCCAGCCTCCTGCACAATGGGTACCGGGTATTTCCTTGGGTGAAGAGCGGCCGGGGCGTGACGCTGTCACCTAATCCCCTTCTAGTGCCTTGGTCAAGAAACAGTAGAGCTACACCTCTACTCCCCCTATGGGCCGTACGGCCTGTACAGAGCCTCAGTGCCTGTTCAAGGGTGCACCCTTACTTACCACTTCGTCTGAAAGAATTCAGCGAGATATTATCGTAAACTTACATAGGTAAAGGTAAAATGATCCCGTTGCAGGCCCGGTTTGGCCCAGAGGGTGGGTAGAGGTATAGCTCTACTCTTCCATGACCACGCCACTAGAAAACTTACATATGTATTCTTGTAAATTACCCGTTTTTCTTGTCATGTTTTACTCAAACTTGAAATTTCTCTACATTTTTTCGAAAAATCTTCAAATATCAAATTTCACGAAAATCCATACAGTGGAAGCCGAGTTGTACCATGAAGAGACAGAGAAACGGACAGATATGACGCAGCTAATAGGCGTTTTTTGCATTTTTTGCGAAAGCAACTACGAATGTAGATCTCAGACACTTCTCACAGAAAGTGCTACGTGTGAGCTGTCGACCTATGGTATAGTACTACATGAAGTTAGCTGTTCAAGTTTAGGCAATATACCAAGACGAATATTAAAGAATTAATTACATGTCCGCAGAGGGAATTAATGCAGGCACGTTTACGTAACCATAGCAACTAAAGAATATTGATGACCTTGGTAGACTTGGTAATCAAGATTGCCCTGATAACAGAGGTAACTGTAGCAAGAGTAAAGCAATGGTGACGTAGGCAACCAGGGCAACTTTGGTCACGTAAGTAACAAGTGCGTGTACATTATTACGTAAAGTGTCTGTTACTTTTGTAAGATTCTAAACAAGGTTGGAGTGTTGTGCGCATGCGTACAGGTGGATAGACGGTTGGATGGACGGAAGGACATGAGGAAACTGATAGTCCTTTTCGTAATCGCTTAACGCAAGCGCTTGACAAGCTCTTCTGGGCAGAATTTATGAAGCCTTCTGTCTGTCAGGTGATGTAGTTCTACGGGATTGTGACATTTCTTGATCGAGTTTCACACACAGCTGCATACTGCACTTTCTGATTAGGTTCCTTTAGTGCTAAAATATATAATATATGTGCATAACATTTCTTACTTTTGTAGTCAATCCCCATAAGATTCCATAAGCCTTTTTCGTAGATTTTGCGCGGTCGCCATTTTGTTTCTTATAATCTATAACACTAACATCTGAATAGAAGTTGAATACCTTTTATAAAATATCGCTTCACCTCAGAAGTTCTTCTAATCTCCATCTTCTCACAATTAATAACACGTGTTGTGATCGAGATGTCGTGGCCTGTTTTAATTTCATATATCCCACAGCTTGTCACAAACTCTATCCCAACCCTGATAAACTGAAAATATCCGGCGCTCTCGCCGTCTGGAACACATCACCCCCTGAAAAAGATGTTTGCTCTTCAATTGGTTCGTTACCTTTCACTCCCACCACCTTGCCTAAAACAGTCTCTCTGTTACAAGTCGTATCCCAGCAAGAGAAATAAATGTATTACGAATTCCTAAAAATAAAATGATGAGTCAGTCAAACACAACAAACTTTATTATGTTTTGACGTTTTGCTGACCGAGCATCTCAGTATATTTATCTCAGTAATTAACCAACTTGAGGCACAGAATTTTTGTTTTACAATGAGTTTATTTCGTGCCTCTACATGTTTCGAGCACATGTGCTCATCATCAGGAGGTCAAAATTGCATTATACAGCCTCTGGTATCATCATACTGAAACAAGTGAGTGGTCTAAAATTACTAAAATACGATTCTATAAATATGAGCAAATAGTAGTAAAATTTATCTCCAGTGTTGAGTGTTTGGATTTCTATACTGACAGTGAAGGCGTACGGAAGTCATTTATTTCATGAAGTAGCTTGGTTTGGGAACGATCAACAAGAATGTAATACGGGGTATTGTCATAAGACGCCAGCTGTTTTACTTGCACGTATATCATAGTTAAATCGGCATGAATTTACATATCTCTACAAACAAATTGTCACACTGCAGTCTGGTGTAAACTGTCTTTCACCTGTCAGCTTCCTGCTCCTTTCTACAAGAGCCTCGTCCTTTCATTATTTCCTTTCTACATATAATTCTCTCTGTTTGCTTGTTTTTTTTTTAAGGTTTGAAGTGCCTTGCAACAAGTAAAATTCCTTTATCGTCATTTTTATGTACCTAATTTCCCCATGCACGTTTGAAATATAACTACATCTAATAGCATAGTATACCAAGTAATTATAAATAAATTCACTCTACCGATCTGTATTAAGAAAAGATAAACTTATACCTTCAACCACAACAAATTTTTTTAGTCTCATAGACACGTGCTACATGTTTCGTTTATCACTGACCATCCTCAGGCGTCAAACACGTGATACTTAAAACTCAATATATATATATATATATACACATATATATATAGACATTGCGAGATCTCAAAAACTGTACAAGTCATGTAAGTTACACGTAGCATTTGAAATGTAGGTAATCGTATGTTTAGCTGTAATTATCTGTGCGTAATTCATCCCATTTTCTTACGTCATACGGTTAACTACGTTTCAAATGCTACATAAAACTTATACGACTTGTACAATCTGAGGGATATCGCAAATTATGTACGTTTATATGTATTTTATTTTGGGTTTTAAATATCAAGTACTTAATGCCTGACGATGGCCAGTAATGACCGAAACCCGTAGCACGTGTTGACGAGACGAATACAATTTGGTGTACCTTATGTTTATTGGACCGTGCATCATTGTGATAGTTGAAGAATAAAAGACCAACTTGATGTCACTTGCTGTTTTATTTCACTTTTTATGTGCTCAACATGTTTCGGGCATTAATATATCCATCATCAGGCTTCAGCCTGCAACACAGATACCACTCCAACCCAAGCACACCGAAACACCAACACACATCGAACCAAGAACACACGACCAATGTGGTAATTCAACAGAATAGTCGCAAGCTCCTGATGATGGATATATTAATGCCCGAAACATGTTGAGCACATAAAAAGTGAAATAAAATAGCATGTGACATCAAGTTGGTCTTTTATTCTTCAACAATTTGGTGTGTTTGGCGATAAAGGTCTACCAGTTCTTTTTATGATGTACAGTACCACAGCGGGATGAATTATACAAAAAAAAAAGATACAGTTCTGTAATTTGCCTACTGATCTTCCGTTCTCGTAATGAACTTTATAAGACTTCAGTATGCTTTTCCCACTGAACCCTGCTACCATACCAATACCTTATCGGACAGTAAGCACAGAGTCTGCTCCGTCCATAACCTCATATGACGTCGGATCCAGAATCTAGGTTTTTGTGGGTCAGTATGACAGTCTGGAGGCAACTGTCTCTGTCTAGGAAGGGCGATCGATTCTTGATTGGCTGAAAGTCTCGGTAATGATCTACATCTTCCCTTCTTTGCACTTAGTATCCATCGGCTCTGCGGAATGTTCAGAATGGGACAGGAATTGAATCTTATTCTTGGTTTGCACCGGGTGTTTGAAGATTACTAAAGAGTACTACAGCAGTCTTCTTGTTTATGGACGTCCGTCCACAACAGTATGTAATTCAGAATCACTAAAGTGGCGTGGCTTGTAATGGCATGATATTAATACAAATTCGCACGGCAATGTGTTAGTAACTGTACAGGTCATGAAGGGACAACACAGGTACCAAGAATTTATGTGTTTATTGAATAAATAGATAAAAATACATATCTTGGCAGTTACTAGATTGTGTTATAATAAGAACAACTACTTGGAAGGATGAGACTATGAATTCTTATAAAAGGGTGCTGGCTATTTGTATTGATTTCATAATAGTAAAAGTAAAGCAGTCCCGTTACGGGCCTGGAGTGGCCCAGAGGTTCCCAGGAAGTTAAGGTTCCCAAATTTCATGACAATGGCACAGGATGGTGGTAGGGTTGTCAGCCTTAAGCACCGGCCGCTTTTACCCCCAGGAAATGCGCCTGGTACTCATTTCTCTTAGAAGCTGAGTCGACCCCAGGGCCATAGTGCGATCGGAAGGATGACACCAGCTAGGATCGAAACAGCGACCTTCCGATTTGTAGCACAGCACCTTAACCACTGTGCCACCGCGGCCCGCTGTTTTAATAGTAGTCTTGGATTTAATTGTACTACGAAAACTGAAAATGTGCCAATACAAAAATATTCGACAACGCATTAACATTTTTAGCATTTATATCGTTGCAACTTTGCACATTCTGATGTGATTTAGCGACCTTTTTATTATCTTGTGGTCATAGAAAGGTGATGTAAAGTTGTTGCTAGTTTAAAATCGTAGTAATGGTATTCTTTATTTGGCCGTCGTCACACAACAATGTGATGCAATGTTTTTATTATGCAACTATCAACTGAGCGACATGTTTCGACCCTACAGGGCCATCATCAGGCTATATAAAATAATGGTAATTAGACAAAGTATATGCGGTAATATTATCTACGGGATCCCGTGGTTTACAGTTCAATATATACTAAAATATAAAATGTGATAAAATTGGTACAAGGTACCTTTATGATAGTATGCAACGCAGACATCTTCTTCAATAAACAATGCCTTGATAAACAGATCACCCCGAACTACGCCAATTTTAGGATCCCCACCACATCACCAGCCGCCACTAAGGCCCAAAGCAAAGCCCAAACTATCCGACTTAAAGAAGAGATAAGATTCCTATACAAGAAAAAAGACATAATAAACAAAGGTAATACTATCATAATGGTACCTTGTACCAATTTTATCACATTTTATATTTTAGTATGTATTGAACTGTAAACCACGGGGTCCCGTAGGTAATATTACCACATGTACCTTGTCTAATTACCATTATTTTATACAGCCTGATGATGACCTTGTAGGGTCGAAACATGTCGCTCACTTGATAGTTGCATAATAAAAACATTGCACCACACTGTTGTGTAACGACGGTCAAATAAAGAATACCATTACACGTGCACACAACAGGATGGAAAACCCCCAATTTAAAATCGTAGGTCTGCCGCCGCTCGCTTGCTGAGATTGTGGGTTCGAGTCCCAATGGGGGCATGCATATCTGCCTGTTTTGTGTGTTGTCAGGTGGAGGTCTCTGCGACGAGCTGATCACTCGTCCAGAGGATTCCTACCGACTGTGGTGCACCGTTGTGTGTGATCTAGAAACCTCGTGAATGAGGAGGCCCTAGCCCACTGGGGGCTGTTGAACCAAAAAAAACTGGTTTCAAATATATAATGTAATTTTCGTATAAATACCGGCAATTTCGGATAACCAGGCAAGGTACTACAATTGTCCACTTCCTCTTGACACGCTAAGAATCCTATTTTCACAGGAAGTATGCTTAAGAATTTCTGTGCTCATTTTCAAACGTGACAGATATACATATTTTTTAAACTACTTCAAACACGTTGCACACGGGTCTTGGTCTTTGTCTGATCAACGCCAGATATGCATGAGTTACACCTAATGCTGTAGAGGTTGACCAGGAGTTTGAGCTAAATGTTCGAAATGTGTCCCACTCGACTCCAGCCAGTGGTTCAGGTATGCTGATTGACCTTGATTTCAGCCAGCCCACACGAGCTTTGGTATATTGAACTGAAATAGATTACAGACTTGTTTTCGCATGACTCCTTTTTGTTTAATTATTCTTTTCCCTTACTCGAAGATAAATAACCTCTGTAGTTAGTGCACAGTCGTTAAGCAAATGGTGAACCAACATTTCTTACAACAAATGTTAAGAGTGGCAGATGTTTCTTTTTTATTACGCGATTGGGTGAGGTTGTTACTTGTCAATTCGACTTCTAATGGTGCTACTGTCCAGATGATAGGTGAATAAATTTGCTGTATTAGTATAATGAAAACTGAAGCTAGAAGAGAGAAGTACCCGCAGTAACCAACCTGTTTCAGTGTCCTTTTATCTACCGCAAATCCTGCGTGGACTGCTCGGGGAGCGAAACCTGGCCTCCGCACTGGAAAACCGGTTACTAACCCCCTAAGATGTGTGCCCGGTAGCTTACTCGGTATAGCGACTCACTACGGGCTGGACGACCCGGGATCGAATCCCGGTGGGGACGAGATTTTCCGCCTGTCCAGACCGGTCCTGGGGTCCAACCAGCCTCCTGTAAAATTGGTACCGGGGCTTTCCCGGGGGTAAAGTGCGGCCGGGCCGTGCTGCTGACCACTCACTCCCTTCTAGTGCCGCGGTCATGGAAGAGTAGAGCTATACCTCTACCCACCCTCTGGGCCACACCGGGCCTGTAACGGGATCACTTTACCCTTTTTTTAACCCCTTAAGGTATGGGGATGTCAAAAATTTGTAGCATATTTCTAAAATATTGTTTGTTGTCTATTGGCTTATATGTCTGTGCTAAACAACAGTGAGATTACAAGAATATTACGAACATGTTGGCCATATGGGTCATCTGTTTTTCTTGTGACGGTCAGACGGACTTTTCTGAATAGCTGCGAAGGTTTCAGTGCACAACAGACACACGTTCTAAGAACGAAATTGTTTTCAGCAATTGAAATACCGTTAGACGGACATACTGTCACCAAAAAAAAAAAAATCTCCATTATAGTCCTGGACAGGCCCTGAGGGTTCCAGGAGGCTGAGGCTCCCAGATTTCAAGACAATCGGCACATGAAGGTGGCAAGTTTTTCGGCTCTGCGCACCGGCCGCCTTACTCCCCAGGAAATATACCTGTTACTCATTTCTGTTAGAGGCTGAGTCAAGAGAAGGACCATATTGCGGCCGGAAGGATTATGTCAATTAAAAATTCCAATGACACCACCGGGAATCGAACCCGCGACCTTCCGGATTGTAGGGCAGTGTTTCAACCAACTGCGCAACCGCGTGCTTCCCCTCCCTCCCCTAATCACAGAAGCCCTCAATTAATATTCGAGTAACTTGACTTAAAAATCACAAATCTATAGATAAATGTTATAACATGTGTGATGAGATTGCCACTAGATAGGACTTGGACAACAAAGATGCACGGACGTGGACACACAGGTGTACATGCGCTCGTAAACGTACATTGCAAACTCAGGTTATCCGGCTTATCAAGATTTAGGAAGCACCCAGTTTAACTACGACTATACATGTTCAAGTAACAAAGGTTAACATTGCGTCGACTTGTAGGATGACTGGGGGTCACAGAGAGGACAACAAAACGTTATACATTTTATCATGTTTTAGTGCTATGAGTCAAACGTCTAACAAGTGCAAATCGAGTGCCGTAATAAAAAGAAAAAATGGGCGATGAGTTAGCTGTGGTGACCTGTTTGAATTTATTTTCCAAGATTTTGCGTGGAAAGTCTGAGAATCGTCGGTGAGCTTGCAGTAAGGAAATTCCGACCCTAGACATACCTACAACGAGGGGAGAATCCTGATTGCTGCTTGGCGGTGAGTACGTGTTTACAGTTTCACAATATCCTGCGGTGTATGTCTGATGTTGCTGGCGTACATCTTAATGCTATTCCTTAAAGAAATTAGCTTTATTCGGCAGATTACTTCGCAGTTAATGCAGGCAGAAAGATTCCGTTGCTAAAAGTTGCAATCTCAAATGTCTATCAAGCGTCCTTTTCGAAATCGCTGGATGTAATTCTTAGCTACACCAAGACAGAAAATACCATTATTGATAATTAATTTTCGCACGCTATTCTAGAGAGTTACATGCGTTCTGAAGCTGTATATATACAGGGTGTCCCAGGAGGAATGTGCCAGACTTCGGGAGAGTGTTCCTTATGTTAAAGTATACCGATATAACCCAAAACACCTATATCCAAAGTTGAACGGTTACGGAGATATTGGCCAGAGAAAAGTGGGGGCTTCTTGCCGTTCCAAATACTGCAACCTGCACAGCTGATACGTCACATGACAGGCAAACGTCCTTGAGAGTGGAATGCAGTGTTCACTGTGCCTGCGTGACGGTTTGCGCAGTCAGCCATGTTACGTCACCGCTGGGCATTGTCATGTATAGTGCTTGGAACCCTAAGGACAACTATGAAATGAGTTCGAGTGTTTTGTAGTTCAATTTAATGGCTTTATGTCACTCACAAGTTAGTTTGATGTTAAGTACAGATATTAACATTACAGAAACCACATATTCCTGCCAGTT
>Ga0136643_10017020_pt1 | contig 10940 bp, 6 predicted proteins | sample TergutLab28metaG_FD_96883 | JGI IMG/M metagenome (GOLD analysis project Ga0136643, IMG submission 96883) | Labiotermes labralis P1 segment gut microbial communities from Petit-Saut dam, French Guiana - Lab288 P1 (version 3) (version 3) | ecosystem: Host-associated > Arthropoda: Insects >... | reverse complement strand
TTTTTTGATTAAGTGTATGTGGTTGTATCATTTTAATACTTGTTTTTTTTGTTATGTGTTTTGTTTTTTTTGGGTTTTTTTTAAATTGGGGGGTGTTTTTTTTTTTTGGGGGGGGGGGGTGATATTTAAAGTTTTAACTTCAGATGTATTGTATAATTTTGTGATAAGCAAGGGGTTCCAGAAACATTTTCAGAATAAACTCAAACCACAGGCCATCAAAACTGGTGTTCTAAGTGACAGAAGGAGGTGAATTAGTGAGCTGTGTTTACAGATACATGATACTTTCTCTTTGTCCTTATCTGTAGTGTGTGGGGAGTTTATTTGTGTGTTTCACAGTACAATTATCACAAAAATGAGATGTGTTCTACAGGCATTGTAGTACTGGTGGCCAGTGTCTTTGTTTTACTCTCAATTTACGATTTGTCATAGTGTTTGTGCATGGAATAGTAGATGTTAGAAATGCACTAAGTACATTCTTTTTCTGAACTCGATTTGGAGATGTTGATGTTCAACATGATTGCTGTTTGTTATTTCACACTTCATGGTGTCAGTATGTGTACAACATTGATGAACGTTTTGTATTTCATGGTGTGTCAATAAAGGCTGTATCAGCACATTACTACCAGCTGTACATGGCTTATTTTAATGTGTGTCAGCTACATGTTAAGGAATTTTCTGTGGATAATTGACATTTATGTGGTCACTTGCTTACTGGGATTGTGAGTTTGAATCCTGTCTGCTACATGGCTGTGTGTCTCGTATGAGTGTTGTGTGCCGGTGATCGTGAAGTCTCTGTAATAAGGAGGCTCTGGACCACTAGGGGCTATTGCACTGGGGGAGGGGGGTGAGTTGCCATTTACTTCCTCAAGAAATTTGCTGATATGTAACAAAATTTTTCATGATTGATCTTTTATGTTCCTGTGTGTTCTGCATCATTTTGTTGTCAAACACCATGTTATCACACTATGTAGCTCCCATTAAGCAGATTCCTTCTTTAGGAACTTGAGTTGCTCAGTTATTCGGTATCCTGGGCCAGATGAATCCACTTTTCATCCTCCCACCATACTTTATTAAGATCCATGGCAGTATTAACCTCCCATTTACATTAGGTATTGCAAGTTGTTTTGTAACTTCAGGTTTTACACCAAAATATATACACATTTCATTTCATACTCACTGCATGTTGCATACTTCTAAACCAACCTTATTTCATTAACCTAATAAGATTTGATGAGAAGTACAAATTGTAGAAGGCCTCATAGTGCAGTGTTTTTCCTCCCCATTCTTGTGTTATGCCCATTCTCATTGATCCAAATACCTTGTCAGCAACCTGCTGACAGTTCTGTATCTTACCTGAATTTGAGAGACCATGTTTCGCACCCATTCAACCTAGTCGGCAAAATTGCAGTTCTGTACGTTTTATTTATGTGGACAATGGGTGCAGCAGAAAATAGCTCCCAAAAATTGATATTTTTTTTTTGTGGCTGTAGTTTGGTTCCTTAGTGCAAAGCTTTGTGCTCACAACACCCTATTTTCATATAATCCTGTAAAAAATGTTAATTGTGTCGTGAATTTCGTAAGGTGGGATAGTGTAGTCAGTATAGTGAGTAGTCCGGGTATCAAATCCCGTTTGGAGTGACTTGGCTCCTCTCCAATTCGTCCAGACCACACTTGGGGCCAACACAACCTATTCATGGGTACGGAGGTTTTATTGTCCCCATTTGGATAAAGCGATGAAGTGAATTTGACCACTTACCTGCCTCTAGTGTCGAGGTTACAAATGAGTGGGGCTATACCTCTTCTCTTCCTATAAGCCTTCATGGTGTGGAAAGGGACAGCTTTATGTAGTGCAGCAGGTAACGGAGATGTGCGCAGTATATACTACAGCAGTTGTGTCATCCTTACAAATAGGTAATAATAGGCCAATATCAACTGCTGAAGGAATTCTTCCTTATTCCAAGCTGAATTCATATGTTTACGGATCTCAGGAAGGACTATTTTACCTTCAGGGTATGTTTTGCCAGCTTTTGCTTGCTTGATCGATTGATTTACATTGGGTTCGGGCCCTTACGGTCCCGTTGCACCTAGGCCTTATAGATATGCCATTTGTGCACCATAATCTGATATCAGCTCAGAAGAGCCCTGTCCCTTTACCAAATTTCCAGACGGCCCCCAGACTTAAAATCTTAATGTCCTGTGGGTCCAAGAAAGGAACCCAAATATACTATCCTTTTCTCTCGAGTCCCGGCAAGCGAATCCCCTCCAGGCTCCCCAACGGGGCCCCTATGGAGAGAGAGGCCCGTATCCAGAGCCTTTCGTAACATATCTTCCAGGGTCCCCAGTAAATGAGCCCCCCGCACTGGGCCTCTTCAGAGAGAAATGCTCCATTCCTAGAGCCCCCTTCATTCATCTCTGAAAGTCCCTAGTAGAACGGCCCGCTTCCAGTTTTGCCCAGCCGGGCAGCTTTTGCTTACTGCGTGTCATTTTTTAGGCGCATTCGAAAAATTGCAAAAAGCGACTATAAGCTGTGTCTTGTCTGTCTCTCTTCTTCCGCATGGGCCGACTGGGCGCCCATTGGACGGGTTTTCGTGAAATTCGGTATTTAAGCATTTTCTCTGAAAATCTGCCCCGAAAATTCAAGTTTCATTAAAATCTGACAAGAATAACGGACACATAAAATGTCTGTTTTGATTTTCTGTACAACTATTGTCCTGAAATATATCTCATTCTAAGAAGAATTCAGCGTGATATTATCAGCGTGCATAGGTCTTCATGTTAAGTACCCGTTATTCGTGGCACATTCTGATGAAGCTTGAATTTATGGGGTTTTTCGAAAAAAAAAAAAAAGAATAAAGTACCAAACTTCATGAAAATCCGTCCTGTGTGAACCGAGTTGTTCCGTGCGGACGAACAGACAGACATGACGAAGCTAATAGTCGCTTCGCGCAATTTTGCGAACGCGCCTCAGGCAGGCGAAGTTGTTACTAAAGGGTGTTGGTGTGACACTTCACAAAAGACGAAAGCGTGAAGTGGACATGCACTGCGTACGCTAGGCACGAATGTCAGCTGTTGCAGTTTGTTCATGGTCAACTGACAGCCCGCAGTTAGCTCTCAGGTGGGTTTAGACATGACGTCATTGTGCTCTGCACGATTTCCTGCCACTCCTCTCACAACGCGCCGTCACGATATTGTTGAAACGCAGTTCGCAGTGACAGCTGAGGTGAATTCGAAGAATTCGGTAGTTTGGATTCAGTTTGGGAATACATAAATCGGTTCCCCGGACAGGTAAGTGGCTTCGTTTGTTTCCGTGTTTCTGCGAAATACACAAATGACGCATAGAACGTCGGACAACGATTCGTTTTTTTTGCGCGGGAACTCTCCGGCGTAATTTTGTTACTGACAGAACGAAAATCGTTGTACATTTACACTGGGCAGCATGTCGGCCTTGCCACACGCTGCCAATTTTATTCACAGCATTATGGAAGCGGCAAGGGAAATGAACGGCGGTGATTGCCAATCGACAATTATGTTAGTTACCAATGGTGTACTCCTAGGAACAGCAAAAGTAGGGTACGTATGATAAACGCGCATCCTCATGGAAATGTAGGGCATGTTAATGGTCACGTATGACAGCGGCGCTAATGTCGCTCCCACCTCAGAAGTTCTCACGGTCAGCACGTTGATAATGGCGATACGACATGGAGTAGTGTAGTGGTAGGGTAACCTTGTGCCATTACGCGTATACTGTGCTTGTAAGAAAATGTCACTTGGTTCGTACGTGGTTCTGTGTAAAGGAGGGAAGTTTGAGTTAAGAACTAAACACAGAAGATCAACAATTTAAATTTACTTGCAGACGCAAGCAGAACCGGCTTCCGAAACGTCATGTTTAAAAAAAAAAAATCTTAGACGATGGACAGAGTCCAAAAAAAAAATAGTGTCACTGAGACATACACCATCGTCAAAGCCCTATAGTGCGAAATGTATAAAGCGCTATGATAAATTCAACACGTGCAGACTTGTGTAACAGGTCACAGTTTCTGTTGAGGGCGTTCCCTGTGGTCTCTCGCCCAGGGCGCCAGACCACCTACCCACGCCATTGTCCCTGGGCTATCTTGGAGCACAGTTCCCAGATGCATGCTGTAAGTAATACATGGCCTGTTTGCACGTACGGCCTTACTGATCGTGGAATACTACGATTTTCTGGGATGTGACGCCGTGTAGTTTGGTATGGTCTACCGGTAAGATGGAATAGGTTCCTCCTGCACGTCGGCAACACTCTACATGACGACACGTCTGAGAAGTCTTGTCTTAGTAATTAACCAACTTAATGTATAAATTCTTGTTTTATAATAAGATTTATTATATGCCTCTACATGTTTCGAGCACTATGTGCTCATCATGAGGAGATCAGAATTGTATTATACAGCATCTGGTATCGGCCACCTACAGGTGTGATGATACCAGATGCTGTATAATACAATTTTGACCTCCTGATGATGAGCACATAGTGCTCGAAACATGTAGAGGCATATAATAAATCTTATAAAACAAGAATTTGTGCATTAAGTTGGTTAATTACCAAGATTATACTGAGATGCACGGTCAGCAAAACGTCAAAACATCTGAGAAGATCACGAAGGCCGCTTATGCAGACAAGTCATATGTTATGTACAGAGTGCATTTTGGAACTATCTGTACTTGAGGTGGAGTACCATTCACTGCAGGAGTGCAGTCCGCCTGTTTTCATGATTGTGGCAAAGGCTTGCGTAACAGGACGGTGATAATGTGCCTTTTCCAGGATATGACCTCGACATCTCATTATGGCCTAAGGTCTAATTCATTTGCAGTGACAGCATTGCGCATCCTATTGAGGTGATGATGTGTGTTCGTACGTACGTTCGTTCGTTGTTTGTAAAAGGCCGTGTTTATCAGCTGGTGGTCCGTTCGCAGGCTGATGAATGCACCAGTTTGTAAACTTTGAATGCACACTTTTGGTTATCTCTTTTCTTTTTATTGCCTACGTAGACTAATGCATGCTGGTCTGTGTGTGTTGCAGCAGGATGGCACTGTTCAAATAAGGAAAGACGCTAACAAATCAAAATTGTGCTCAGAAAACAAGAGCGTGAGTTCCAGACTTCCGCAGCGGTGTAAAGTGAGATCTCCGCTCTTCTGGGATGTTACGTGGCGTAGATTGTTAGTTAGTTAGTTACCGATGTTGCGGGACAATCTATGGTTAAGTAATCCTGCTTGACCTTTGAATTTGAGACTGATAGAATGTGCCGAAACGTCGGTACCGAACTACCCATATACATTTTTTAGTGGGTATCCCGTTGTGTTGTAGAATTGAAGTAAAATAATAAATGTATACGTTTTCAGTCTAACGCAACAATATAGACTAGACCTACTAGCACGACCCAATATTCGGCTCACACCATATATATATATATATAATTTTTGGCGCAACAGCCCCCAGTGGGCCATGTCCTCCTCATTCACGAGGTTTATAGATCACACACAACGACGCATTACAGTCGGTAGGACTCCTCTGGACGAGTGATCAGCCCGTCACAGAGACCTCTACCTGACAACACACAACACTCACAACAGATATCCATGCCCCCGATGGGATTCGAACCCACAATCTCAGCAGGCGAGCGGCTGCAGACCTACGCCTTAGGCCGCGCGGTCCCTGAGATCGGCACACCATATATATAATATGGAAGTAATTAATCCGAAGTCTGTGCATAGCGGCCAATAATACAGTTTGTGACTAGAGACAATTTTTTAATTTTTGATTTGTTTCATCACAACATAACTAGTGTTATATTGTGTCAGGTTTAAATTTTAATCTTATTAAAGTTCTCCACGAAAATTATTAATATTCCGTATCACAGGCAACAAAGCTTAAGGCTGTTAACAGATTTTGACATTGGTGTAAATGAAATCCCATACGATTTGAAATTAATGTACACTACATGTAACCATTTTTTTAAAATTTTATGTGATGATGGCCTGATGATGGTCGAAATGACCGCAACTTGTTGCCGCTAAGTGGAATAACAAAACATTGTGTTACACTGAACATATGCACTTTTATTATTATATTTCGCTACCAATATACGTTGAGTAACATCCCAGAGAACAGAAGATCTCAAATCTATAGCAAATTGAATTCCGGAATCGCTCGTTACCGTTCTACTTACACTGTTTTGTGTTCCAATCCATTATTTATAACGTGAAGGCCGAAATATTCTAATCCATAATTATGCACGACGTTTAGCGGCTAATCGTAATGCCTGCAACAGCCAGAGTCTACAACAACAACACTGTGAACACCTAAAAATTCACATTGTTAATTTTTCTGCTTCGCTGTTTCAGTTACACGTGTTATGTACGTGTGTGAATGAAAGTAATCCTGTATTATTTCAAGATTTGTAACGGCTTTCAAAAGACCGAGTAAAACCACGGAAGAACTTAGGCTATCCGGTAGCTCGACTGTGAGCTACAGAGACTAGGCAACGGTATGGACGGCCAGTAAACCCGGATTCCTTTCCTGACAGGGACAGGAAATCTTTCTCTTCTCGAAAACACCCAGACAAGATCTAGGTTCAGCAGGGCCCATATTCAGTTTCTAGTGGGGCTCTTTCCTAGCATGAAAACGATCGGGGCATAAAGCTGACCAATCAGCTCCTTGTAAAGCCGAGATTAAACTGTATTGGTCCCACATCCCGTTAAATTAACCTTTACGGACGAAAGAGGAAAACGCTGCCCCACCCAGGTGCAAGGGATATGAAAGCATCTCCTGGCGTCAGCAGCTGCATTCCGATTTAAAGACCGGAAGATAAAGGTTCAGAATGTCTTCAAGGGTCGATGTTGAATTAAGCACAAAACATTCTTTAACACACTACCGCCAGAAGTCGAGTTTTTTTTAGGGTGTACGAGATTTCCGCGTTTGAAACCAGTTCCACTTGCTATACAACTTTCGCTGCGTGGGGACAGCACGCATAAGAATTAGGCCAATGTGGTGTTCATCTTATGGTAGGCGTCGAATTGGGAAAACGAATGAAAACCTCAACGTCGCTTCTAATGACGATCATGTAGCCCTGACAATATTCATAAAAATTCCGCCGTAGTCAAAGGTTGTGATCAAGTTCTCTTTCTGCTCCATGACCACAAAACAGCTCCCTTTAGATCCATTTACCCTCTAACGCTCTACTCTATCTCCGTTTACAAGAAGAAGGAGTAGCCTTTGCCTGTGATTCTTCAGAGCAGTAGATAATGTCATTGAGCTTGTAGTAAGTGTGGGTCTGCGGCCGCTCGCTTGCTGGGATTGGCACAGTTTGTAGTCGCTTTTCGCAATTTTTCGAATGCGCCTGAAAACTGACACGCAGTAAGCAAAAGCTGCCCTCCTGGGGAACCTGGAAGGGGGCCGTTCTACCACGGACTTTCAGAGATGGATGAAGGGGGCTCTAGGAATGGAGCGTTTCTCTCTGAAGAGGCCCAGTGTGGGGGGCCTCTGGCGAGGGCTCCTTTACTGGGGACCCTGGAAGGTATGTTACGAAAGGCTCTGGATACGGGCATTTGTCTTCATAAAGGCCCCGTTGGGGAACCTGGAGGGGATTCGCTTGCCGGGACTCTTGAGAGAAAAGGATAGTATATCTGGGTTCCTTTCTTGGATTCAGAGGACATTAATATTTTAAGTCTGGGGGCCATCTGGATCCCGCTGGGGGCATGGATATCTATCTCTTGTGAGCGTTGTTGTATTGTCACGTACAGGTCTCTGCGTTGGGCTGATCACTCGTCCAGAGGAGTCCTACCGAATGTGGTGTGTCTGAGTGTGATCTCGAAATTTTGATAATGATGAGGACCTGGCCCACTAGGGGCTATTGCGCCATAAAAAAGTTTACTCGCACATTGATATGTACAGTCTGATGCTGAGCGGTTCGCAATGAAAAGCTGCAAAAATACCCCGTATTTTTGCACATGTAACAGCTTGAGAACCGCTGAATGTATTTTAATGAGATCTGATATTGCAGTTTTGAAACGTGGCGGCAGGGAAGGATGGAGAAGATCAGTTGGACCGATCGTGTGAGAAATGAAGTATTATTAGAGCCAAGGATCAGAGGAATATCGTAGTGCAATAAAAATTAAAAAGACTAACTGAATTGTTCACATCTTGCGTGGGGACTGCTTTCTAAAACACGTTATCGAAGGAAAATAGAGGGAAAGTTAGAAGTGAGGGGAAAACGAGGAGAAAATCGTAAGCAGCTACTGGATGACCTTAAGGAATCGAGAGGATACTGTAAATTGAAAGAGGAAGCAGTAGATCGCACTGTGTGGAGAACTGGCTTTGGAATGGGCTGTGGACTGTCGTAAGGCAGGCAATGAATGAACGAATGAATGCATGACTGAATGAGTGAGTGAGTGAATGAATGAATGAGTGAGTGAGTGAGTGAGTGAATGAATGAATGCATGACTGAATGAGTGAGTGAGTGAATGAATGAATGAATGCATGACTGAATGAGTGAGTGAGTGAATGAATGAATGAGTGAGTGAGTGAATGAATGAATGAATGAATGCATGCATGCATGACTGAATGAGTGAGTGAGTGAATGATTGAATGAATGAATGAGTGATTGAGTGAATGAATGAATGAATGTATGTAGTATTGCAGAATTTTACTAATATTTCGACATTAGTTGAAACCGTTCAACATTTAAGCACACCAACATGCTGTTCGGCACGCCTCTGGGCTGCAACTTGCTAAAATTATTCGGAAAAAAGCTGTATGGGTAAATGGGAAGCACATTCTGTGCCAATTAATTTCCTCCTTGTTTCGAGTCTCATACGTAATTACAGAACAGGCGTAACAGTGACGTAATTGTGACACCATGTGTAGGCACACATTTCGTAAGGTGTTAACAATATTTTGAAATAAACACCTCGTCTTATGAGCAGAATTCTTGCGATAGATTCAGAGGTAAATCTATCGTTGGCCATACATGATATGAATGCTGTACCGCTTGCGCAGAGTCGCCCAAGAGTATTTAAACATTCTCCAAATTATTAATGCATAATTGTCAGTCCATTCGACGCCATTGTTTTGATAAAATCCCTGATGTAAATCACGAAACAATAATACTGTATGAAGTAGCTCGAGTGGAGCTTTACCTTCACTGTCCTCTACGCCTTCATGGCTCGCACAAGGACAGCATTACATTTTACCTGTGAGTAAAGTAAGCTGAAATCGGTTCAGTTCATTGCTAAACAGCGTAATGGTGAATAAAAGTGATGCTAACTCACATTACCCAATCCGCTTTTGTATGCGTCAGTAAGGATGGATACATCATGGACTTGCAAATAGTGCGACATTAAACGGCGTAATTGCTTGCGGATCAGAATGGTGAGGCTGTGTATGGGGGTCCAACTTTTAACTTTCATTTCGTCGTATAAACATTAATGAGAGCAACAGTGGATAATTTGTGGTGTATTTAACCCTTTAAGGAAGAAAAAGCATCTGTTCTATTGCAAGACGCGGAGCGTACCGCGCAGTAAACTTGCCATCTCGGTTATAAGAAACAATCATTGAATGTGTGTAGGGCAAAATTCGCTGTTTATTCTGGGATTCACACAAAACATATAAATACACTGCGGGAAGGATGTAGAATTTTCAACTGTCAAAACTGAGGGTACATACAGTAACCGCAAGGCTTTAGAAAGTTAATTTTGATTCGTCTGAGCCCACTTTACCTGAACTTGCCATATTGTCAGATTTCTCAAGAAAGTTTCACTGAACATAATAATTGAACAGGAACCACATGAAACGTAGGCGTATTGTGAGACTGCCTCATTTGAACTTTATTTCTTTCAGAGCCCACAAGATGTCTGGGTTATGGACAGTGATGTTCATGGCAGGTGCAGCTGTAGTGTTGACAACACTGATTCTAGTTGATGCAGACTCTACAACGGAGTGTCTCAAAGACAATCACGAAGTGAGTCTCTATAAAAATGCTGTTCCTCTAACAGTAAGCAGAGATTTTTACTTTTCTGGCAGTGGTTGATTCGTTACGCCACTGAAGTGTCGATTCACCCTGTGGTACAATGGTTCGGTCCGAGTTTATTTACATTTTACTGAACAATGATTATAAAAACTCGGAAAAATGTAGCGTAAATGTTGGGGTAGTAAATAGGAAAGGATGTTCACGAAATTTGTTGAGACCTTATTTGAGGTACTGTAGCAGAATTTGTCTGGAGGAACGGAGGAGAACTCTGAAAATTTCGGTCAGGATGGTCGGTATCTGGCTCGGGGTTTGAGCATGGGCCTTCTCATATATGAAACAGGAGTGCTGGTTATTCTGCGGGCGACTGTTCATAAACTGTTTGTTCTTATATTTAATGAAGCTTATTGAGCTGTTGAAGTTACTTAAGCATGGAATGAACTAATTTGTATGCACAGTGAATTTTGAAAGATACGAAAAGTGTAGGCCTTGGCTTGAAGGGCGAAAGGCAACGGTGAAAAATTTCCCTGTAAAAAATTCAAACTGGATAGCGTTTGGATTGCTAATCACTACCGAAATTTGTTGTGACAACCCTTAATCAGCAACAATTGTAAAACACATTTGTGTTTGTGTTGCAGTGTGTGCACAAATCGGAGTGTTGCAGTGGATGTTGTGTAGAAGAAAAGTGCAAATCTTGTAAGTACTGCATTTTTTCTTGTAGATATCGAGAATTAATTACGTATTTATTATTATTATTATTATTATTATTATTATTATTAAGCAGGTTGTACAATGTTTACACATCTTCTTGCGCCTATTTGACAATTATATTATTTTTGTCCTCCAGTTGCCTCTGTCATTCCAGTCTTCTTCCATTAATCCCTTTTCTCCCATCAGTCCTCTAATCCCTTCCGCCCAGGTAAGTTTAGGTCTACCTCGTTT
>Ga0136643_10017018_pt1 | contig 10941 bp, 6 predicted proteins | sample TergutLab28metaG_FD_96883 | JGI IMG/M metagenome (GOLD analysis project Ga0136643, IMG submission 96883) | Labiotermes labralis P1 segment gut microbial communities from Petit-Saut dam, French Guiana - Lab288 P1 (version 3) (version 3) | ecosystem: Host-associated > Arthropoda: Insects >... | reverse complement strand
CTGATTACAAACATTTATTACAAGAAAACTACTGTACGTGGAATACAAACTTTTTTTTTTCAAAATATAACTCAAGAAGTTTTTTTACAACACATCAGTACACTTCAACATGGGCTCCTTTTGTTGCACGGAGAACTTCTAATCGACAATCAATTTTTCTCCACGTGTTCTCCAACATGTGTTCAGTTATTCTAGCAAAAGCGTCTGTTATTCTAGCCTTCAAATTTGTAATATCTGGAACTGATGTTGAAAACACTTTGTTCTTAACATACCCCCCTAAAAAAGAAGTCAAGGGGGGGGGTGATATCTGGTGATCGTGGTGGCCAGGGAGTCGGACCATCTCTCTCAATCCACCTGTTTGGAAATGTTGCATCCAAAAACCGACGAACATGTGAACTCCAGTTTGGAGGTGCACCATCTTGTTGGAAAATTATCCACGGCTGAAACTCTTCTAATTCAGGTGCAACGTGAAGTTTTCTTGTAATAAATGTTTGTAATCAGGGAAAGAATTTATGCTCACCCTGTATGTGTATAGATAATATTTCACAGTATAACACAACTTTTTATTTTTATATTTCATATTTAATTCATAATACGAGTATATACTAATAACGAGATCTTGCGCTCCATAAAGCACTGTTAATTGCATAGAACACTTTTTAGGGCTCAGTCTGAAGATGGCACTATAACAGGAGCTGAAAATGTACAGTTTTAAATTATTTATCTTTTAATTGTGATTACTGAATAAGAAGTTGTGTTAGACTGCGAAATGATATATATATATATGTGTATATATACACACACATATGTGTGTGTGTGTGAGTGTGAGCCGGGTAGCTCAGTCGGTATAGCGAATGACTACGGGCTGGACGGTACTGCATCAAATCCCGGTGGGGACGAGATTTTCCGCACCTGTCCAGACCGGCCCTGGGGCCCACCCAGCCTACTGTAAAATGGGTACCGGGTTTTTTCCGGGGATAGAGTGCGGCCGGGGCGTTCTGCTGACCACTCACCCCCTTCTAGTGCCGCTGTCATGGAAGAGTAGAGCTATACCTCTACCCACCCTCTGGACCACATCAGGCCTGTAACGGGACCAGTTTACCTTTATTCTGTCGAAATGAATGTTCATTACTTGGTTAGGGTACCGTAGTGCTGCTCCCCAATAAAATCGCTTTAAGGTTCACGAACTGTATGTTTCATTAGGCATACACAGTGGCATTGCTAGGTTTCATGGCGACCCTGACTAGTAATGACAATGACCGTCCTTATGAGAAATTAAGAATTGAAACGAAACCGCCATCATTTGCATAAACACCCTTCGTCTGTAGCTGCTACGAACTCTACCATCTTCTGCTACTGATTCATAACTAACAAGCAGCGAGCAGCGAGCGTTTGTTGCCATCTTCTGGTAATAATCGTAATTAGTTGCAGATATATATCACGTCAGAATAGTGCGCATTATAAAGATGTGAACACACGGTCCTTGTGATTCCTTTCTGAAATATCGGGCATGAGTTAAGGCACATTAAGCTTCCCACGCGATTTGCTGTTCATATGCACAGAGGTTGCACGGACAGTGAGCAAGTGTAGAAGACTAAGCACCCATTAAACGATTAGCATATTCTTATCATAGATAATCTTATACTCAGTCCACTAGTCTTGCAGCAAACAAGCGTGCATCTGAAGGCAATGCGGTGTTGCAGTACTAAATTAGAATAATCTAGTGTACATTCTCGGTGATAACTCCACAAGGTAAAGCACCCACGGGGAACTAATAGCGCCTGCAATCCCCCGCTTATTAATCACGCATTACAGCCACGTCTGAGAAGTTTGCCACCTCTCACGGCGCATATGCAACTCAAGTACCTAACATTAGACACTTCATGTTTGCCGAGTAAGAAGTCAGAATTTTATGGTAGACGAAGAAGTTCAAGATTCTTAATTTCCTGCACCGAAGCTAAAGTCAACAACGACGAAGAAGAAAAATAAGATGATAAAAATAATAATAATAATAAATAATAATAATAATAAGCCGGTCCCAGTGGCAGCGCGGTCTAAGGCGTAGGTCTACGGCCTGCTGAGATCGTGGGTTCGAATCCCATCGGGGGCATGGATGTCTGTCTGTAGTGACTGTTGTGTGTTGTCAGGAAGAGGTCTCTGCGACGAGCTGATCACTTGTCCAGAGGAGTCCTACCGACTTTGACGCGTCCTTGTGTATGATCTAGAAACCTCAAGAATGAGGAAGCCATGGCCGGCGTTGGGCCGCAGTGCCACATGGAGGAAAAAAAAAAATAATGTAACCGTGTGATCGAATCCCGTTCGTCTTTTGACATGACGCTCACGTTTTCACAATGCTCAGCAGAACACGCAACGTGCGCATTCATAGTCCAAGGTGTCTTATCAACTAACTGAAAGATCGACACTTTAAGAAGTTAATTCTGGATCAGAATAATTCAGTTGTGCTTTCATTCACATGATGAATCGGTAGCCTCAAGGCCAACAATAAATATCCATTTCAATTCAGTTTTTCAATAAACATTCCAGTGTAAATATTTATTATAGTATGCCGTCGTCACGCAACATATAAAACAGTTGTATTATTACAACTGGTTACATTTGGCTACATGTTTCGACCGTTACCCGGCCATCAGCAGGCCAACAAGGAATATTCCTTGTTGGCCTGCTGATGGCCGGGTAACAATACAACTGTTTTATATGTTGTGTAACGACGTTATACGTACACAACGGGATGGCTTCCTTCAAATTACGGTGTGAAGCTTACAGGCGACTGAATTCAATAAAACGGGCTAGCAGGCGTGTCAGGCGGCTGAATGGGGAGTAAACAAACGTTTCGAGCACCATGTCTGCTCTCTTCATCAGGATCACTCGCCGCTCAATCACTTGAAGTGGCTACTAGACCGTTTGATTGAATTTAGTCGCCGTGAGAGCTTTAACTTATATAATTCAATTCTTGTTTGTTAACGTGGCCAAGTGGCTCAAAAAAGAAACAGCACAACACATTAACTACTACCACCACCACCACCACCACCACTACTACTACTACCACTTCCGTCCTGATCCTGCTCGCAAGCTGTCAGCAAAACCTGTATGACACATATCATTGCTGTGTGTACAGTGAAAACCTCCTGATGATGTACAGAGGAACTGTCCGAAACATGTACAGTTTTATTCCAAAAATAAATGAGAAATTAGTGCATCTAGTTGGTTTTGTTATAAGAACCAACAAGTGAATTTACTTTTACTGATGTACTGTTATTTGACTGTGGTCACCAAACTGTTTAGGCCACTTCGATATTTTTATAATCATTCATATTCTATCTTATTATTCAACAGTAAGTTTTAACCTGAAATTACATAGTTTTTAATACTGTTCACTGATACAGACGCATTTTAATTATAACTGTTTTCTTGTTCTGAAAAAAATCTCCCTGAAGATGGCCACATGAGAACCCGAAACATGTTGGTGACCATAATACAATAAAAGCACATCAGTAAAATTAAAGTGTATTTGTCGGTCTTTAACATATTTACCGGAAGTATTTAACTTCCCGCCGGTCCCAGTGGCCGCGCGTTCTAAGGCGTAGGTCTGCGGCCGCTCGCCTGCTGAGATCGTGGGTTAGAATCACAACAGGGCGGCATGGATGTCTGTCTGTAGTGATTGTTGTGTGTTGTCAGGAAGAGGTCTCTGCGACGAGCTGATCAATCGTCCAGAGGAGTCCTACCGACTGTGATGTGTCGTTGTGTGTGATCTATCAAGAATGAGGAGGCCATGGTCCGCATTGGGCAGCAGTGCCACAGGAAAAAAAAAATTTAACTTCTTAGCACTCCAACAGCCTTGTTCTCTTTTGCAACTGAAATTAAATTATTGTCTGAAAAAACGCATTTATGTCATGATGGATACATAATGAACAAACATAGAACTAATATTAGGGTAAATAACCCTTTGAAACGGTACTATATATACAACTGAAGTGAACACAGACGGCAGTAAAATTGGAGACAACTTTGGGAGCAGCATGAATTATATTTGTGAATGGCAAGTTGCTACACCAACTGAAGTTCCAACTACAGGGACACTGCTTCAATAATCAAGCTGAGCAAACTGCAATTTTAAAAGTATTGGAAAGATTAGAAGAACTTCAGGATGGACAGGATAATGAAAAACGCTTTGCAATGTACACTGACAGCAAGATAACTTCGGATTTATTGCAAAATAAATTTAAACGGAACCGACTGATAGAATATATTAGAAACAATATTATGGCACTGGCGCATTTAAAGTGGAATATGCATTTCGGCTGGGTAAAAGGACATGCGGGATAGAGGGGAATGAGTTGGTGGATAGACTGGCAAACGAAGCTGCTGTGGAAGATGGACCAGTTGTATGGGACAAAATACCAAAATAGGTGACTATAACGGGTAAGAAGGAAAATGGACTTCATATGGGGCAACAGCAGTGGACGAATACCGGGAAGTGGGCAGTGACCAAAGCTTTTTTCCTGTCAGTGAGGAATAGACCACGACAGAAAATTTCTATATTCCCAGAGTTTACAACAATGGTAACAGGACGTGGGAAAATACGGTCATACCTTCACAGATTTGGACTAATGGATAACCCGATCTGCCCTATGAAGAAGAGAAAGAACAAACTACAAATCACTTAATATTTCAATGTAAGAAATTACGTAACATAAGGAATGAAATGATAGAACAAATAAAAACACTTGTGACAATTGGCCTACGACGAATGAAACACTTGCCAGTAATTATTTACAAATTTTTGTAAAATTCGTCAAATCCATGGACTTTACAGATCTGCATGTAATGGCACTACTATAAAATATAGATAGACAGATCTCAGAGAATGTATGTTAATATTATTAATCTAAACTTTAGACGTCAAAATATTGCTATTGATGTTATAATGAATCTTCGCTATAATTTTGTTATTATTAAATGTAAAAGTTGATTGTAAAACTAAAGCTTAAGTAATGCAAAACATGTAGTATTACTCTTTAATGGGGCATGCTCATAATATCAATAAAAACAAACTCTTTGAAACTTAAAGCCTTTACAAATAACAACCCAGAATACAGTTGCTTTCACAGACAACAGGCTCCGTCTCCATTAGCAACATCAAAGGTTAATGCTGACTGTGGAAACAATCGCTGTTTATTTTCGGAATCGTATCCACCAAAACAGCCGATCACAGTGGCAGCGCGGTCTAAGGATGGTCTGCGAGCGCTCGTTTGCTGGGATGGTGGGTTCGAATCCCAACGGGGGCAAGGATGTCTGTTTGTTGTGAGTGTTGTGTGTTGTCAGGTGGATGTCTATTTGTCGGGCTGATCACTTGTCTAGAGGAGTCCTACCGAATATGAAGTCTGAGTGTGATCATGAAGCCTTGATAATGAGAAGGCCCTGGCCCATTAGGGGCTGTTCGGCCATGAATAAAAAGAATCGTCAAACAATGCAGCCCGTGGGCCAAGCACAACGTTTTAAACGGTAACAGCACTTCTTATAAGGCGCAAAGACCCTTCATGAAAGTGTCACCCCTTCACTAAAGGTGAGGTTTATAAATTCCTGCCACTGCCAAAATGAAGAGAATTTAGGTTTGTTTGTTTGTATTAGGCGCGACAGCCCCCAGTGGGCCATGGCCTCCTCATTCACGAAGTTTCTAGATCACACACAACGACGCACCACAGTCGGTAAGACTCCTCTGGACGAGTGATCAGCTCGTCGCTGAGGCCTCTACCTGACAACACACAACACTCACAACAGACAGACATCCATGCCCCCAGTGGGATTCTAACCCACAATCTCAGCAGGCAAGCGGCCGCACACCTATGCCTTAGACCGCGCGGCCACTGAGTTCGGTTTTTAAAGTTTATAGTAACATTAAATTCAGTAACTAAGGTACAGTGCACTAACTTGATGTACTAACGACGTTATTTGAATTACGCAGCCTCTCGTACAGTGAAGTGAAATTGGAAGGTTTTAAATAATGAGTAAGTCAGGAATTCGATACGACCAGATTCGAATAATGGACTAACGGAGTAAAGCGCTAACACAACTCCACCCTGCTCAATGCCAATATACTATTATAGACCATTTACACAACCATGGCTAACAGTGTCAAATTCCAATACCAGTCACTTTTTATAAACACATTAGTTCAACCATCGCTTCAACGTGAACAGCAGAATACCCGCTATGTGTGAAATGAAAACTGATGTGTAGACGGAACTCGAAACTACAGCGTGACGAGTTCTAGAGCCCAAAGTGTCAGAACATGCCAAACAGAATGACGTTTCGTAAGTCGATCGAGAAATCGCCAGAGTGAAGAGACTGCACATTGCTGCGGTTCTGACGTTCCAAGGACGTATATGCAGACAGCCGTAGGCACGAAATTCACTCCCAGAGGAAAGCCTCAAACCAGCACTACAAACAATCCGTCACACCGCGACCAAACATTGTTGTATTGCTGAAATGTACGAGAATACCGTGAAATGTCAGCAAGATGTAGAAGTAGTATACATTGCAACAGCAATAATGTTACACTAGGGTGAAAGGTAATCAGTCCCATTACAGGCCCGAGGTGCCCAGAGGGTTCCAGGAAGTTAAGGTTCCCAGATTACATGACAATGACCCAGGATGGTGGTAAGGTTGTCAGCCTTAAGCACCGGCCGCTTTTACCCCAGGAAATAATCCTGGTACTCATTTCTGTTAGAGGCTGAGTCGACCCCAGGGCCACAGTGGGATCGGAAGGATTATGTCAATGAAAAATTCCAATAACACCATCTGGAATCGAAACAGCGACCTTCCGATTTGTAGCACAGCACCTTAACCACTCTGCTACCGCAGTCCCCGTCATAATAGGGTACAGGAACTAAATACCTATATGACATGATAAGAGTTCCTCGCCAGTCGAGACATTCTCCACATTTTATATAACCCGAAGGTTCATCACCGCGTTCACAAAAGTACGCTACTTGTCTCTATCCTGACCTAGACCAATCCAGTCCACGCCCCTACCCTATTTACTGAAGATTCATCGAAATATTATCCTCTTATCTACACTCGGGCCTTCCAAGTGGTCTCTTTTCTTCAGGTCTCCTTACCGAAACCCTGCATGCGACTTTCCTCTCCCCAATACGTGCTACATGCCCCGCCCATATCATTCATCTTGATTTCATCACTCGAATAATATTTGTTCGTATTTATAGATCATAAACCTCCTCATTATGCAGTCTGCTCCAGTCCCCTCTTATCTCACTCCTCTTATGCCCAAATATTCTTCTCGGAGCACCCTTCAAACACAATGAGTCCATTTTCCTTCCTCAATATGAAAGACCAGGTTTCACACTCTTATTTAAAAACATGCTAAATTACAGTTGCTCATATTTTAATCTTTATATACTTGGTAGGAAAGTGGAAGGCAGAAGATCCTGAATCGAATGGCAGCTGGCATGCTTGGTCCAGACTGCTCGAAATATCTGTAAGAACGCAGATTTGATTTAGCGCAGTAAAACGACGGCGCAAAGAACACTGCAAGAAAGGAGATTATTGTTATTATTATTATTATTATATCACGCTAAAGCGAAGAAGCCGCAAGGAATGTAAGGGAAGTGATGTCATAAGGGTAGGATGCAAATACTGTAATTTGAGTGAGGTGCCACTGCAATAGGAAGACACCATTTTGAGAGTTGATATAGCTTTACCTATCTTGGTTCATTGGTGACTTGCGACAGTAATGTCTCAGAAGAAATCACAAACCGCCTTTTAGCCGCTAACAGATCATACTATTGGACTATGAAGTAAACTTAAGTCACAGCTACTTTCCTGGACAACAAAAATTCTTACATATAAAACACTTGAGAGGCCCGTGTTTACTTACGCCACAGAAAACTGGACAAGACACAAACGATGAAAGAAGGCTGAGTATCGTCGAAAGGAAAATCCTTGCAGAATATAGCTCTAATATGCGAGAGAAGGCAGTGGCGGAAGAGATACAACAGAGAACTAGAAAATCTTTACAATGAACCAAATATAGTTACCGTAATAAAATCCAGTACACTGAGGTGGGCGGCCATGTTGTGCGAACGGATGAAAACGAATTACGTTTAAAGATATTATGGACAAACCCTGGAGGTCAACGAGGATGTGGCCGGCCGAAATCAAGATGGATTGACGGGGTAGAGGAAGACGTAAGGAAACTGGGTTGCAGAAATTGGCTGGCGGCTGCCTAGGGTCGCCGGCGACATTTGGTTGAGGATGCCAAGGCCCATCGAGGGCTGTGGAGACGATGATGGTGATGATGATGAGTGCGGTGCCAACGTAGGATCGAGTATGAGATGGATGCCGCACTGCTTACACCACGAACTGAAGCACCCTGTATGGCCAGATTTATTATTCGGCTGTACTATACTGTAAATAGAACAATGTGGTGGCGAGGGAATATTTCGTTTTTTTTTTAGCAAGGGGATATACAATACGCCATGATTCAGTAGCAGGTCGTACCCTTCCCTTGTGAATACAACCATGCCTCAAATATACAATACACATTACAGTTATTACCGCAACTAAGGAGAACAAGAAAAAGAAGAAAAGAAGAAAAATAGAAGAAAAAGAAGACGGGGAAGGAGACGAAGAAGTCTGTGTAAGGGTATGTCGTCATACACGCCATGTGCAACGGTGTACGTCACACCTGAAGAGACAAGCGTGAGCAACAGCGCACGTTCAAATTAGCAGTAAATGCCTCCGTACATATTGTGAGTTTTTTATTTGCTATATTACACTTCTAACGTCTTCAGTTAACACATCTAGTCCCACAACACTTGCGCCAAAATAAAAATACCAAGATCTCACCTGTTCAATGCACTGGCGAAGGACTGCGTCATAGCCCAGTTATCGGTGATATTGTGGTCACATCACACCACCCGCTTTCACCCATATATTTTCTTTTTTCAAAACAGTGGAAGCTGCCGCGTGGAACAAGCGGACAAACACGTCGTGGGAATGTATAAATAACGTACTTAACAGCAATAAATAATACAACAGTAACTGATATATATATATATATATATATATATAATGATAACAAAAATATTCATAATTGTGGCCAATAGTTTTTTCGACTCTCACAATCCCAAACATCTGATCAACATGTTACAGAAAGCAATACAAAAACAAACACAAGCAATGCAATTTAACTAAACCCCATGAAGTTGAAACGGGGGTTCTGTCGTGTCTCCGTTGGGGCAGATGGAAAGAGAATTCAGACACACAGCGCCAGGATGAAATTCTGATGTTTCTCCTTGGAGAGTCCACCACAGAATCCAAAGTTTCAGGGCAGGCGGGTCAGAAGCAAGGTTCGAGGAGGGTTAAAGGAAGGGCAGATAAGGAAGATGGCACTGCAAGCAGACGATGACGTGGGGACACTCCGTTCCAAAATGCTGAACACGGCACATAATAGGTATGGAGACCGAGGAATACTCTCAGCAGCGGTGTATGTCCGAAGCCAAGTTTTACTTTACGTCATTAGGCTGTAAGAGCAGGTGGTGTGCCAGAAGTTATAATTATCGGTTAAACCTTCACCTGAAGTCGTAAAGTAGAAGCGGTAAAGTCATCTCTTTGTAAACCATGAATGTATATGAGAGAAGTGGAGGTATAACTCCACTTTTCTTCACCTCGGTACTAGATGGGGGGGTAAGTGGTTAGCTTCAAGACCCGACCGTTTAATTCTGCGAAATGGATCCTCGGCACCCATTCAAAAAATACAAAAGACTGGGTTGGACCCAGTTGCCGTCTGCATATTTTGCGGAAGAGACAAATGTCCTGCTCCTGCTGGGAAAAGAACCACAGTACCTCGGAAAACGGGCCTGAAACCTAGTCATTATATGGACAACACTAACCCGAATTCCCACCTTAAGTTGGGCTCTCGTTCATTTTATTTCCTTCCTTCTCCATACATTACGAACCTGACATACAAAAGAAGGATGCTTAGCGAGGAATACCGACACGTCGCAAGGCCTCTACTGATACAGGATAAGAAACAACTGCAGAATGCTGACACACGTACACGACCCCAGGTGTATTCGAACACGTGATCACTGTAATCTAGGGGCTTACACACAAAGTTAGGCGACTGTGATAGAAGCCGTTTGTTTTAAAAGCCTAAAACGCAGTACAGGAATTATTGTTGTTGTTGTTCTAATTGCTTCTAACTTACCCCACTATTTTTATTATTTTTTTTTTTACTTTTAATTTTAATTTTTATCCTTATTATATTTTATTACACTAAACAATTCATATTGTCCTATTTTATTATATTTATTATACTAAATAACCATGTGATTGTTGTACACACTTGTGTTGATGTCACCCCTTAATTCCAACAAATATGACGATTTCCATAACCATATGGATTATTTAATCCTGTACGGATTTACCGAAGGAAAATAAATGATATGTTGTTGTAGTTGTTGTTGTATCATAGCGAATGCCTGTTACTTTTCGGTCGGTAGTCTTCTGTCTTCCAGTTTCCTATCCAAAACTATAAACATAACTATAATTTTTCCTGTTGTTGTTGCACGGATGTAGATATTCTGTTCCCATGTTGAGGAACACAGGCTGAGGGTGTGTGAGCATAAGGAGCTGAGGAGGGGCCAGATAACGGGGGAGTGGAGAAGACTACATAACAAGAAGCTTAATGATCTTCATGTTTGCACCGTGCATCAATGACAATTAAACACTTTATTATCCAACTAATGCACAATATATTATTTATAGATACAATTCAAATTATAAAATATTTAAAAGAGCTCCAACATGTTTCGGATCACAGAGGATCCATCATCAGGGAGCCTTGTACAGTGCTTGGCTAAAAATTACAAGAATGATTCTATCGTGTCCGTTGACATG
>Ga0136643_10017014_pt1 | contig 10943 bp, 6 predicted proteins | sample TergutLab28metaG_FD_96883 | JGI IMG/M metagenome (GOLD analysis project Ga0136643, IMG submission 96883) | Labiotermes labralis P1 segment gut microbial communities from Petit-Saut dam, French Guiana - Lab288 P1 (version 3) (version 3) | ecosystem: Host-associated > Arthropoda: Insects >... | reverse complement strand
TTTTGTATTCCACGTAGTTTTCTTGTAATAAATGTTTGTAATCAGGGAAAGACTTTATGCTCACCCTGTATGTGCTCAGAAAGACAGTGTCCTTCTTCAAATGCAGGCTGACAGAACTTCAATAGCATGTGGCATCCTGTGAAGTACTCCTACATTACTCACATAAGCACATGCTGAACCAAGCTATTCTGTATGCTGGTTTTGCTAAGAATTTTTGTAGATACATTTCTTTTCCTTGCTATTTTGATTAGGTTGTTTTGGTATTAGGCATGAAAGTGCATAAAGATGGAGTTTATTTCATCATGTTTTTGTTCATGAGGACATTTTTTGTGAAAACTGTAAGCTTGCAAATACATTACAAATACAGTGTGGCACTTTATGGTATGTATAACGTTCCCCTATTCGCTGAGAAATATCTTTCTCCGTATGTGCTGTTCTAGTGCATCTAATTTTATGTTATTCTGCAAGTCGTACATATGTTCACGTGAAACAGTTGTCATTTCGAACTTATTGACATGAATGTTATTTATTGTCCGTCTCACACAACAATATGAGGTAAAATTAAGTTACGTACAGTTAACAAAGCTACATGTTTCAAACCCTTGGGGTCATCTTCAGGCTTATAAAATATGAATCATACAAGGTATGTCTGAAGTAGTTACCTATGGGATCCCGTGGTATTACAGTGCGTTAGTTATAAAATATATGTTATAAAAATTTGGTTAAAATACAGGTAAAGAACCTATGATCATGGTGCACTTTCCTAAGGTATATAAACACCTATCACATACATACAATAACAATCCACTTGTTCACCACGATTATAGGTTATTTACCTGTATTTTAACCAAACTTTTATAACATATATTTTATAACCAACGCACTGTAAACCACGGGATCCCATAGGTAACTATTTCAGACGTACCGTGTATGATTCATATATAAGCCTGAAGATGACCCCAAGGGGTTGAAACATGTAGCTTTATTAATTGTACGTAACTTAATCTTACATCGTATATTGTTGTGTAAGACGGACAATAAATAACATTGTTATATTAGCACAACGGGATGGGACACCCACAATTTATAATTAACATGAATGTTTACTGCATATAAGCATGTTAACCTTTTGGCGCCAGAATTATTTTTTTAATTTTAGCACACTCTGTATATAAAATGTGAATAATACAGGAACCAAATATGTTAGAATTATGAAACAAACTGCATTTTGAAGACAAAAAAACGGAGAGTATATACCTTGTTTAAAATATTCAGTACCTATATTTGTTAAATAAATATTTAAAATGCAACTTTAGAGGTTAGCGGTGCAGTGCAACCACTATAGTTGACATTAGGCGTCAAAAGGTTAAACATACAACACATTTTAGTTGAAGACAAAACCATGGACTTATCACATATGAAGCACATCATTGCCACCTTGTATTGAAACAGAGTATAGGCCTGCTGTAATTTCAGTGTTGGACATAAACTTAATGAGATACAGAAATGTGTGGCAACGTACCTGAATACATTTTGGTAGAAGTAGGTTACTTGAGCCCAGTTCTGTATTGTTCTGTTCCTGTAATCAGACGTGCCATAGTAAAACTGATATGTGTGTTTCGTTATCAGCTGCTGGCGTGGGGAAACAATTAACACCTCTCATTGCCGAAATCACTCATATCTCATGAGTTTCCAATCCACAGTACTGCTGATAGAGATAAGCAGTTCCCAGACTTCTCCTAGTACCATGTATGTTATTTAATATTAGGGTCGTGTCTCTTACGACAACACACAAGAAAAGATTTGTAATCCGGTAAGATAAGATAGGAGAAGAGTTCTGAGAGTTGGTGTCAACCACTCCAGCATTTGTGTGACTTTTGTGCATATTTACATTTTTTTATCTGTTAATATAATGACAGTCGTAAAGCATTTGTTGTAACCCCTACGTTTACAGTGTGCAGTGTTATTTTGAGTGACGGTGTTATTTGTGAAATTCTAGTTGCACCATAAATGGAATTACCCCCACAACGAACTACGTTGCCTTCGCGTAACAGCCAGAAACATCGCTTCATGCGAGCGTATCTTATGTTTGACATGTGTCAGTTAAGCGTTTTAATCACAGAATTAAACATCATCATCCTATCAGTTTTAGATTTGTATCAGTTTGTTATATTTTCACGCATTTTCCTTTAGTTGGCTTCCTAGATTTCTGCCCTTCCCAAGATTGTGTGCTGTAATCGTTGATGGTTAATGCATTTTAATTTACAGTGTGGTTTGTTACATTGTATTGTGATCGTATTGCAGCTTAGTTTCAGAGAAGAGCAGAAGCTAGATTGATTGAAATCTTGTATATTGTGATACACAAGATGATGACTGCTGTAACTTAATGTGCACTGTAATGATATCTTTAGTACATCAGCAAAATGCACATATATAATATAATATAATATAATATAATATAATATAATATAATATACCATAACATAACACAACACAACATAACATAACATAATATAATATAAATAATATGATATGATATACTATAATATGATATAATATAATATAATATACCATAACATAACACGACATAACATAACAATATAATATAAATAATATGATATGATATAATTTGGGATGATATAATATAATATAATACAATATAGCATAACATAACACAACATAACATAATATAATTAAATAATATATGATATGATATACCATAACACAACATAACATAATATAATATAAATAATATTATATGATATACTATAATATGATATAATATAATATACCATAACATAACACGACACAACATAACAATATAATATAAATAATATGATATAATATAATAAGTATAATAAATTTTATATATATATTATATAATGTATATATATTATATAATGAGGATCTTAATGTTCTGTACTCCTCACCCAATATTGTTTGGGTGATACATCGAGAAGAATGAGATAGGCTGGGCATGTATAGGCTTTTGGTGGGGAGACTCAGGGGAAAGAGACCACTGGGGAAACCCAGGCATAGATGGGAGGATGATATTAAGATGGATCTTCAGGAAGTGGGATGTGGGGGTATGGACTGCATTGAACTGACTCAGGATATGGAGAGGTGGAGGGCACTTGTGAGTGCGGTAATGAACCTTCGGGTACCATAAAATGTGGGGAATTTGTTGGCTAGCTGAGGACCTGTTAGCTTCTCAAGAAGGACTGTGCTGCTTGGAGTAAGTAAGTAAATAAGAAAGTAATATGTTATATAATATATATTGTATATAATTTGTATATTATAATACAACTTAAGTTCTGTCATCAGATGATGTAACAATAGTTTTGAGCACACGAGAAAGTTCTCCTTGAAGATGGCGCAGTAAGCGCTGAAACATGTGGGAGAATGTTTATAATAGTTCATATATTTTATTGTGTATGTGCATTTTGTTAGTGTATTAAAGATGTAATTACTGTACGAAAAATGCGTGGAATGGAAAGCTTGGAGGTTACTGCTGCACGTTTCTGTAATTATCTGTTGAAACTCCGACAGGAAATGTGTACCATTACATTTGAACAGCAACTTTCCTACTCTCTGTGCTAGCACTAAATTTTGAAGACCCGAGGAACATCCGTTGAGCTGTTGTCAGCACAGTGCTACTGTAGCAGTCAGCTGAACGTTTTGAAAGATAGTAAATTACAATGCACACATTTCTTCAGATGACTTGCAATTCCTGCTGTGGTTTATCTTTGGAGGATAATGTATTCAGTTGTCCCTGCTTAAAGCCAAGTATGATACATAATTTGATAAGCATCTCTGTAAACTGGCAGGACAGGGTACTTATCCAGAACAGGAGACTTCAGCTGGATATCTCAATGTATTCTGTAGTGATGGTGGCATTTGTCATTTTATTGTATCAGGGACAGGAATTAAAAATGGAGAGTCATGTGAACAGTTCAGCTCTTCTCTCAGTATCATGTCAGAAGTGATTTGTTTTAACCCTTTAACTCGTAATGTCAACTATAGTGGTCGTACCACACCGATAACCTTAAACATTGCATTTTATATATTTATTCAACACATATAAGTACTGAATATTTTAAACATGGTATATACTCTCCATTCTTTACTCTTCAAAATGCAGTTTGTTTCATAATTCTAACATAATTGGTTCCTGTATTATTCACATTTTATATACAAGATGTGCTAAAATTTAAAAAAAAATAATTCTGGCGTCAAACGGTTAATATGTACAGTATTTATGCAACACCATTAGCATTCATTCATTCCACTGCAATGTGCAGAATGCGACGATTCCTTGCCGTTCTCAGGAGCTTCTTCCATTCCTCTCTTTTACGTACTTTTTCTTCCCACCCTTCTCCACCAACTATTCATCCATCCTCTCTTACCTCATCTTGCCATCTATTTCTTGGTCTACCTCTCAATCTTGTTGTTCCCAAATTCATATATAATACCTTTTTGGGAATTCCATTTCCTTCCATTCTCTGTACATGCCCAAACCAACATAATCTATTTAACCTTACTGTCTCTATTATAGTAGGTTTTTTAACACTTGCATAAATTTCTTTATTTTTTAATATCCTCCAATTTTCTTCTTCATTTTCATATACTGGCCCTAAAATTCTTCTATACAGTTTCCTTTCAAAAAAGTTTATTTACTTTCTATCTCTCTTTGTTAGTGTCCAAGTTTCTGTTGCATATGTTAACATTTTGTCTATTATTGTGTTCTGTACCATTAACATTTCAAAAACATAATTATTCTCAGCATTTGTTTCGGTATGTTATATAGTGCCATACTAGTTTGCTCATCAGTGTATTAGGGGAAAAGTAGGTATAAAGACTGTGTTATTTCAGTATAATTATTGTTAAGAGTTCTGGCCAGTTCATTTTTGTTGCAAGGTGTTCGTTGGATTTAAATCTGAGATATAGTAGCATGCTTGACCAGTTTATGTGATACATTTTGTTGAACAATTTGGGGTACCTGCTGGAGCAAATAGCGTATTAACCTTTTGGCGCCGGAATTATTTTTTAAATTTTAGCACATCCTGTATATAAAATGTGAATAATACAGGAACCAAATACGTTAGAATTATGAAACAAACTGCATTTTGAAGAGAAATAAACGGAGAGTATATACCACGTTTAAAATATTCAGTATCTATATTTGTTGAATAAATATATAAAATACAACTTTAGAGGTTAGCGGTGCGGTACGACCACTATAGTTGACATTAGCGTCAAAAGGTTAAGTGTGTTATATACAGTAGGTGAGATGGGTCTCTATAAATTATCCTTCAGCATATTACAGAGTCTTTTGTTCTGGTGTCTGCTATAGATGGAGCCCTGTGCAGATGTAACAAGCAATAACTGCATCTACAGATATAGTGATAAATCATGTTATAAACGTAACTGTAGCGGCCCTTCTTCTACAATGGAATGATTTAACCATACCGTTAACCTCTAAAGTTGCATTTTATATATTTATTCAACAAATATAGGTACTGAATATTTTAAGAATGGTGTATACTCTCGGTTTTTTTCTCTTCAAAATGCAGTTTGTTTCATAATTCTAACGTATTTGGTTCCTGTATTATTCACATTTTATATACAGGGTGTGCTAAAATAAAAAAAAAAAATCCGGCGCCAAAAGGTTAATGGTAAACTTAATCCATAAAATACATCAACATGTAAATTTCTACATGTTGCAGGGTGGGAAATATTAAAAAAAAACACAATGAAATTAAGATGAACCAGTAAAATTTTTATCTCAGTAATTAACCAACTTGATGCAAAAAAATTTTTTGTTTTACAATGAGCTTATTTCATGCCTCTACGTGTTTCGAGCACATGTGCTCATCATCAGGAGGTCAAAATTGCATTATACAGCCTCTGGTGTCATCACACCTATAGGTCGCTGTCTCGTGCACAGGTTGAGAGAAGTCTTCTCTCAACCTGTGCACCAGACAGCCACCTGTAGGTGTGATGATACCAGAGGCTGTGTAATGCAATTTTGACCTCCTGATGATGAGCAAATGTGCTCTAAACATGTAGAGGCTATGAAATAAACTTGTTGGAAAACAAAAATTTTGTGCATCAAGTTGGTTAATTACTGAGATAAATATACTGAGATGCATGGTCAGCAAAACATCAAAATCACTAAAATTTTATTTGGCATAAGGGTCATCCAAAACTACCAAAATAATATCATTTATTTTATAACAAATACTGACAAATTTGCAGTTATAGTTATATTTTTATTTCAGGATAACAAGTTATCAATTATCATATATGAACAACAGCCCTTCTCCAACAACTGTAAAAGATAAGGCATTGTACAGGGTGAGCATAAAGTCTTTCCCAGATTACAAACATTTACTACAAGAAAACTACGTGGAATACAAACATATTTTTTTACCATTACTTAAGTTAGTTTCTAAAATGTTATGTCCTGTGTTTATCGTAACATTTGGTTTTTGGATGCAACATTTCCAAACAGGTTGATTGGGAGAAATGGTCCGACACTGGCCACCACGATCGCCTTATATCACCCCCCTTGACTTCTTTTTATGGGGGTATGTTAAGGACAAAGTGTTTTCGACAGCAGTTCCAGATATTACAAATTTGAAGGCAAGAATAACAGACGCTTTTGCTACAATAACTGAAGACGTGTTGGAGAACACATGGAGAGAAACTGATTATCGAATAGACGTTCTCTGTGCAACAAAAGGAGCATATGTTGAAGTGTACTAATGTGTTGTAAAAAAAAGTCTTGAGTTACATTTCAAAAAAGAAAATATTTTTGTATTCCACGTACAGTAGTTTTATTGTAATAAATGTTTGTAATCAGGGAAAGACTTTATGCTCACCCTGTATTTAGTATCCGTTAGCAAATTCGACAGTCCTGTTTTAATTATAAAACAAAATATTTAACCTGTAGCTTACATGTCTGATTTGTGATGTGCTGTTCAGGAAATCGCTATAGTCATTTGTGCTGGGTTTGGGACGGGTGCATCTGTTCTGAATCACAGTCCCAGCATTGGAGACGTTTCTCTTACGGTCTGCGCTCTATGCCGAGTTGTTGTGAATAAAATGGGCTAAATTGGCAATATTCGGGAATTATTTCTCTTACAGACACAACCAAGCAAGAAGATTGAGTATTTCAATAGACTGGATCTTGTCACACTCATATTTAGACATGTCATTCTTTCTGATCATCGACATCTTGTGTGTTGCAGCTGAAGGAGATTCAGTGCCAGATTAATCCTGAAACTTGTCAAAGTTTTCCATATTTGAACTCCTACCCTCAATCTCTGGTTGTATACAGTTTCCAACTGCCGTGAAAATATCGTGTATGTCCAGATCTGCACAGGACTCTTGACTACAGATTCTTGTTTTCAAATGTGTGAGGTGGGCCAGTGATATCTTTTGTAATGCTGTTTTTGTATAACAGTTGTCTCCCTTCATTACTTACAGCTTGCCCAGCGGCCTGTCTGTTGGGAGATCCAACATAAAACAAGTCGCTGAACGACGTCGTATGGATATCGAACGTTTCCTGAAATCACTGTTTCTCATGGCGGATGAGATTTCTCATTCTGATATTGTGTACACTTTCTTCCACCCTCTTCTAAGGGACCAACAGGAGGCAAATATCAATGCGACGAAGGTTAAAGGTAACCGTGTTTGTGTTATTAGAAATGTGGTTATGGCTGCATCTAATTCTGCTGCTAACAGCATAACAGATCCATTGTCACCAGTTCCGTACTGTCTGGTTTTGGATGTGTTGCATGAGTGTGCTATTGTGTGACACAAGAAAATGGGTAAAGAAAAGGGTTCCTGATGTTGTTGTTGTTCTTCTTCTTCCTCCTCCTCCTCCTCCTCTTCTTCCTCTTCTTCTTCTTCTTCCTCCTCCTCCTCCTCTTCTTCTTCTTCTTCTTCTTCCTCCTCTTCTTCCTCCTCCTCTTCCTCTTCTTCCTCTTCCTCTTCTTCCTCTTCCTCTTCTTCCTCCTCTTCTTTATCCTCCTCCTCTTCCCCTTCCTCCTCCTCTTCCTCTTCTTCCTCATCCTCTTCTTCCTCCTCTTCCTCTTCTTCCTCCTCTTCCTCTTCTTCCTCTTCCTCTTCCTCTTTTTCCTCTTCTTCTTCTACCTCTTCTTCTTCTTCTTCCTCCTCCTCATCCTCTTCTTCCTCCTCCTCTTCTTCTTCCTCCTCTTCTTCCTCTTCCTCTTCTTCCTCCTCTTCCTCTTCTTCCTCTTCCTCTTTTTCCTCTTCTTCCTTTTCTTGTTCTACCTCTTCTTCTTCCTCTTCTTCTTCTTCTTCTTCTTCTTCTTCTTCTTCTCCTCCTCCTCCTCCTCCTTCTCCTCCTCCTCCTCCTCCGTCAGCTTATGCACCTAATGCACCACAGCCTTAGGCCTATTGTGCATCCCCAATATTTCATTCAGCACAGCCTCAATAGCCATGCGCCTAGTATGAAGCGGCAAAGGTCCCTTACTGAGGCTGTGCTTATGTCTTCTGGTTCTACGGTCAGCCTCCCAAAGACATAATAGCGCTGACGAAGGTGTGAACTGGATTAATGTGCCCAAGGGTATGATCCAATGGCAGTACAATGATACCTCGGCTAACGAAAATTATTCGTTCTGGAATCACATTCGTTAGCCGAAATCTTCGTTAGCTGAAACAGACATACGGACGGAAAAGATGAGCTCCTGGAATGGCCCGACCGTTTATGTTTGCTGCTTTATGTTACCGCGCGCATCCATTAAAACATTCGTTAGCCGAGTCCAAAAAACAGCGGAAAAAATCTTCCATTAGCTGAAAAATTCGTTAGCAGGGTCACTCGTTAGCCGAGGTATCACTGTACACTGTTCCATACCAGCAGCAAACTGGTTATGTATAACTGAGTAATTTTGAATTTTTCAAGGATGACCTACTCACCTTGGGCTTAGTTGGTCAGTTGATTAGCAAATAAAGTTGCCTGCATATCTCACGTAAATGTATGACTTCATATGCATTTTCCATATGTGTTTTGTACGTCTTCCAGAACGCCGAGCTCAGAGGATATCGAGCCATGAGTCACGCTGTGTTCGTGGCCAGCTAAGTTTGTCACTGCATTACCAAAGAGGGACGCTGATGGTAATGGTACACCATGCTCGTAGTCTGTCTACAGTAGCTGGAGGACAGGAACCCTCACCCTACGTGAAAGTCTATCTTCTTCCCGACCCATCAAAACTTACCAAAAGGAAGACGAAGGTTGTGCGCAGGAACTGTCATCCTACCTTCATGGAGATGGTGAGTTTGCACAATGGAATTTGAATTAACTGGCATAAAGAGGGATTTTTTTTTGTTACCATTTAACACGGTAATAATATAGTCGGTAGAGTAACTGGCTGTACACTTGTAGCCAAACATTTTCGGTACGTCAGGTACAGCGATCGCTGGGCTGTTACGGGCGGTTCAAAGACATCCGTCATAAATTTCGCAATCAACTTCCATCCAAGGTACCGTTAGTTATAGTTAGGAAGGGTTGGATACAGAAATCTTTGAATGGGAAACCCTGCTAGTGACAGACAAAGAGTGACAGCTGAACACCATCTAACCTTCCTCACAAGACCAAAATAAACTAAGAAAAGGAATTTTCATACTGATGCTGGCAGTCAAGTGAGCGAGCAGTGTAAGCAAGTTTGTGCATAGTGAGGTCACCTAAAACAACAGATTGATTGATTGATTGCAATTGGGTTCGGTACCACATGGTCCCGATGCACCTAGGCCTTAATTAATGGGCCCTTTGTGCCCCATATCAATTTATGGGAGCCCAGTTACTTTGCTAAAGTTCCAGATGGCTCCCAAGCTCATACTCTTAAAGTCCGCTGGCTGTAACAAGAAGGAGCCCAGATACGCATATCTGAGTGAGGCCAAAGCTTCACACTCACAAAGAATGTTTGCTGAGGTTTCATCCTCTGCTCCACACCTCCAACACAGTGGACTGTCTGACAGCCCTAGTAGGTGAAGATGTCTCCTCAGGGTGTTATGTCCAGTGAGAAGGCCAGTAACAGCCCTGGATTGAGACCTCTTTAAGGACAGAAACCTAGCCTTGGCACCCAGACAAGGTCCAGAGTTTAGTTCTTGAGCCTTTCTTTAGGTATCGCCAAGACCTCACAAAACAACAGATTACTAGTTCTGGAATGAAGTGACTGTTGGTTTGTTTGTTAGAGTATGATTTTTATTGGATCAAATGGACAAGAGCAGACTTATGCCCCTCAGATACAAATAAGTAAATGAATAAATAAGAATATAGTGAGGACTTCATCTGATCCGTTGAACCTCACAGCCATATCGCAAAAGAAGTTTCACCTACCATTCTGAGCATGTCAGGGTGTACAGTGTACGTGTTCACACTTGATGGCTGGTAGAATTCCTTCACCTGCACATCCTTCTCATCTGTGCATTTTGTTTGATATTAATAATTTAAAGCCCAATGGTAACCATGTGTCACACCTGCTGTAATATGAAACAAAACCTAACATTTTGCCACACAGTGTATTTGTGTATGTCATATGGTTCTCACAATAGACACACAGCATTATCCTTTTGGCACTGGAATTATTTTTTTTTTAATTTTAGCATGCCCTGTATATAAAATGTGAATAATACTGGAAACCAAGTACGTTAGAATTATGAAACGAACTGCATTTTGAAGAGAAAAAAAAAACGGACAGTTTGTACCTTGTTTAAAATATTCGGTACCTATATTTGTTGAATAAATATATAAAATGCAACGTTTAGAGTTTAGCGGTGCGGTACGACCACTGTATGGGTTGTTAGGTGTCAAAGGGTTCCACTATATGGGTTGTTAGGTGTCAAAGGGTTCCACTATATGGGTTGTTAGGTGTCAAAGGGTTCCACTATATGGGTTGTTAGGTGTCAAAGGGTTC
>Ga0136643_10017010_pt1 | contig 10945 bp, 7 predicted proteins | sample TergutLab28metaG_FD_96883 | JGI IMG/M metagenome (GOLD analysis project Ga0136643, IMG submission 96883) | Labiotermes labralis P1 segment gut microbial communities from Petit-Saut dam, French Guiana - Lab288 P1 (version 3) (version 3) | ecosystem: Host-associated > Arthropoda: Insects >... | reverse complement strand
TCATTTATGTAACGTTGTTCCATTGTCGTCGCCCGTGTGAACTCCTTCACGCGTCTTACTGACCCCTTTTAGTGTCCAAGCGTGCCTAACATTGTAAATCTTCCCAGCAAGATTTAAGTTGTCTCAAAAGCTGTCAATGTTTACAAAGTCAGTTTTTTTTCAAACCTTCCCTAATCCAACAATTCCGACACTGACAAACATCGAAATTGTTAGCTTGCTATACCCGCCATAAAACTCTCTGTCCCTGTAAGCTGCAATACTGACTCTCTACAATTTCTCCTCCATCATAAACCAAACCAACAATTTAAACAATTCTGACCTATCTATCAAATGTACAAATTTGACTCTTAATAAAGGACTTACTCCCTATATCGGTTATACTTCCAAGATCTCGCCTCTTGCGAGATTTCTTTCAAATATCTCGCCTTTTACGAGATTCATTTCCAGGGTCTCGCCTCTTACGAGATTCCTTTCCAAATTCTCGCCTTTTACGAGATTCCTTTCCAAATTCTCGCCTTTTACGAGATTCCTTTCCAAGATCTCGCCTTCTACGAGATTCCTTTCAGGATCTCGCCTCTTACGAGATTCATTTCCAAAATCTCGCCTTTTACGTGATTCCTTCCAAGGTCTCGCCTTTTACGAGTTTCCTTTCCAAGACCTCGCTAGTGGTCCCTAAATTCGGATGTTTATACCAAAATCTTGCATGTATTTCTTATGTCGTGAAACTGAACACACAACTTAAACTAGAGCAGAGGTTATGAACGGAACTGCATGTCCATTCCCCCACGTCTTCATGGCGGGCGCAGGAGTAGTTTTTCTCAACACCATCCCCATGAACGCTACCCCTCTGTCCATTTTCCCCTTATTTTATCTCGTTAAATATACGCCGAAGTAGTACCACTAATAGCAGGTATCCATGGTCATTGTTGCAGTAAGAATGCAGTAGACACTGAATGTGTATTCTTGCTAGCGTGTCGCGACCCTCAGCAGTTCTCGGGCAAGCATGGAGTGACAACGAAAATTAAAAATGAATTAGTTCATTGTGATGAGTATGCAGGGTCACGCCACTGGTTTGTTACAGTCTGCTCCATTTAATAATGATAATAAAATGAATTTGACTTCAAGTGTTGTACCATAATGCACTGCTAGCAATTCCCCGACAATGTAAAAACACCGAGGGATCAATATTTCATACAGCAGACTGATACCGCTGGAGAATTTCATGGAGCGGTTATGCACGGGGTGGGGAAAGGGGGAGGAGACGGTCGCCCTAGTTCCAAGAAATAAAAAAGATACTATTTTGCGCTTGCGGTGAATTGAGTGGGTAAAGGAGGCGAAGTAAATGGGTCAGTGCGCAGGGTGAAATAGTTTGGTGATTCACAGCGACAAGTCTTTGTCCCAGAATAAGATTCGTATGCGCAGCGCCATGCGGTCAGATCACCAGCGTCAGTCTAACGAGTACGCTAAGTGTGCAGAAGCGTGGGGTAACGTAATTGCGTAACTTTTCCGCCGTTTGCGTGGTCATTAGTTATTCCTTGCACGGCCTTTTAATGTAGTTTTCATAATATTCCGTTTTGAAGTTAAGTTGGCCGGCAAGACAATAAAAATTTACGTAAAGGAATTCTTCGAAGTTTTCAACCAGTCTGTCACATATGGACTTCAAACACTTTATGGTAAAGACAAGAAACCGCACTCGCCATAAGGACGTAATGGTGGGGGGTGTGGATATACAGCTCCAGATATTCTGAAACTCACCACTAAATGGACGTGAGTGGTCAGTTTCATGTCCCGGTCACATTACCACCGGCAAAGAGCCCCCACACCCCTGGGTGGGCCTCACGGCTGATCGTTATCTTTTGGAAAAATATAAATTTATTGTACCTGCTTAGAATCTAATCACATTTCCTCTGTTGTCCAGCCCGTAGTTTAGTGACTGTACCGACTGAGCCATCGCGGCGCCAAGTATTTTGTTAAATCCTGCATTACCTCCAAATTTCTTAATTCTCTTTCCAAGGTGTAACTCTGAAAACATGTGTACAAAATAACTGGTCATAATAAATGTTAAAAAAGATACATACTTTTACAACGTCTAGTGTTTTGGATAGTAGATCAAGTTTCCCCTGCCCACGTCATAAAGGCATATAGGTGGAGAAGAGGTATAGCTCCACTCATTCTTAACCTCCTTATTAGAAGCAGGTGGTGACCAACTTCACACCCCGACTGCCTTATCCGCGGTAAGAACCTGGTACCCACTGAATGACAGGCTGAGTGGGCCCTGAAACCAATCTAGAAGTTTTGGAGAATAAAGAACCCCTTTTTTTCCCTGTCGGGAATCGAAATACGGATCGGCGAGCCCACAGTCACGGAAAGAAAAATGAAAAGACTTCTGTACAAAAGCTGTATGAAACGTAAACTTTTCAAACGCTGTTTAACACCGACGAATCCTATTGGTATATTAGCTTTATTTAACATGCCCGTTATTTGACTTACATCTTAATGGCTTATTGCGACGCAAGAGTTACCCTGCGGAACTTTACCGTGACAGGCAGCGCACGACAGCCCTGTGCAGTTCGTCAGATCCATCGCTTTGTCCGGCACTGTCCGGCACTGTCCACCGCTGGCCCTTAACAATATACTCCTTTAGCTTCCCTTTCGTTGCAATACACAGCTTCAAAATGGGACGTGACTGTTCATGATTATGGCTGCTACCTTTTACAGAAGATATATTTCGAAATATGACAAGATGGAACGACTTCCCAAAGAAATCTGCCGCCTACTTCGTTAGGGTAGATGCTGGCTTCAATCTTAATGATACCAAAAGCCCCTTCTGTCACCACCATAACAACGTCTAAGTAAATAATTCATTTAACTCCAAGGAAGGAGGTCTTTTGTGAAGCCAGCTCGCTCTGTTGGTCAAATTCCCCCCACACATACGGGGCTCTGTCCTCTTATGAATACCGTCTATATTGTCACATGCTGTTCTTTAAACCTTTAAAACCCAGTGGTCACTATATGTGCCACCAGATTTAACACTTAGCAATTCTACGTTCTGTCCACACGGTGTACTTATGTGTTTTGTGTGGATCTGAGAACAAACAACGATTGTTTCCCTATACAATATTATCCAAGAGGTCGGAAAGCTATAGCAACTCGCTGAGGGCTGGGTTTCGAATTCCTGTGGGGTAAGACATTTTATCTTCTCCATACACGTCCAGACCGGCCATGGGTCCCACTACGCTTCTTCCATAATGTAAACCAGGCAGTACAGCGACGAGGTGTGGGATCAACAATCCACCCCGATCAGGCGCCGATGATTCTACTGAGCAAACCCACAATTCTGCTTCCCGTTGTACAACACTGACTGGTTGATCTTGACAAACGAGAAGGGTGTTTACAACGCGGTACGAACCAAATCTTTAAAAAAAAGTAATTCAAATTACTTTCACCTCGGAGGCCCGGGTTTGATCCTGGGTTAGTCCGTGAGAGATACCGTGGTGGACAAAGTGGCAATGGGACCGGATTTTCTCAGGGTACTTCGGCTTTACCCTGTCAGAATCATTCCACCAATGTTTCATACTCATCTTCTTCTACATCTTGCTCTTAACAGAATCACAAACGGGCGAAGTTTGGGAGCCTTCTGGCAAAGGACTACGGGTTTCGAGGACCTTGTGATAGAGAAAACTTTCACTGAATCTTTGAAGGGTTAACGTATACCTTAATACCCTCATCCCATGCAGACCCAGATCTTCCAAGTTGCAGCTTTACCTTCGTTAGAAATACATCCAGTTAGCTGAAATGCTTATGTCACTGTCTTTCCTTGAAACCGGAAGAACACTCTCACAGACGAAAAACGAAAAACTTCTCGCGCAGTTCTTCACGTAATAAACCGATTTTCCTACTTTCTGTAGCTCGTGCTGTGTCTCCTTCAGACACGTGTGTTCTCTTTGCTTGCACAAAGTACAAGCACGTATATCTAGCAATAACAGTTCCTGATACTGCATTGTCAATACTCATATCTTGAGTCTTCCTGTTCTGATAAAAGCCTCCCGTCTGAAAGGAAACACTCTGCCACTCCAAATACACTTCACCCCTCCCACAGCTGTATCTATAGATACGTCAGTTACGTAAGCATCCAACCAGGGAAGATCACTGTCTCCCTGGACGTGACGCCGTGTAGTCTGATGGCGGTGTAACGACGTTTCACACGACCCTGCTGCTACCATAGTCAGGGTACTGTGTCTTATATCATGATGATGGAGGCAGCAGGTTCTTCTAAATCATCGATACATTTATACCAGACTACACGGCGTCAATTCTCAAAACAGAGCAGCCTGTCAATTTACTGATTAGCTGGACCAATAGCTTCTCGAGAAGGCAAAGACCGTCAACAACCAATTTTATGTTATATTTGCTACCTTCTCTTCACCCTCCGACGCCTGTGAACATTTGGCTCACATTCCGTCGGTCAGCTCGGAAAACCTGACTGGAGAGGGACAGAGTAGAGAGAGAGAGAGAGAGAGAGAGAGAGAGAGTCCCCACCCAAGAGGATGGGGGAGGGGGGAGAAGGAGCATCAGTTAATTAGAAGGTTCCCTGGCTTCGCCCGCTCGTCCTTCTGGTAGGAGTCGTATAAGAAGTGAAAGTGCACGAAAAGGAAAGGTTAAAATTGTGACAGTGACAGCCTGAACTGAGGGCCGAGCAATTTTATTTTCTCACTAATAATAAGTGCACAATTTTGACATGAAATTTCCGTATCTTTACTTCAAAACAAGGGGCTTAATTTTGGTAAATTTACAGAGAACCTGACGTTCTTCTGTCCGGGTACTAGACGTAGGAGCTGTCTGCACCGTACGCAGTCCGCTACTCCGAATATCACTAACAGTTAAACACAAACGTAACTTCCTAGTTTAATGAAGAACGATTCACTTCTATTGTTGTATCGTAATCACGTGCAATAAAAGCATGCAATATGCGTGACCACGACACTTGAAGTCAATACAGCTAATTATCACTTTGTCTACACAACTGTATATATTTTAAAATTTTAAGTTTACTGCGTATGCGTTAAACTCTAACTTAAGGTTCCTTTACACTGATTTCACATTTACCACTTTCTAATTGAAATTTTGTCGCTAACCGTCCAATATTAAAGGAACACCCAGACTGCGCATGCGTGCTACTCTGAACTGTCAAAGCGGAGTACATTCGCATACGCTCGCTCGCATCTTGCAGCACTGCCCAAATCAAACATCCCTTCCTACGTACCGAAATGATTCTACTGGCCGAAATTCAAATTTAGAGAGACACCAATGGCCGAATTCAACCTTCTAGAAAGCTAAACCTGATTGGTTGCGCTAATTCAAGTCATTAGACCCGAAACTTACAATTCGGAAGACCCAGAAGTAGATGGGAGGATAATATTAAGATGGACCTTCATGAAGTGGGATGTGGGGGCATGGACTGGGTCGCTCTGGTTCAGTATAGGGACAGATGATGGACATTTGTGAATGCGGTGATGAACATTCGGGTTCCATAAAATGCGGGGAATTTTATGACTAGCTGAAAAACGGTTAGCATCTTGACGACTCTGTACCGTTGATTAAGTAAGTAACAGCCTAAACTTCCGATAAAAGAACATTCAGGTGTGTTGCCCACTGGCACTTCCTACCGAATGAATTACGTCTTCAGAAGTGTCAAAATCTCGGGTTTCACTCAGAAACTCCGAGCTGCAAAACTCCTAACAACTTGCAGTTGATGGATGTTCTGCCCAGGCTGAAACTTTTGAAACCCTGAAAGGCTCTCACACACTCCTGCTGTTTCCCCTTGCTATGTTATTTACAGCCAAAAATCCCCCTTTCTAATTGGCTGCCCTCAAGATAATTATCCCAATGAAGCTAGTTCAGGGCTTGAACCTAAATCGCCGGTCCATTGCAGGACTTGAACCTGAAAGGCCAGTAACATAATACTGTACAACTTTATTAAGCAACATTTCTCGGCTGAAGTATAAAAAGCCATCATCAAGCGAAATTAGAGTACCGAACAACATCTATCACGTAAAGTACCTTAATTCATTGCTCTACCCCCACCCTCCCCCGGCCTTAGTCATTAATGCATATTTCACCTCCGACTGATAAGTATTTAATTACAAGCCTGTCTGTTCGGGATGGCAAAATTACGGTTGGCTTTTCGGAAAATGAGATGTCTGTAATAGCTAAACATGCATGAGGAGGGGACTGAGTGGCGGATTTACATTATCATACTTGTTGCTAAGAAATTTAATCCCTGACAAATATCACAGATTTGGCATACCATCAAATGTTTGCCAACACTATTATTATTATTATTATTATTATTATTATTATTTTCCATCACCTTTATGCATTGTGTTTACAGTTACATACCTGAAACAAACCATGTTTCTAATGAATGTAATATCGCAGCTGTCCTGTAGTTAACATTTGTGCTTAAGGCAAGGTAGATATTAGTCAAAACACCTAAAGTTATTTGCTAAAGATGGTAATCAAGTTAACAACTACATGTTTCGGCCCATCTAATGGCCATTTAGCTTCAAGAGTTTACACAATACGCAAATAGATTTTGTTTGATGATGAGATCTCAATCATCTTAATATATAGCAAGCCATATAAGCTAATCTAGATTTGTATAGTATACTGTATATCCGTGAGTAGTCCCACCCAACACATGGCTACTCACGGATGTACAGTATACTATACACATCTAGATTAGCTTGTATGGCTTGATATGTCTTAAGGTCATTGAGACCTCATCATCAAACAAAATCTATTTGCGTATTGTATAAACTCTTGAAGCTAAATGTAGAACCTGAAGATGACCATTAGATGGGCCGAAACATGTAGTTGTTAACTTGACTACCATCACTAACTAATAAACTTTAGTTGTGTTTTTGCTAATATCTACCTTGCCTTAAGTTTGACAATACACAACGGGGATGTCTCACCTCAGAGTTAACACTTGTGCTACATGTAATGTTATTTCGCATGTGGAATGTTTCGTACTTTTACATTAGTACTTCCCGAAGCAAGTGTGCAGTGGCCAGTGTGGTTGTTTTATGTAATTCTTTGATTTTACTATTATTATTCTTTTTCACGAATCTTTGTGAATCATGCCACGACTGAGGCGGTTACTCACGGAGGTCCGGGTTCAGTTCCAGGCCTGTCCATGTGGAATTTGTAAAAAAGCATAGTGGCACTGGGAGAGGTTTTTCTCCCGGCACTTCATTTCTCCCTGTCAGTATCATTCCATCAACGCTCCATTCTCATTCATCCATCTATCACCGTCGCTATATAACCTTAGCAACTGACGTCATTAAACAGAACACTTAACAAAATAACTTTTATACACTCTACCGATCTGCCCCCCCCCCTCCCCCCCGCATCGACGCGGCAGTATATCTTCAGGCTGACGGCGTCCCGCCCTGCGGATGCACCACGCCGATTCTTCGCAGCGGAGAATAATGAGCCAGGAAGCGTTTCAGACGATGCTGGTTGCATTCATCCCTAACCACAAGGAACTGAGCTGGTGGTTTGACAGCTACAGCAGGGTGTGGCCTGGCAACTATTACTGTCGCCAGCTGTTGCCAAACTTCTTCAATAGACCGTCTGGCGTACCAAACTACGTCACGATTTCAGGAGTCCGTATCTGAGATTCCTGGTACAGCGAATAAACAACATGTCATCCGCGCTCTTATGGTCTATTTCGCAGCAAGTAGTGGTAAATTCACTACCGACGTTTCGGGACAACCCGTCGGTTCCATCTTCAAGGGCCAAGAATCCAAAAGGACCGATGGGTTGTCTCGAAACGTCGGTAAGGGATTACCACTATACGCAATAGCGCAGATCTCTTCGCGGCGGAAAAACATGGCGGCTCTGATTCTAATGTGACAAATAAAAACTCTGGGAGAAAACCGTCTTCGAAGATGTGACACCTTGTAGTCTGGTAGAAATTTACCAACTTGTAGGAGGAAGGAATTCATTGTGTTTACGTGGTAGGAAAGAATATGGAGGTAGTTGAGTCCATCGACCAGGAGAAAATCCGTGCAGGGCCTAGGCGGCTCTGGTGCAGTGAGGGAAATGTTGATTATACGATGGAGTAGGGCAGGAGTGCACAAATCTCGAGCGCCAGATCGCCCGGACGATTACATTTTGTCCTGTAGCACCTATGTTTGGGTCCTCCGTACGGAACTTGCTTCATGTCAGCCCCCAGGCGCCCAGACGTTTGCGGTGGTTGCTGTACACTTTGAAAATTATGAACTTCTGAACTAGAGGCTGCTATTGGTGGGACAGAGAATTATTTATGTTAGCACGTATACGCTGAAGACATTAAGTGGATACAGTAAATTGTGGTGATAATACTGCAAAACCAGGGGTGAGCAATCTTATTAAGCCGGAGGGACAAATCAGAAAAAAGAAAAAGACGGGCAGTACGTATATCGTAACATTAAGGCGCTTCGTGCAACCATTGTTGCAGTGGAAAAGCAGTAAGTATTACATACTCCGAGTGTGTGTTTGTAGCCTTAGGTATCCAGCATGTAATACGCATGCGCCATATTGTCATCTGTGATCTGCCTCACTGTACAATATTTTTTCCACATTATCTCATAAACGGCACGATTTAAAAAAAAAAAATACTGAACGTGAAATGTGTGTTGTGATTTTATCTACAGCGTTTGTCAAAATATTTTCATTCTAAGAAGAACTGAGCGAGATATGATCATAAACGTTCATTGGTCTTCATGCAAAGTACTCTTTATTCTTGTCAGATTTTAATGAAACTTAAAATTTGTAGACAGATTTTCGAAAAATACTCGAATATTAAATTCCATGAAAATCCGTCCAGTGGGAGCCAGAAGACGAGTAAAAAGACGTAAGCAGCTAGTGGATGACCGTGAGGAAAAGACAGCATACTGTAAACTGAGGAACCACGAGATCGCACTGCATGGAAAATTGGCTTTGGAAGAGGGTATGGACCTGTCGTAAGACATACTGCGAAATTAATAATAATAATAATAATAAAGGTAAAGTGTGGCCCAGAGGGTGGGTAGAGGTATAGCTCTACCCTTCCATGACCGCGCCACTAGTAGGGGCTGAGTGGTCAGCAGCACGCCCCCGCCGCACTTTACCCCCGTGAAAGACCTGGTACACATTGTACAGGAGGCTGGGTGGGTCCCAGGGCCGGTCTGGACGGGCGGAAAATCTCGTCCCCACCAGGATTCGATCCCGGACCGTCCAGCCCGTAGTCAGTCACTATACCGTCTGAGCTACCCGGCCCACAATAATAATAATAATAACCTGTCGTCAGTAGTGCCAATATTGGGGCGGTAAAACTTGTTTGAAATTAATCTATAAAAATCCGAGTTAATTGTAGAAAAGTTGACAAATATGCCGTGTTGCCCAGGACTGACATTTAGCCACCAAAGTAGCCTAATGTGGCCGTACCTAAACATATAACGACCGAAGACAAGTAGCGTCACACGTACGTTTACGTCAGATGGTACTTCTATATGTATTTGGCACAAACCTGTGTTGTTTCGTCGACAATACGATCTCATTGTGAATAAAACTTTGGTATAAATGCGGATAAAATGATCATTCGTCGAATTTAGTATCTCTTTGTTGCTTGTCTCTGGGATTATATATAGCTGGCCGAAATGCAAAGATGCAAATGCCGCGTTTTGCTTATGGCTGGTCTAGACCGAACTGCAGGTGATTAAACATCGATCTTTTCCCAGAAACGTAGCTACCAAACTACACGGCGTCAGTCCAAGAAGACCCCAATCGACAGCACAGAGCCTAACACCTCACAATGACTCTCCAATGATAAACACTGACAATTCAATAAACCGTAGCACTAAACGCTGACTGCATATTGGATCGACTATTATACTACCTGGCCGATGGTTATCACAGATTGCCACACATTTTCATCGACATTTCCCAGCTATAAAACACTCATCCAAGCGACGGTTGCCTGTGATTTACAAATCCTTACAGTACCAACAAATTCAGAGATTCACAATTATTTATTTCACTGCCAATTAACACCTACATCTTAACACTGTGTGTACCGTGCATTTTGCACACTTTTACTATATATAGACAACAAATGCACGATATGTTTAATATTTGATTGCATTTAAAAAAATTCCAACATGTTTCGATGCCTCAATGCATCATTTTCAGGGAGTTCTTCCGTTATACCAAAGTTATATATCATTTTATATTAGTGTAATGCTATATGTATAACATCAGCTGTACACTAACTACTCTGAAACGACATTCTAGTAATACTTGAAGTGTATGTACTACTGGACTGCATTTTAACCGGCATGTAACTTTGGTATAAAAGAAGAACCCCCTGAAGATGATGCAATGAGGCATCGAAACATGTACGAGTTTTTTTTGGGTCGGTATAGCGACTCGCTACGGGCTGGACGGTACGGAGTTCGAATGCCGGTGGGGGGCCAGATTTTTCGTACCCGTCCAGACCGACCCTGGGACCCACCCAGTCTCCTGTACAATGGGTACCGGGTCTCTCCTGGGAGTAAAGCGACCGGGGCGGGGCGTTGACCACCCGCATTCATCTAGCGCCGAGGTTAAAGAAGGAGCCTTCGTGGTCTGTTCTAAGGCGAACTTTACCTTTTATCTTTACCTTTACAATTGATTATTAAATATATTTTGCATTTGTTGGTTGTGTGTTGTAAATGTGACCGCCTCTGTGGTCTAGTGGTCAGAGTTTCTGGCTAGAGATAAAGAGGTCCCGGGTTCGATCCCCGGCGCTACCAGTTTTTCTGAGTAGTAGTGGGTCTGGAACGGGGTCCACTCAGTCTCGTGAGCCTCGTGAGGTCAATTGAGGAGCTACTTGAATGAAAAAAGTAGCGGCTCCAGGTCTAGAAAACAGAGATTAACG
>Ga0136643_10017003_pt1 | contig 10947 bp, 6 predicted proteins | sample TergutLab28metaG_FD_96883 | JGI IMG/M metagenome (GOLD analysis project Ga0136643, IMG submission 96883) | Labiotermes labralis P1 segment gut microbial communities from Petit-Saut dam, French Guiana - Lab288 P1 (version 3) (version 3) | ecosystem: Host-associated > Arthropoda: Insects >... | reverse complement strand
TGGTGTGTGTAATTAATTATATATATATATATATATATATATATACATGTGTGTGTGTGTGTTTGTGTGCATGTGTTTGTGTGTGTGTAATTAAATACAAGACAGAATGCACGGTGCAAAGATAAAAATATGAATTCAAATTTATCTCAGTAATTAACCAAATTGATGCACAAAATTTTTCTTTTACAATACGTTTATTTCATGCCTGTACATGTTTCGAGCACATTTGCTCATCATCACGAGGTTAAAACTACATTAAACAGCTTCTGGTATTATCACACTGAAACGAGTGGTAACACCAGAGGCTGTATAATACAATTTTGACCTCCTGATGATGAGCACACAGTGCTCGAATCATGTACAGGCATGAAATAAACTTATTGTGAAACAAAACTTTTGTGCATCAACTTGGTTAATTACTGAGATAAATATACTGAGATGCACGGTCAGCAAAACGTCGAAAAATGAATTTAAATGTTTCGAACCCCAACATGATCGTTAATTGGCCAAAGTTATGTGATTGGCCTTCCCAAGAAACTTCTGGGATAGTAAGTCAAAATAGGTTAAAATGTCTTCCTTTTGAATCTTTTCGAACTCATTACCAGCTATCAGTTACATAATGGATAATATATTTTCTGAGGTACATGCTAACTGCCTAACTAACTCCACGGAGGAGAGGGGAGTCTTTGAAGAGCTTAGTTCTTTGGCTAGTCATGAAATTCCCCGAATTTCATGAAATCCGAATTTATGTAACCGCCTTCATAACAGCCGACCAGGTGTACCTAACCTTAGCCAGATAAAACCACGCTCCCAATAATATTTCTAGAAAATCAATTCTCTTATTATCCTCCCATCTAGGCCTAGGATTTCAAATTAGCTTCTTCTATGGAATTTCGCCAACTGTATTGCTCTATGCATCTCTTACCTACTCCATAAGCGCTGCACGCCTCGCCAGTCTCATTCTTCTTGATCTGATCAACCAGGCACTATTAGGTGAGGAGCCCAAATTATGAACCTCCTCCATTTGCAATTTTCTCCACTCTCTTGTTACCTCGTGCCACTAAGGCCCAAATATCCTCCTCAGCACCCCATTCTCAAACGCCCTGGACCTGTGTTTCTCACTCAATATGAGAGACCAAGTTTCACACCCATACAAAAATAACAGGCAAAACTATAGTTCTGTATATTTTGATTCTTATACTTTTGGAAATCTAACCGGAAAACAAAAAAAAAATTCTGCACCGAATATTCACAAACATCCTCAGAATTCAATCTGCTCTTAACTTCATCATTAATAAAGTTCTGATCTGTTAGGTTTGTTCCCAAATAACTGAAATTCGACACCGTTTCAAATAATTTATTACGTGAGTTACACACAACGTCGTTAAATAACAAATACACTCCTACAAGGGGATTTTTACAATGAGGGCCGTGTTTGATATGTGTACAGTCATTTCACAGGCGAAAGCAATCAGGTTTTGATAAATAATTCTGGTATCATATTCGAATGAATGTTTCTCATGTATACAGGCTCCACTACTAGCATGTTCACCTGATTCACACTTCAAAAAAAAACAGAATTAAACTTCCAGTCGACACGGTACGTGTTAGAAACATGCAGGAAAATGCCTAGATTGTAGAACTGCATATAACAGTGTCTTGTTTTAATTATAATTTAGCCTGTTTAAAAGTTCTATTGTAGCTCTGTGTGAACAACATCGAATTGTAGGGTGTCTCAAAACTAATGAGATGTAACGGATTAAGGCGGAAACGGTCGCAGTCCAATAACAGGTACAGACCTTACGTCTGTCCAGGTGTACTGAGGAAAACATAGATAAGGACTGCACAAACCAAGGGCACCAGGTTGCCTGGGCAATGACGATTATAAGATAGAGCCTTTTAAATGGTGGGTCTTCAGTATGGAACATGTCACCAACATGGTGCCTATAAACTTGAGGTGGCTTCTTGGGTTTTGGAAAATTTGTACACCTCTAAACTAAGAACAGTCTGAGTCAAGACAGCCGGTCGTAGAGTCGAGATATCATCCTGGGGCCACGAGATTAGACAGCATCATTTTTAATCAAACTATCGCAGTATTCAAGATCAGTAACATGAAAACAGCGCTTCTTGGATTTGCTAAAGTTAGTCTCAACTGCGTCTGCTTATATGTAGGCCCACATGTGACTAATAAAAAACAAACTTAATTTTTCCAATATTCGTCCAATATATCACGGAAGTGAAACGAAAAAAAAACAAAATTCCAAGTTACAATAATATAAACAGCCAACTAGATACAACAAACATAATTTTATTAATAGAATCAATCAATTTCGCCCATCATCCGGAGCACCAGATTGTGTTTACAGCTTGTGGTATAATGTACCTGCAATGCTGCCTCCTGGTGACGAGTCAGGCAACATCATCGGTGCATTATACCACAAGCTGTAAACACAATCTGGTGCTACGGAAGACGGTCGAAATTATCGCCCGAAACATGCCGAGCTGATTGAAATTATTAATAAAATTATTACTGTAGCATCTAGTTGGCTGTTTATATTATTGTATCAATGACGCACGGTTACACAAATATCAAACATAAAAAAAAAATGCCAAATTCTTTAAGAGAAGTACGCAATTCGGATGATTTTGAACACAGAAAAAGAAAAGCGATTTTAAGCGTTAATCAGAGACCTGCTTGTGGCAGAACCCAGTAAGCTATAATTTTACATTCATTTCCTTTCACAAATATACTTTATTGCTTTTTATTCGATATTAAAATTTAATAAACTAATATCAATTTTTATTGAAACAAATTAATGACATCCCCTTTGTACAATTATTCAACATGTTTAAATTTAATTTTCAACTCTCATTTATATTTATTTCTTTTATATGAAAAAAGATGTAAAATGGGTTGGGAAAATAATATCTAGTTTCTACCTTAAAACCATTAGTGATTTCATCAAATTTCCAAGCCGCTCTTCGTTCTTTCTCTCTTCGTGACTGACATTTCATCCTCCGAAGCCTTCTATATCTTCCCCTTCCAAAAAACCCCCAATCTCTTTTATTATTTCTCTCTTTGTTCATTCCACTTTGATGTAAAACAAGTCTCTTGCTTGCTATTTAAACTTAGGGCAGTAAGTAGCAACAGTGCTACTGTTAATGGCACTCAGAAGTAATCCATATTAATTTCCCATTGCATTTGAGTCTCCTACTACTGAATGTGCCAGAAATTTCTTCTGTATTTTCTCAGTTCATGTAACAAAACATTCTGTATAGACGTAAAGATAGTTAATTGTGATTTTTCTTTCCTGTTGAAAGGACGTTTTTTTGCCAAATTATTTAGATAAAATCAGATTCATAAAAATGAGAATTAGGGGAAAAAAATATTAGATGCAGAAAGGGAGGTTAATAAGAGAAATATCGACAAAAAGTGGAATATGTGAATGTAAAAGCGGTAGAGCTTCCTCAGGACATGTTTCACTAATAGGCTGTTGTAAAGACTGTAATTAATTTGTAAATTCGATGTAAATGGGAACTTACAGATGACCTCAGTGACTGCAACCTTGAGAAGGAAATTGTAACATGGACTTCTTTCGTGAACTCGTTAAATCACCCAAAAGTCACTGGACTGAGACGTGATCAGGTCTAATACGAAATCTGAGAGGCGGAACTGAGGTTACGAAGTGCCAAAGAGGTTAAAAAATTTAAGAAATGGCGCTAAATATAGTAAGTCCCAATGAGACGAAAGATTTTTATAAACGGAAAGGCGGTAATGGCACCTCGAAACAAAAGAAATAATACGAAAACCTGTAAAGTACGCTATGCTGAACACATCGTAAAAATTAACCGTTAGAAATGCAAATAATTAAATTAATTTCTAACTCTAATCCCACCTACTTCCCTCTCTTGAAAATACATTTTTTTTTACGGCTCGACAGTCCCAGTGGGCTTAGGTCTCCTCTGTAAATTTCCGCAATCATACTCAGACACACCACACTCGGTAGGATTCCTCTGGACGAGTGATCGGCCCGTCGCAGAGACCTGTACCTGACAACACACAGCACTCCCAGGAGATAGACATCCATATCCGCTACGGGGTTCGAACCCAGTAAGCGATTGCCCCTAGCTTTACAAGATTTGCCCCTTAAAATGTTGTACCCTTCCATAATAGTCTCATCTCCAGCCTAAAGTAACTTCCAGTTTACAGTCCTTACTGTATTAACCTTTTAAAGCCTACTGGTTGCGTGGAACAGCTGGTTTAAAACTGAAGAATTATACGGTCTGTCCAAAGTGTATTTATTTGTTTTATATTCATCTGAGAACAAACATCGACTTCTGCTCCATATAACATAAACTAATTGGTATTTATATCCGAGATGAAACGTGTTTACAGCGCGGTGCGGACTGGGACTTTAAATAGAGCAGTTTGCGCTTCGTCTGTAAAGGGTTCAGTGTCTTAAGTTTCAAGAAACCATTTGTTAGGCAATTTGATATTTTCCTCACTGATAAAGCTTTCGAAAAACACCGTGCCTTCCAGGATATTCTTTTGAATCATTGTCTACGTTGATTTCACAAAGACCTGTATATTGATTGCCCCACAGTGGCGACATACTCTTACGTACACTCAATTAACCTTTTGGCGCCGGAATTATTTTTTTAATTTTAGCACACTCTGTATATAAAATGTGAATAATACAGGAACCAAATACGTTAGAATTATGAAACAAACTGCATACATTTGTTCAAAAAATATATAAAATGGAAAGTTTAGAGGTTAGCGGTGCGGTACGACCACTATAGTTGACATTAGGCGTCAAAAGGTTAAACCAGTAATGTATCAAAGATTCGAGAATTTGGGGATTTTGACCAGCAATCATTTTGGAACATCAAATTTCGCACAGTCACAATATAATTTGTGAATCACCCTATGCCACAAGTCCCTTGTCCTTTCGTTTCCCCGTGCAACATCGTTACGTCCGTCTCGCTTCCTACTTACAGACAGACAGACAACTTCAACCCCCACTTTGCTCTCACCCTTTGAAATGGAACGTTCACACGGAATGTGCTTTGTTTCACCATAATACATTGCGGTACGACGCAATCAAAAGTAATAATTAATTTATCAGTATCTAATGAAGTCAACGAAATATGAAAGCTAGTATCAAGAGGAAAAGGTATAATAGAGAAACGGACAAACAGAGAAAGAGAAATGAAGAGGAACAGTACTCTGAAAACATCTCTTTGTCCCTCTGCCTTTCTTTCACTAATTCTTTTGTGACTGTGTTTTATATTGGCTGCTACATAATAGGACAAAGAATTAATCAATGCAGTAAATTCGCCTTCTCTTTCATGTGATATACAGTTATATCTGCTATAGGGCTGGTACTTCATTGTTTAGCTGTGGACCAGCCAACGCCCGAACGAAGTGGAGGCCAGTAATAGCCACAACACCACAGAACTACCGAATACATAAGAATACAATTTTTTTTAAAGAATTGAATTAAATTATACAGTAGTATAAAAAGTTATTTTGAATTATAATCTATATGTTTATTGTGTAAGAACCAGACAACGCGCACTGGATTTTGACCAAAAGTGGAATAAAGCAACACATGCGTGGCACTCAGGTTACGTTTCACGATGATTGTTAATTTGAATTGACAGTGTAGTTATTCGATCAATACTCGAATATCGTCACCTCACCTCTTTTTAGCTGGTTCTTCAGAGCAATGAAACTATTCCTTCCGTGTTATCTGGTTCCTTTCCTTCGGTGCAAGAACAGAATAGAGGGTAAAAGAAAACATCATGAGGACATCGCTTAAATCCATTTAATGAGAAGAGTAGGTCATGTTGATAGTGAGATGATCATATCCTTAAATTTCCTTAAATCCAAAGAACAAGAAAAAAGAGCCTACTGAATGGGTTTGCGACTAATTATTAACAGGAGCGTCCAAATCTAAGCATATAGTTTCGGTTCAGGCAAAGAAGGGATAGAACCACTGAAAGAAGGAACTTTGAAAGGATACTAACATTGTAATTATTTTTATATGTGTTTAGTTACTTTAACCCTAATCCTGCTAACGTGGAGAATAGGGTGAGCTCCTAATAATGCTAGCAAATGGCAGATGGGATTTCATTTGTTGTTTAACTGGTTAAATGTATTTTAATGTATAAAACTCCATTGTGCCAACTGATAGGATAATCAGACAAGAGAGAATGTCATGGCGTGGTAAAAGATGCTATAGTAACATTATTTTAGGCAATTTATGGGCTTTTCATGGAGGGCCCGAGAAAAACAATAAAAATATTTATAAACACTTGTATTTTGGCCGAGGTTTGAAACAGGGACATCCGGAATATGATGGATTGTTTACGCAATGTATATTAATCACAATATTCCATTGATCGAAGAAGAATTAATTCATGCACGAGTCACTGAATAAAGCAAAGAGAAACAGAAGAAAAACAGATGTTTGTTTTACCAAAGAGACAAGCGGAGTTCGACAGCTCCGACTATGGGAAATGATCCTCTACTTGAAGTTACGTAATTTTCTCCAGCTATTTATCACTTCGTTCCTTTTTTTATGTCCAAATATCTTCCTCTGCACCCTCATTCTACAGGGTGCGTATAAATTATCATAGGATTTTGCAAACTGGTTATTGCCACAACACGCGAATGAGGAGGTACAGGGATACATTTACCAACAAGACGGGGCCCCACTACATTGGCATAAGGAGGTCCGGGAGTACCTAAATGAACACCTGCCAAGTCGATGGTTTGGCCGTGCAGCGGACACAGACAACAGACAACACCTTCTGCACCTGGCCACCCCGGTCACCGGACCTGACAGTGTGTGATTTCTTCCCGTGTTTCGTCAAGGACAAGGTTTACGTCCCACCACTTCCAAAGACACTACCAGAATTGCGACAGCGCATCAACACCGCAATCGGGAACGTCACACAAGACATGTTTGAGAGGGTTTGGCAGGAATGGGAGCATCGCCTGGACATCTGCCGTGTCACAGGAGGGACGCACATCGATTGTATTAACCTTTTGGCGACGGAATTATTTTTTTAATTTTAGCACACCCTGTATATGAAATGTGAATAATACAGGAAACAAATACGTTAGAATTATGAAACAAACTGTATTTTGAAGAGAAAAAAACGAAGAGTATATACCATATTCAAAATATTCAGTACCTATATTTGTTGAATAAATATATAAAATGAAACTTTAGAGGTTAGCGGTGCGGTGCGACCACTATAGTTGACATTGGGTGTCAAAAGGTTAAGGTCACTATGAAATTGCAAACATTCCTCTTTCAAATGGTAGTAGCATCATATATTTCTGTTCAGTATTTGTGAAAATATGGTTTTGCAAAATCCTCCGATAATTTATTCGCACCCTGTATATTCTTCCCTTCGTATGAGGGAACAGGATTCATATCTATACAGAGCAAAAGTTAAAGACTTAAAAATAATATAATATAAAAAAGATAAACTGGAATACAAATCATGGAATATATATGTGACAAAAATATATTATAGATATTTGAGTTAAGTTTAATGGTACAAGTTTATCCTGCTTGTGGAGGCACAGCTCCATTCTTTCTCAATTTACGGTATTCAATGAAGGATAGCATCACGTCCCGGCCGCTTTAACCGCCGCACTCCTTAAATAGCAGAAAGGATGAGACCAAAGTTTGTTTAGAAGCTGTGATTTGAAAAAGGCTCTTTGCCCCATCTGGAAATCGAAGCCGATTCCCCGGTAACCCAGACGACGACCTGACACCACATCTATTCACTGAGCCACCCCTCCCATTCGTATTTCGAACGTAAGATCAAATTACTTGAAGCCTCTTTAATATTTCTCTAATTACTCTGTATTTGATAACATTTCGTTTTTCTATATACCGGGTGAAGCAAAAGCGACCTGACACTCGATGTTTCAGCATTGTGCCTCTAGTGTCAAGTATCTTTTGCGCCACCCGTTGTATGTTGTTTTTACTAGTATGGTAATTCGACGATAGCGCTTTCGCAGTTGAGGTTATGTTACGATACCTTTGGTTTACAACGTGCATTTGTGTTAATTAGCGGTGAAAGGCTGGTCCTTTAACTGTTTGCCTGATAGGGACATTTCCTGAACTCTCGTCAGTCATAACAGCTGTTATGAAAAGTTCAGTTCTTGCATCAAAGTTTCAAAGTCTGATAACGTATCTACACAGTAGTAAGAGAGTGGGTCGGGTACTCACATAACTGCTTCCTTTAGCCAACTATTCATTAGATTGTTGGCAGAACTGAATAATAACGATTCGGCCGGGAGTCGAATCCGGATCTCCTGATTCATGTCAGTTCTACCAACTTTATCAGGTGCGTACCTGAAAAAGGAAAAAAAAACAGACACCATAAAACATAAGGCCATTTTGAATTTAAACATTATAAACAAGGCTGGTAAAAGGCTACATAAAGACGCAAAATTCGGTGAAGTGAAGGGTCGCGGCGGGGGGGGGGGGGAAATTCGGGGCGGGGGGGGGGGGCCCCAATTCCTTTTTTTTCGTATGGGGGTTGTAAATTCCCCACATTTCTCTATTTACATTGTCAGTTTGGTATTAAATTTACGTGCGGCTGCAGATTTGTGTTTCATTTGGGGGCCAAGAAACGTCTTAAACTGAATCCTATCACGAGAAAAGGGCATTTTACGATAAAACAACTCCGTTCTCTCGATGCAAGCTACAAAACGCTTGTCTCGGTGTCGCCAATGACAACCCAGGCTACAGTCGCTCTATTAATGTCTTTCAGATGACTCTATACATGTATGTGACCTTTCAGAACACGCCATCATCTACTGGCCACAGTAAGTTCAGTGCAATAAATGTGACTGCTGGTCTTTATTTGCTTGCCCTTCGGGAAAAAAATATTAATGGCTGTTACGAAGGAAACATTTGTGCTGAGCTGACATTTGCTCCCTGCCCAGAAAGCCGATGTGATTCAATAAATAATGACCACATTCGGGCAGTACCTGCACTGCGTATGTTTTGTGCCAGTCAAGTTCCTTCGCTGCTGTGTTCATCCAACAGCCATACCATGGCTCAGGCGGTTGTCCACCAGGCCTATCACCGCGAAGGCACAGCTTCGATCCCGGATTATTTCACGTGGTATTTGTCGTGAATAAAATGGCACTGGGGCAGGTTTATCTCCGAGTACTTCTGTTCTCGAATGTCAGTATTATTAATTCCAGCAAAGCCATATAAAGGTTAAGGTAAAGTAATCCCATTACAGGCCTGGACAGGCCCTGAGGGTAGCAGGAGGTTGAGGCTGCCTAATTTTATGACAATCGGCACATGAATGTGGTAAGGTTGTAGGCCCTAAGCACCGGCCAACTTTACCCCCCAAGAAATATTCCTGGTACTCGTTTCTCATAGAGACTGAGTCAAACCCAGGGCCATAGTGCGGCCGGACGGATTACGTCAATGAAAAATTGCAATGACACAGTCGGGAATGGAAACCGCGGCCTTCCGATTTGTGGTGAAGTGCCTCAATTAACTTCGCTGCCACGAGCGTGGAGTGAAGTGTAGGTGGGAGAAGAGTGGTGAAGTGGAGTAAAGGTCTTAATAACAGTCTGTCCATCATTATTAGAAGATATACAGATCACATGCAGTTTGCTGCTTATATGGTTGTTTCGTTTATCACATTCTTCCATATTCTTTGAGTTCCACTTTTATTATCATTGTATGTATGGTTGTGTGTTTTGTATGTTTCTGTTTAATTTTGTAAATTATGTATTCTTATTTTTATGTTTATATATTCTTATTATTATGTAAGTTCCGTTCTGGGTTAATCTGTGTCATTGTGCTGTTCTATGTACTGTTTGTGTGTAAGTGTGTACTGTACTACTGCCACCTGGTGTCAACCCAATTACAGTTAACAAAATATATCATATCATATCAAATGTAAGCTGCTTCTAACAAGCACCCAAAGGCATTATAATCAAAACGACGTAAGAACGAAAGGAACTGACAATCTCTCATTTCATTCTTTCCCCTTTTGTGTCGCCCATTTCCTTAAAAGTAACGGAAGTGCTAGGATACACACAATTTCGCTTTTCATCCTAATTTCCCAAAAAACTTCAAAATGAAACTCTATATTCGAATATAAACTGAAACTGAAAATGGAGTAAGATGTATTCGCCTTTATTATTTTTCTTGTTCCCCTCCTTTATTTTTTACTATCTTAATTAATCACATCTCCGGGGTTCAATAATCCAGTGGAAGTAACGGAAGAAGGTGCGGTGCGGGGGAGGGGATCCAAGTAGCGCCCCTTCAAGATGCCCCTGTAAACAGGAAGGATGGGCAACAGAACGAAGGGTTGGGGTGGGTGGCCCTTACTTTATGTAATTGGATTAAGACAACATCTACTTTTCCCCTTTTTGCTTCTTTTTTCTTTCTATTCTTTCCTTTTAGACAATTCCTCAACTTCGTATCACTAGCACGCAGTCGGCTACAACATGTTCATTTCATACCAACCATAAATTATATGCGTGGGAAAAAATACTAGAAACTATACACAGTACATTTTTCCTTGGTGTTGTTTACCTTTTCAACAATCTGTATTTTAAAATGCCTTGTGAATATTGTTGTTAGTTGTCTTGTGTGTATTGTTGTAGTTGTCTTGTGTGTATTGTTGTTAGTTGTCTTCTGTATAGTGTTGTAGTTGTCTTGTGTGTATTGTTGTAGTTGTCTTGTGTGAATTGTTGTAGTTGTCTTGTGTGTATTGTTGTCATCTTATGTGTATTAGTTGTACTAAGTGTGTATTGTTGTTTTTACTTTAGACGCCGGACTGCTGGCTAGAAGTCAGTATTCGGAAGGTCCTGCGACCGGCCACCTCGACACAGGTTTTTCTCGGTTTCTCTGTGTCTATAAGCAAATGCTGAGATGGTTCCCA
>Ga0136643_10016998_pt1 | contig 10947 bp, 8 predicted proteins | sample TergutLab28metaG_FD_96883 | JGI IMG/M metagenome (GOLD analysis project Ga0136643, IMG submission 96883) | Labiotermes labralis P1 segment gut microbial communities from Petit-Saut dam, French Guiana - Lab288 P1 (version 3) (version 3) | ecosystem: Host-associated > Arthropoda: Insects >... | reverse complement strand
GGACCATGCAGGATACAACAACACACCTACCTGAAGAATATTTCCTAAGAACATGGCCCTATTATCTTGTTTTTCCCCCCATTCTAGCTCAATGGGAAATTAAATGGATAAATTCTTGGACCACAATAAAACTTTAACATCCTTTTCTTCACCAAATGTTCTAATACCAAGATCCAAATGCATGTACAGTGCATTTATGAAAAATGACAACATCTAAAATACACAGAAGTTCAAGGAAAACATGGGTCCATTAGGTAAAATATTTGCAATAATGAAAATGCATTACAGACAGTAATGATTCAGTGATGACAGACAGACAAGTCTCGACATTGTGTCAGAATTTAACTGACAAACTCTTTTCATACAAATGAAGTAAATGAATTATTCATGCCCACAATACAGCTCCTCAGTAGGAAAAGTAACAACTTCAGTTTGTATGTTTCAATTCCAATATGATGCTCTCCCAACTTATATTGTGCAATATTTTTTTTGTGATAAATAAATACTAGTTGTAATGTTTTTCAACTAAAGTAAACAGTTCCTTTAGTTAGTTGCATATCCTACAGTCACCTACTGAGTTTGGACTTGTCTAACACACTCATGATTGCATCTTGATATACTTCATAATGATTAGATTAAATAACACATCTGTACACATAATGAGAGTGAACAGAGATGGAATGGCATACAGATGCCACTACTCAAACAGAAACTTACTTAAGGGCAGTCTACTTCAAACTTAAGAGTGAATACCACCACTAACTCACAAACAAGATTACTCTCTTTGTTAACATTTTTACAGCTGTATTATGCCTGTGTGATAGCAGTCTTGTCAACAGGGGGCAAAAAATGAAATTAAGTATCTGAAGTTTTATAACTGTAATTTACTAATTTAGCAATCAGAAACCCCAACAAAAATGTCAAATTTTCTTTGCATGCAGACTCAGTTATAGGGAGAAGTCAGCCTGACTTCAGCACTGTGGGTGAATACAGAACCTCAATCAGTTCATAACTGAGCACATGCAGCCATATCCTATATGAAGAGGTACAGTTTATATAATTCTTTACTACTTTTACACAGTGACAATAACCTACTCACTTGCTTTCATCCTGAACTACGAAATGAAACCAATGCACTTAGATTCTGTTCTTGTATGTCTGAGAGTAACAACAGAGTCCCATAATCTTTGCAACTAATGGTTTCACATGTAACATGTGCAGGGTATGTGAGTTAAAGCAGTTGACTTCTTGTAACAGTGTCATTACCATAGTTCTCTCCATTAACCTCCTCATGCTGCAAAATTAACAACTGTGGTCTTGGCAGGCCATAAGCAGATGTAATATCTATAAATAAAGCCATGAAAAAATAAATATTAATGTAATATTGTAGCAAATAAAATAATTCTTAACAAAGGCTAATATTAATCAAAATACTAGTGCATATCAGCTGACTAAAATTTAGAAATATTACATCTATGACCTTGGCCTGCCACAGCCTATATGACAGAATTCACCCCAAATCACAACTGATGACCAAGCACTGCAACAATAACTCCACCCATTCCATCCCTCATGTCTGGACCTGGAAACTGTCTCTCTTCTTGGACCATTCCATCTCTCTTATCATAACTGAAATAGGTGGCATTTCACACTTTCATCTTAACCATGCTGCCAGTCAAACTGGCATACAGTAACAAAAAGAAGTTCAGAATGACCAAGACACTGTACTTCCATTACTTAACAATATAAAGGAACATATTTATAAACGTAACACTGGCTGCTGCTGTACAAGGGAAGTCCTGAGTTTTTAAAACACATCATCCTGCTGCAGCCTGTCCAACAGGGAGCTTCTTCTACGTGTCCCTGGAATAAAACACAATATTATTAAGTCTGCATTGGCTCCAGAAGTGCCCTCCTGCCTGGCTAGGGTGAAGCAACCCTAGTTATGAGGAAGGAGTCCCACAGGCTAGAATTCTATAATTTGGTTGGTTTCTGAGAGATGTCAAATAAGCATAACTTCAGCATTAGCACTCCAACTGCAAAGCACTGCTTTTGGTACTTCAGATGCTGTTGCACCGTTTCTTTCAACATGGTTATGCATAATTTTTACAGAATAGTTTAATGTTAACAGCCTGTCCCTTCAATAATCTGGCATTTGAACAATGAAATCAGATGAACAAGAAAGTGTGTGTAATCACTGTAGCAACTGTGTAATTTTCTTTATCCAGCCAGCCAAGGCAGATATAAGAACATTCGCCCATTGTGCATGATTATTACACCCAAGCCATTCTTTAGTGGGTGAATTATTTTTAAGTAAATATCATAAGACTAACCACATGAAAGGGCCCACTATTCACACAGGCAGATTTTATAAAACATTTCACACTATAGTTAAAACAAAGGCCAACACTTTAACATGCACTAATGGCAACAGTCATTTGTCGACTTTTGGCAACCAACTTTTGAATGTCACCTCTGTCAGTACTGCAATGCTATACATGACTTGATGAGAGGGGGGAAGAAGGGAAGACACATCGATAAGATCATGTTCACTGACAAAAGAAATGCCAGTGGAAATGTGTGCTCTGTATTCCCTCACCTTTCTCCTTCTCTTCCGAGGGTTCCTCCTTACTTTATCTATGACAATCAGTGAAAAGCACAGCTCTGCACATTGCTGCAGGTTCCATCAGGCTGTACAGTGACAGCCAAAACTTAAATATCATTACAAAATCTCTACACCTACATAATGTAACAAAATGTTCCATGTACCATCAAGAAGAAGAAAAGAAAAAAGGGGGGAAGGGGGAACAAACTGCAAAATGTTTTGCCAGATCCAGCTACATTTTCAGAAATTACCAGTATTAAATCTTACTGACCCACCAGAACTGCCAATAAACATGAATTACATTTACAGTTCAGTTCATACCATGCTGTAAACACACACTTTTTCCACTGTAAAGATCAGTCTGTTAATGTTGTAACAGAAAACAGTTGCCATTTGTTCAAAAATCAGTGTAAAACACATAAGTATAGTGTGCAGGCAGAACACAGAATTTTGGCATGTTAAATCTCGCGGCACATGAAGTAACCACAGGCCGTTGGAGGTTACATGAGACACACCCATACACAAAATTACATAGGAATGCCATTAGCCTACCACTCCTCAAACTATATAGCGTGTGTGCTCATACACACCACACCTGGGCATTTCTGGAACTTTAAAATCATTGTAGGTCACTTTAGCTTCATACTTTTAAATTCCTCAATGTCCACAGACCAATCGCAGCATCAACAGCCTTATGGAATTATGACGTGGGGATGTCAGTAACATCCTTTAATACAATGGCCTGAAATGTTGTGGTGAACACAATGGAGCACTTGTGCCACCCTCTTTCTTTCCATGTTCATGTATTTTTTAATTAATTAATGTATTTATTTATTTATTTTACTTACTTACTTATTGTGGTTCAATCCTAACATAAATCACTGCTGAGCTAACACTATGTTTTTATACAGCACAGACTCCTTACATATACACCTACTGGTTGACTCTCTTGATTGATATATATTCATACTACACATATTACTATTACTCTACCCGTCTGCACACATGTGGAATGTGAAATAAAAATAACGAAAGGCCATGCCCTGGCTTATGTACTTAATAACTTGACCTCTTAGCACAGAGGTTAAGTTCAGTCTCAGGCCACCCCATGTGAGAAATGTGGTGTGCAGAGCAGCACTGGAACATTTTTCTACAAGTACTTCAGTTTTCCCATCATTACCATCCCATCAGTGCTCCATATTCATTCATCACTGATGATACAAAATCTTTGCAACTGACAAAATCCTTCAACAACATGGTTACAAAAACAATACGGAAACCACGTGAACATTACATTTACTCAGACTGTAGTTTAACACTGATAACAACTGCACTCCATGAAATCTTTTGTATGAAACTGTCTATAATTTTTATCATAAAAATGTTTCATATTAATCAGATGCATAATTATAAACATACTGACAATCTAGGAAGTGTGTCATCCCTGCTGTGTGTGTGAAACTTGGAAAATTGTATGTAGTCAAACACAACTGTGTCACATCAGGTGTATTTAATGACTATATAACGGACAATTACTTGTTTTGGCCTGTACTGGCCATCTTCAGGTTGTCTTAGGGGAACTTAAGATCTTACTATAAGCATGCACGCGCACGTGCACACGCATGCTGATGGTAAGACCTTAAGTTCCCCTAAGACAACCTGAAGATGGCCAGTACAGGCCGAAACATGTAGTTGTCCATTATATAGTCATTAAATACACTGATGTGACACAGTTGTGTTTGACCAAATACAATTTTCCAAACATACTGACAGTTTCAACATTTTAAAAATATATTCAACATTTATGTACTAAAAACATACATTGTAAAAATTACAAACTGAAATATTCAAATGCACTACACAACCAGTACCTACTATCTCTGTTTAAACCAGGCATCATACTTTCTTCAAAGAATTTCCTGTTCAAACAAGTTCCAGTACCTCAAGCATGAAATATTCAACACTCACCTAGTAAGTTTGTCCATAATGCCCTTTATTCTCGTCTCTGAAACAGCAGGCAACAACTTCTGAACCATCTCACGTACAAACAAATCACTGATTCCGGGACTGGCACGTTCCGCTAATTCAAACGCATTCTTCAGCTCTTCAATAGCATCTGTCTTATGGGAAGACTCGGGACCACGTGAATTATAATGATGCCGTCTCTGCAGCTAGAGTGAACCAAATTATTCAAGTGTGTAACTCTGTACTTCTGGCATAATTCTTGGTAAATGGTGTGTGTGAAGTATGTATGTCATGTATGTACATATGTATGTGATGTGATACAATATGTGTGTGTGTGTGTGTGTATATGTACATATGCTATGTATCACATTGTATTTACTTGAATGCAAGAGCAAAGTTTTTCCTTTAAATATGGTGCTTTAATATGTGAGATTTTCTTAAATTTGCACATGAAGCACTGAGCCAGACCATGTGAGGCAGACCCAGGCCTGCATCGCCAAATAGTCATGGATTCTAAGTGCAAGTTCCTGACTTTGTGGTGGAACAAAGGCTTAGGTCGGCATAGCATTCTCAGTACCAGTTCCGTATGCCCAGTTTTATACAGCCGACCAGCATAAAATTAAATATTCAGTTTCCTAAAAAGCTGTCCATAACCACTTCCTTCCTTCCAAAAACAGTTACTACACTGAATGATAGATTAGTTTTCAACTGGAGAGGGCAGTCCTTGGACTCGAACTCAGGCTGCCATGCTACAGTACATGCACGCATGCGCATGTGTGATGTGCGTGTGCGTGCGTGGGGGAGGGGGGGGGCGTAAAAGACACAGTTCAAAGCTTGAAGAGTCTGACAGTCAGTGAAAACAGTCAGCCAGAGAATAAGAAAAACTGTTCAGAAAGTCAGTCCTAACAACTCAATGAGAATAGTTATGCATATTTCTTGACTTGGTTAGGGTAGGATGTGCGACTGGATTCATGGTAGCTTATATTTCTTTCAAAAAGGATCTCAACCAGAAATGTCCTATTCTCTAGGCAGAGGGCCAGATATTGCATGCTTGGTCTTCTGTAAGTAAAATGGGTTGAGAGCGGAAATGGTTCGCTCAGTACCTCAATGATCAGAAATGTGGCGACAGCATGTTTAGACTAACAGACCTAAGACTAGTTAGGTTGTAATGATGGTTGTTTCACATACAGAGGGGCAATAACAACAGGGACCTCCTCCAGAACTCTCAATGTGCCAGTGTCAGACTACCAGTGTGGGGACAGACAAGAAAGACATCAAAACCTTCCGGTCTGTCCATTACAGGAAACTTCAAGATGACCCAATCACTATAAATATGTCAACTTTAGCACAACAAGACAGAAGTGAAGGCAAATACAAAATTCCAGCTCCTACAGGAATTAAACAATAAAAATCCAGCCTGCAGCCAAGCCAGTCATTACAGCATAATGAACAGGCCATCCTGGCTCAGGTAGTCAGGTTCCTAACTCACCTCTGAAATAAGGGGGTAGATAACACCAGACAAACATGGAGACCGTAGATGGCTCGGTTTGCTGCTGCTACTATTGCTATTTGTGTTAATGTCCCGACCCCTCTGAGCAGGCTTCTTTTCTCCACTTTCACCAAGTTCTCCTCGATGATCCAAAGGGCCCATTTCCTTCGAACAACGCTTCTCTCGATTATGGGATTCCTTAGGCTCCCAAACCTTTTCTTTTTCTCTCTCCTTGCGGTTATCGACAACAGGAATGGCTGGAGCTACTGAAGGAGGCCGTGACTAAAATATAGAAGTCAGATATGAGTACAATGTGTTACCATATTATTTATTTGTATAAAAGCTCATGAAAAGAATAAGCTGTCAACATCAAAGACAAAAATTTACAGCATATACATCTGATTTCAAAATCTGCTTAAATCTGCATCAATACATGCAATAGCTACAATATAAATACCGTGTCTGTGACTGTTGCACTAACTTCACTGTGCACTTATTCAGTACACATAGCACAACCATGACAGAACATGTATGACTTGTAACAATAACTTCACTAAAGTGGCACTAATCATTAGCATGACCAGTTTAATAAAGTTACATAAAAAACTCACATCAACAGAAGACACCTTCTGCTTCCTAACAACTTGTAACACATGTCTCAAACGCAAAACAGGTAAGAGAACTGGACACATCGCTTTATTAACTGACAATGGTGTTCTAATTACTACACATTTTATGGAAATGACAATGTGGGAAATTGACATACAAAGTCACACTTGCAAGGTTAAAAACACTCACTAAGATATAAAATTTCCTGAAATCCTACTAAAGCAAATTGCTGTAGCTATCCCCTGTGTAATGGCAGGTATGAAAGTATGTTTCTGTCACAAACTGGCTGAGCTGTCTCAAGTGTGGGCCAAAAACTTTAATGCACAAAGATGTTCTTGTTTTACTAAACACCAACCTTGAATTTAAGCAGCACAGCACATATACAATTGCCTGCTTAATATAACACAAAATCTGATAAAATTTAATACCATTCATTTGGCCATTTGTCCAGAACCAAACAAAAAGGGCATAAAACTGGTAGAATGTGAAACCTGAGATAGTAAAATCAAAGTTCTGTGATAGTTACAAATAAAAATTTAAAAAAATAAATAAATAAATAAAAAATAATAAAAAACTGAAAAATTCAAGCAGTGATAAACAGAATAATAAATTTTATTGTCATTCACTGGCACATTAAAACCTTGTTTCCAAATATCTGCAGTTTGGTCACAATGCTGAAAATATTATTATGCATTCTGCATACACAGTGCATTTGCAACTTTAACACAGACTGTTATAACCGACCATCCGAGGATGTCATTAGTTTCTTTAACCACACAAGTCTTCATCCAGCCCCAAAGCAAATCATCATACTTACTGGTGTGGCTTTTTCACTCCTGTAATGGTTTAGATTTGAATCCTTTGGAGGAGATTTTGTTAGAGGTGGTCCTGACCCATTTTGAGCCTTTTGAGGAATTTTATGGTTTGCAGGTTCATCATTGGGTGGTTTTATGGGGTGTGGGCCTTTAACTGTCATGATCCATGGTTCATCCAAATCACTATCTTGCTTTGATTCTTCTCTGTAAATATAGAATAAAATACACACACAGATAGTTATCACCTACATACAGATGCAGCATTCCAAGACAACTGGAAAACTGAAGCAAAGTTTCACAGAGTCATAATCTTTATACTGCATAAAGGGATCAGCATCACACCACTCCAGCTCCACTCCCTGGGTATTCACTGCACTAGGTGTCCCCCAGCACCAAATACTAACAGTGGGAGATGTTAAACTCTTATGGTGCAATGTTTGAAAATGATTTGGTAATCGCAGACAGGTACCAACATTTTTAACAAATCTGCTGCCTCCAACACTGGCACAGAGCAGTAAACCACGTCGCAAAGGAACATGCAGATATTGGGAAGTTACAGTTTTCAGGCCACTGTATTCTGCTGGAATGCTCACAGCCCTTTCCTGTCCCCACTCCTAATATCTGGACATCCCTGTGTCTCACAGACTACTCTGCCAGCCAGAAGATTGCAGTAGCTGTATGTTGCTCTACAATGGTGGTACCTATTTTCCAAATGAAATGGTTATCACTTCCAACAAGACTATAATCTAGGCCATGCCATGGCTCAAGGAGCTCACTGTTTGCCTTTTTAAAATACCGGGCTGGGTTAAGTTGCAGGCCAGTGCATGTGGGACTGTGGTGGATAAAGTGGCACTATGACAGGTTTTTCTATGAGTGTTCAGTTTGCCCTGTCACTTCATCCCACCAATTCTCCACTCATTCACTCATCAATAACTGATGCTATATAAAGTTGGCAACTGAAAGCGTCATTAAATAGCAGCCTTAAAAAGGGGGGGAAAAACTGCAATCTTCTGTGTGGTCAAGATAACAAAGAGAAAACAATCTCTGTCCCTGACGGGAATAAAAGGCCCAGTCAGTTGACTTACAGCCAGACACTTTATTAACCTAGTTTACAGCTACTTCTCCCTCACTCACAGACACCTCACCCACCTCCACACCCGCATGCACGCATGCTTGTGCACACACACACAAAGTGGTAAATATTTGTCAATGGGAGCAAACTGTTGATACCACCAACTATGGCAAAGGATCATGATTCCCCTCTACCCCCAAAATCAATAAGATAATAAAAACAAACCTGTTCTGACAAAATACAGATAAAGTATGATATGACTAGAGTGAATGATGTGACTAAAATTTTTGAGAACAGTAGAGCTGACTTCTGAATCAAATGCATTTTGTGTTGACTTTCAAACTTCTAGTCCCATTCTTTCCACACTTCTTACCAAATGAAACCCTAGAAATGATTCTAGCTCTATACAATAAGACATACAGGCAGCAAGGGAAGTACTTCACATCCTACTCCGAACTCTCTGCACTTTCTGCACTATTTTGGGACACGTGTGTCTTGCAGCTTTTGGGACACGTGTCTTGCAGCTTTTGAAATGACACAATGCTGTAAAATCTTATTGGGCTGACAGCTCAAGAAGATTTCATTATAAAGTATTTTGGAAAATTTATCTTCTTTCTTTAATGTAGGATTTATTTTAAAAAATTACTAGCATGGAATACTTACGAGTCTGAATTTTCTGATTCTGTTTCACTTTCTTCACTTCTCTGAGACTTCCATTTTTTATATCGATCTATAAGGTCAACTAAATAGGAATTTTTCTTTGCTTTTCTAATGAAAGGAAACTTGAGCAATTCTTTCGCTGTGGGTCTCTGAAAACAGAAAAGGAAAATTAAATAAGGAAAACAAACACAAACAAATGAGCAAAAATGTAACTTAAATGTCTTTGTAAACATGGGCATAACTATTCTGCATTCAATATTATGAACAAGAGACAGGCTCCTGATGTAATGGACATTAACAAGTATGTCCAGTAAGCAGGCATAGATATTCATAGGTGGCAGATGGACAAAGGGCTTTCTCACCACAAAAACAAGCACATTACAAAAAGTTACACATGGCTTAGAGCTTGCTGTGGTTCAGGCTGCATGGAAGCCAGACAATTTTTGATGAACTCAGCAACTATTAGCTGCTCAGAAGGTTTCAGCTCAATAAGTCAGTCAGTCAATCAGTTTAGGAAGACAAGTGTAAGTAAGTTCTAACAAAAAATAAGAGAAATATTGTCAGATTGTGGTCTTTCAGGTTAAAAGAGTCAAAGACCCCCAAAACAGAGGCAAAATGTTTACATTCACAAAAGAAACTACACAGCAACATAAACTAGAAGACTAAACTCTGAATTCTCACTATTATGATGTCACATTTTATGCACTGTACTCTGTATGACAATAACATAACACAAACTGTTAAAATATGACAGGCTACTCACATTCTCTGGGTCCTTATTGAGGCAAGCTTCTACAAAATCTTTGAACTGTTTTGAATAATTTCCTGTGAGTTGTGGAGGATTATTTTTAGGAATTAGGAAAAGTACCCTCATGGGGTGAAGCTCTGAGTTGGGAGGCTCTCCCTTGGCAAGTTCAATGGCTGTAATTCCTAGTGACCAGATATCAGCCTGGAATATAAGCAGAAGCTTAAAAAAAATGCAAAAGAATCTCCTTGTTAACTGAAAGGTACAAACATACAGGAAGTATGCAAATTTTGGTCATTCACAGTGATGATGATTCTTATCTACCTGACTGACACCTGCAAAAAGTATTATAATAATAATGAGCAGTTGTCTGTTTGTGAATTTAAAATATTCAGCTACACTAAGAAAGGTATGCAATAAGTCAACTTGTTACACATTCTGCACAAGTGAGTGCACACATGGATACAGAACTACAGACAGTGCTCTGACAGACTTTGTTGCCATCATATTACACTGCGGTCTAACACTAAAATATGCTGATTAGTTTATACTGACTTAACTAACTAAATGTGCTGATCAGTTACACACTCACACATACACACACACACACACAAATTTTGACTTCTAAAAAATTTGTATCTTATTACACACATTAAGCTCATTATTGAACAGTGTAATAAATTAAAATGGAACAAAAAAGAAGATAAAATAAGTACCACAATACTGAATAATTATTCAACTACAGTCCACATAAACAAGCGTGGAAAAATCAGAAGAATCTGAAGGAAAACAAACTTGCTACACCCAGGCAACCTACAGCCTGTTTATGCAAAAAGAATCAACAGAATTTACATTTATTTGAACTACCAACACATGCACACTGTTATTAAAACGTTATAAAACCTCACTTGGTTAAAAACATTTTAAAAAGTCATACATAATTCTCCGACATGTTTCGGTTGTTTCTTCCAACCATCATCAGGGAGC
>Ga0136643_10016996_pt1 | contig 10948 bp, 5 predicted proteins | sample TergutLab28metaG_FD_96883 | JGI IMG/M metagenome (GOLD analysis project Ga0136643, IMG submission 96883) | Labiotermes labralis P1 segment gut microbial communities from Petit-Saut dam, French Guiana - Lab288 P1 (version 3) (version 3) | ecosystem: Host-associated > Arthropoda: Insects >... | reverse complement strand
TTGTAAGGCAAATGCCAGGGTATAACTCGAAAAGAAGGGGCACGGACCGCACTCTTCCACTCTTCCATCTTCCACATTAGTCTGTATTTGTGTTGTTCGGACGTTATTTTTTTTTGTGTGTGTGTTGTCATTGGTTAATTGTGTTGTTCTATGTTGTTCTTGTGTGTAAATGTGTACTGCCACCGGGTGACAACCCAATTGCAGTTAATAAATATTATTATTATTATAAATTTAAAAAGACCTCAGTTATTGTTAATAATGTATTAAACTGTGTTCCATTTTTCTATTATTACTATTATAATTTCATTCTTTCTTTTCCTAAAATATGCAATATTTCTACCAGGCTTGGTTAAATTATGACGCTAATTATAACCCGGCAACTAAGCTGTTAATTTATGAAGTACATTAATTAATTAATTCTAATTTTTTAATTATTACACTAGCGCCATTAACAACAACGGCACTAGGTATCTGCAGATAATATTTAGCAGTCCACACTGCGTGAGATTTCACACGACCTAAATTTCAACGGAAGTTTCATCACTGCGAATCGTAGCTGATCGTGGGACTTGTCAAATACGTCTGTTAAATATTTAACAGTTTTCCTTTACTTCTTATTGTTTTTCTTATATTTATTAGTCTATATGTTACTTAAATTCCCTACGTCTCTCTTGATGAAGCACAGCAAAGCACCTAATTCTAGTGATGGAATGGGGTGAGAATTGCAAACATAGAAGGAACGTCCAGAGAAGAGGAAATACCAACAGTTGGCCGAAACCAAAGACATGGAGACATGGTGGGGGGAGGGTAGGGGGTGGAATCAGATGCAAAGTATTTGTAACATTCCTAGCAGTGGACTTGCCTTAACTCTTCTCTTTGTATCTAGTTGGTTCTGCTGTTTGCCGTGCAGGGTTTTGGCGGTATGTATTGTTATGTTATTTGTAACATAAGCAGTGATGTATATGTTACAGGAATGTTCACAGAGGGAAGGTATGTAACCCTCGTATTGTTTAAGGTAGTTTCATACCTTAACGCTACATTGTACATTACCGTCCGAGCGAGGGCCTGTTAATACCAAGCACTACTTGTTAAGACAGAATTAATTATATTGTAGTAGCTTAACGCTGTCCCTAAATATGTTTGTTTACTTTTTTGTCTTTCTCCTCGCGCTAGATCTCTTTACTTGCACCGCCATGATGTTTAACTTTCAAAGCAAATCTCTCTAAATATGGCCTCACTTTTAGAATCAAATAATTATTTCACAGAATTTACATTCCCAGAGGAAATCAATACACCTACAGAATTATTTTTATTGCACGACAGATAATAAACTCTCACGTAACTTAGGGCGTTCGCATAACTGTTGTTGTTGTGGGACTGCAGTCGACGTTCTATCTAATATCAGAGCATCGTCGGTGTAAAGTGGTCGCCATGCAAGGTGTTCGGTATTTTTGTCCGATTTTAAACAGATTTGGATTTTCTCGATAGATTCTTATGAATAACTCGACCTCTTTCCTCGGAGGAAAGTAGACTACGAAGTCATTTCATAACTCACAGAAAGCACGAAGTTTCTGCATTACGAAGACGAAGTAAATATTTATCGTCATTTATTAGGTGAATCTCATGAAACTCATGGGTGAATGTGAGATGTTTAACTGCTTTAAAAACTTTAGAACTAATATTAGAGCCTAACAGGAAATACATTTAAATATCCATTTTGCACAGCACAGTAAAAACACTGCTGCTCCGTTGTAAAAATCAATCTTATTTTTTTGTGTCGCAATAGCCCAAGTCGGGCCTTGACCACTCTCAATGTTGAGGTTTCTAGATCACAAACAGACACAGACACACACACACACACACACACACACACACACACACACAGAAGGACTTCTCTAAACGACTGATCAGCTCGCTGCACTGACCAACATTCATGCTCTACGCGGGATTCGAACACATGATGTTAGCAATCAAGTGGCTATGCCTGAGACAGCACGACCACCGGGAACACAGTTAATTGTAGTAGGAAATTTCAGAAGTTTTGTGTAGGATTTTACTGTAAGAGCAAAATATAAGTTAACAACACTAAATATATTCCTGAACGTTTACACATACGTACTCTAATCAATGTAATCACCAGCACTGTCCACAGACTTTTCCCATGTATGTGGTAAGCGATTTATTTCGGCTGTGTATTCATCCTCGCTCAGAAGATGTGAAGATGCAGTGACAGCAGGGTTGACATCGTCTTATGTTTCAAATTGTTTACACCGAAGATGTTCTTTCACACTTGCAAGCAACCAGTAATCACATGGGGCGACACCAGGAGAATAGGGCGGATATGCCAACACCTTCCCACCACAATGTTGCACCAGATTTTGCATATAACAATATGGCTATGATGTCTTGTAATGTTCTGGAACAAAATGACACCACGCTGCAGCAGTTCTGGTTGTTTAAGGCGAACAGCCCGCCTCACCTTATCCTGAAAGACAGTGCAGTAATACTGGCCATTTATCGTCGTAATTAATGGCACGGGATGGTCAAGCAAAGTCCATTTCGGCTGAAGTGCATGACGTGCATAACTTTCAGAGCACCCTTACTGCGCCTTGCAATATTCTTCCACGGTGACGTTTGGGCACGCCATTCATCGTGCTGTGTTGTTCGGCTAAGGGTGAAATGAATGAGTCCATGACTCGTTAGACGTTAAAATACGATCGAGGGACGCATTGGCTTAATTTCTCCAATGCTGCAGATGGGTAGTGGCAAGAATAGCACGCATGGCCCTTTGGTCATCATTGAGCACATGTGTAATCCACTGTGCACAAACATTTCTTTTCCCCAGCTGTTGGTGAGGATACGGTAAACACTTGCTGGAAAGATTTCGAATCCTTCAGTAACTGCCATGCATGAAATAATGCGCGTGCATTCAAGGACAAATTTCATCCGTCGCCGCTGTAGCTGCCCCACCGCGAGGGGCATCGTCTGCCTCTTCCGGGGCCCTTTTTAAGGAAATTCGTCCACCGGCGAAAAGTTTCATACGAAGCAGCAGATTTTCCTAAAACGTTCTTCAACTACCTTATAACACTCTAAGATACCTTTACCCAAAAAAACATTAAATTTTTATTAATGTTCTCACGTCCTTCCGCGAAAAAAACTTCCTTATTGTCTTTCCCAATCCATAGCTTAACAGCAACTTGCATCACAAAGACAGTGCACTTTTGAGAGAGCAGCAAGAGTGCCGCTACGGCCACACACATGATTTGAGTTCATTCGTAACAGCTTTGCACGGTGCTGGCAGCATATACAAAGCTTTTTAATTGATCCTAGTAAATAAGGAAAAAAAATTGTTAGGAGGAGGGGTAGGTACGTCAAAACACAACTGTTTTGACGTGCCTACCCCCTCCTGATTTGCATAAAACACAACGAGCATGATGCATCTAAAGAATACGAGTTTTTCTTCCGAAAACAAAAAATGTGCAGAGAGAATGCAAAAATTTAATGTTACGGTAACGTTACTTATTAAAACAATCATTATGAAAGGGTTAGAGAAGGTGGTACAAACAATGTGGTTTAACAGATACTATTCTCGGACCCAAAGCATCGGCAATATACCCCACTGAGTATGTTTCTCGAAACGAACTGTACTAACACCAGCTTTGAATTGTGCGTCTGAGAGTGAGCTGGAAGCTATAGTGCCAAACTGTAAGCCATACTGAAGTTTATTGGACCGTGCATCATTGTGAAAATTGAAGAATAAAAAGACAACTAGATGCCACTTCTTATTCTATTGTACTTCTTATAGGCTCAACATGTTTCGGACATTACTATGCCCATCATCAGGAGCTGGCGACTATGATGCAGCCTGCAGCCCGGACACTACTCCAGCCTAACCGCACCTAACCTCCAACATACAGCAAACCAAGAACTAAACGACCAATGTGTTAATCAACATCATAGTCGCGAGCTCCTTATGATGGGCATAGTAGTGCCCGAAACATGTTGAGCCTATAAGAAGTACAATAGAATAAAAAGTGGTATCTAGATGTTTTTTATTCTTCTGTAAGCTATACATCTACAGGCGCCTGTAAGGATCAGTACAGGGATCCTTTCATACTTTCACATTACTGTCATTCTATTGCTTCACTTATCTCACAATTGTCAAATGATATTCTCCTAATCACCCCTAACAATGTAGCCAGGTAGCAAGGCGCAAGGGTAGCAATTAAAGTGACCACATGTTACAAAGAACCCTAATACCCAGGATTCGATTCCCTTCTGTTGCGTTCCCATTACAAGTTTGAAAATATTTGCGTACTCAAATCTTAATATCTTGTTTGTCCAAAAACACTGCATGAAGAGCGCTGAAAAAAGTTTATTTTGAACGTAGGCTGCGGGGGTTTTACTAGATTTGTCGACTTATGTAATTAAAGTCGAACAAACGCATCGTACACTTTGAAAGAAAACCTACATCAATTTCTGGCGGATCACAAAGGCACCTTAGCGGGTATTTATCAGGGCGCAAAGTGATACCCGTACACCAGCATGTTTGGATATCAAAATACGGAAGCAGATATTTCAATTTGCTGGTAAGTTACACACTACATATATCAACATCAAAGGTCACAGTACTGCGTATGTCGATCGTTTGTATTTTAGGGGGTCACTTCCATGCAGAGGCACTGATCACCACATGCTGTGGCACTTCGGAATTTCTGCTGGTCTAAGGTCACTCGTTTGCCGGAACGTCAGTTTGTGTACCAAAGTGCACAACACTTGTGCTTGCTTATTTTTTTTCTGAAGTGACAGTAATTTATCTTGCCTGTCCACAGGGTGTCACACACTCCTATCGTTCCCACGGAGTCCACATGAGTAATGATGAGGCAGTGATGTAGTTCAGAGCAGTGTGCAGCGACACAAGGACCGAATAATTTTCAGAAAATCCTGAGATATTCGTCATTTTGGTGCCCATGAGCTGTAAGGCCGTTCCACTGTGTTGTCTAAACAAATCTTTGGCCTATACATTTAAAGCAGTCAGGAGGACTCCTTTAGGGAAGAGACTGGCTAATACTGTGGAGCATAAGACCGGACTTCGATTCAGAATGTGGCATTTCTGTCAAGGTCTTAGGGTCCGAAACTGCTCAGTAGACATCCCAGGCAATGTGAACAAGACAGGCACTGTATATATAACGTGACATAGAGGTGCATTCGTGCAGACATTGTTGCGGTGGCAAAGAAAAAATTATTGCATATCCTGAGTGTGTATTTGTAGACTTTGGTACCAGCAGGCAAAGCTCATACGTCATGTTGTCGTCTGTGGCTAGACCGGGTCTATAATATTTTTGCACCTTATCTTCCAAACGGCATGATTTTCGAAAAAAAAAAGCCATGAACATAAAATGTGTTTTGGTTTTCTATACAATGTTTATCTAAAATATTTCTCATTCTAAGAGGAACTAAGCAAGTTATGGTCAAAAAGGTATGTTGGTCTTCATGTAAAGTATCCGTTATTGTTGTCAAATTTAATGAAATTTGAATTTTCTCGACGGGCTTTCGAAAAACACTCAAATATCAAATTTCATGAAAATCCGCCTGGCGAAAGCCGAGTTGATCAATGCGGACAGACGGACGGACGAACAGACAGACTTGTCGAAGCCACTAGTTTTTCGCAAATTTTTAGAAAGCGCCTAAAGAAGCAAACGGAGCAGCTTACTTAAATTAACTACAGCAGTTGTTTGCAGGTCGTACTGTGCGAGACTCGGTGGTGTTCCGTGCAAATTTACTGTGTAATTAAACTGGCAAATATAAATTTGATGACCTTGGACTTAAATTAGTTTCTTCTCCATTCACACGCACAATAAGGGTTGTGCTTACTTCAAGGCAAATGACGAATAATAATTTTTTTCATAAATACAACTCAATATTTTATTATGTGTGCATATTACAGAGGTCACAAAGAAGTGGAATGTCAAAATTTAATCTGTGATCATCTGGTTTAGCGTATGGAACAGTTGCAGACCGTTGTGAAAAATATAACTTTTTATAGAATAAGAAGGATTGAATGATCTAAGCGACTGTCAGCTTCCCCCCCAGAGAGACTCTGTTCAATCTAAATAGTTGCAGCAATGTAATAAAACACAGCGCGAATGTTTGATCATCATGCGTGAGTCTGTCTTACGACAGGTACATAGCCTTCTCTCTAGATTGCGATCTAGTCCTTCCTCTTTCAAATTCCAGTCTCTTCTCGTTTACTTAAAGTTATCCAGTAGATGCTTACGTCTTCTTTCTCGTAAACCCGTTCATCTTTCCTTCTATAACGTGTTACAGAAGGCCGTTCCTACGCAAGATGTTACCAATCCAATTAGTTTTCTTTCTTTCTTTCTTTTTATTGTACGTAGAATATTTGACTCCTCCTTGTCTCTTTGTAATAATTCTTTATTTCTCACACGATCGGTCCAACTGATCTTCCCCATTTTTCTCCAGCACCACATTCTAAAATTTTCCAGATATTTATGATCTGCTTTCCGAAATGTCCAAGTTTGTGCATCATAAAGACTTACGCTCCAAATGTAGCGTTTGAATGATTTCTTCCTTATCTTTGTCCAGTTTGCAGGTGAAAAGAGTTTTCTTACCTTTTACTTCCGCCTTCACAATGGCAAACCTGGATTTTTTTTCACTCGTAAATCTTGATCTTTTGTTATCAGGCTAACCAAAGAGTCGAAACTTTCCGCAACGTCTTATACTGCAGTACACTACACCTACATCGGATATCTAAATGCTACATTGCAGCTTGCAGTGCACAGACTGCGATTTCTCTTGAGCGATCTAAAGAAGAGTGTCTATTTCAAACTGGCTTCTTCTAAATCCCTTGCTCGATCATAAACTTTCAACACGAACAGCATCCACAATCCACAGTACGCAGTTAGTACAATTATTACCATTGCGACCTCTAAACTCTACTTCATATTAAGTCCTGTCTAGGATAAATACACTGCGCAAACTTCGCGCAACTTTTCGCACTTGCACTTAGGTATGAACCCTTCTTTTCGTTTTATGTACTGATATTGCACAATTCCTGAAAATAAATAAAAACAATAACATGTACAGGGAAAACAAATGTTACTATTTATGATATAAACAGCAGCGGTGTGGCTCTGACTCGACGTTATTTTCCGCATGAGTTCTGGAGTGAATATACAGGCAATATTGTCCCTTTGCCTAAGCATAATGACACTAAGACGTACGGGAGAATGGAGGTATAGATCCAGGTATTCTTGACATCAGACACGCAGCGCTCTTTGTCCCTGAAGAAATAATTCAGAGGACCCCTTGGAAATATATCTTTGTGCGACAGACAGCCGATCTGGACGTGGTAGAGAACAGACAAACCCTTATTCGTGCTGGGTATCGAACTTGGATCTTCCGAACTCTAGCTATTCAACCTTATTATCGAGTTATGCTGTGCGGAATTATAAAATACTGGAAGAGACGTTTCTACTTTATTCTCTTCAAACAACAAAGTTAAGTTTTAAGTAAAAAAAAATTGGCAACACGTGTAGAAAGTGTTTGGAAACGTACGCGACATATAAATTTCAGTTATAAAAATCTCATGTAAATAAACAACTTGGAAAACCTACGCGTAAATGCACAAGAATAAAGCATACTGATCTCGGGGAAATAACGCATGATACTGGGGGCTAAATTGGAATGGGTCGTGATGATGGCCAAGCGGTAAGACGCAAGCCGGTACACATCAGTGCCGTGAAACAAAAACTCTCAGACCTGTTCTTAAGATGCGTCCGTAAATGGGTTTGGATCACCTTCTGCCGACGTCGGCCGTATGACGCCACGGAACCAGGTCGATGAACGTCACTAACACCTCCACCGAGAGCTGACTCGAAAGTTTAGAATAATGTGCTCTTTTGAAACATTGGCACTCACCTACTGAAACACATGTAGTCATATCCGTAGCATCCGCAATACACGTGTGCAATTTTCATATCACATGACAGACGTGTACTTCAGAATATCCGGAAAATAAACCCATAATTTTCATTGCATTCCGTGTATTTACTATCGCTAGTAAATAAATGAAACATAGTGTCCATCTTTCGTCTATTCTCCCGACGTGTATGTACCTTTACCTACACCGTCGATACATGAAGTCTTTACCATTTTCACTGTATAAACCTGCAAACAAGAGGTAGAAACTGTCCTCAGTAATGCACGAACATATGAAAGCGAAGTCGTCCATCTAGTCAATTTGGAGGGTGGAATAATGTTACCACTATTCAGGGAATCGCTGTTTTCTGCATTTCATTCATAAACATAATGAGGCAGGTGTAGCAGCAGAGCATGTCATTTACAAATAGTTAATAAATAAATAACTTTATGGAATCGAGTGCAGTAAGTTCAGTCACCTAAACCAAAACACAGGCTTCTTTTTGTCTCTCTATTTACCTCATCATTTGTAGCACTTACAAGGCAGACTAGACGAAAAGAGCAATAAATAAGAGTCATTATGTATCTACAGTGCAGTGGGTATTATCAAAGTTTGCTGACACGTTACTTCTTTTCCAAATTCAGTGACATTATGACTTTAAAAGTTCCTTATGGTACACAATGTTTAATAGTGGCTCAACTGAAGGGTTACCTAGAGAAACTGTGGCTAAAGAAGGAAACTGTAACTGAAGACGGAAACTGTAGCTAAAGAAAGAAACTGTAGATAAAAACGGAAAATGTAGATAAAGAAGAAAATTGTAGCTAAAGATGTGAGCTGTAGATAGAAATGGAAACTGTAGATAAAGAAGGAAACTGTAGAAAAGAAGGAAACTGTAGATAAAGAAGGAAACTGTAGGTAAACATAGAAACTGTAGATGCGGAAGTAAACTCTAACTGAAGACGGAAACTATAGACGAAGAAGGAAACTGTAGCTAAAGAAAGAAACTGTAGTTAAAGATGTAGACTGTAGTTAACGAAGGAAACTGTAGCTAAAGAAGGAAATTATAGATAAAGAAGGAGACTGTAGCTAAACGTAGAAACTGCAGATAGAGATGAAAACTGTAGATTATGAAGGAAACTGTAGCTAATGATTAAAAATGTAGCTAAAGACGGACACTGTAGCTAAAGAAGGAAACCTTACCTACATATGGAAAATGTGCCTAAGTATGGAAACTCTATTTAAATATGGAAACTGTAGCTGAAGATGGAAACTTCTTGCCTCTAAAATTTCACCTAATTTTTTATGATTGTTTCACAAAATATAATATTCAAATGTAAAGGGAAATTTACCTGAAGTAGTGTGAGCCAAATGGTAACAAGACTTCGCGCATTCTGAACCTACACACCAAATAGTCAGCTGTAAGCTGTGGCTGCTTACTGCTCCAAAAAATGTGGGGATCGTACACTGTCGCAGGACTGTTCCTGCAGAAAAATGTAAAGCAGCAGCTTCCAAATCACGAAGCAGCAGTGCTATCCAATATACAAAAAATGATTTTTCTTGATTCAACAGGCTTCTTTCAAAATACGTTGAGCTGCAGTTCGTGCATCACTGATTCATTCTAGAAGCAATACCAATAACAACAAAACAATTTATTTTTTAACAGGATTTTATTTTCGTTATTAGTTTTGTAATTGCTCAATATTTCGCCCCATGGGTTGCAACAATGTGAATAAACAGATACGATGTCCGGATGCTGAGGAAATACGGACAGTTTATATTTCTCATTACCTTGTATCTTTCCTTTTGTCGAAACAGTGATTATTTCATACGAATTGGGATTATCACAAGGGAACAGATAATCAGGGCGCAAAATCTTCGAGGGAAGTTTGGGAGAAAGAAAGCAAGGAGGTAGTAAGTTCCGTTCGAAACAATAAGAAAACATTAAGGTTAAGTTGACCATTATCAATCTATAACGCTTCATCAGCAGCTCCATCACCAACGGTTTTTACACTCACGACAGCGCATACAGTTTGCCGCTAACTTGTTGTTTTATTGAACGATAAGAGGAAGTTACTGTTCAGAATGATTATCAAAGAGAACATCATTGCTTCTGTATTTAATGATAAAAAAAACCTTGATCTTCAAATGTAAACTGTTTCTAGTGATGTTCATTCCTTATAGTTACGCAGTATTCTATTGATTAACAGTACTAACGTACATGAAAAAATTCATAAGTTCCATTAGAAAGACGTTAAAAACATTTCACAGTTAATTGAAAGAAAAGACAATACCAATAGAACCACGCGAGAGCTTTGAAATAAAGTTAGGCGAGGTCATTTTCTAGTAAACTCGGTACTTGTTCAAACAATAAATTGTTACCCATTAATGCCTGTGCAAGCCGAAGCAACTAATGTGTACAGTTTATAAACAGATGCTTAGGCTTTCTTTTCTCTCACTTCACACGGATGTGTTGTCGCACCAACCAGGCGCTAGCAAACTGTGCAGCTGTAAATTCAACCGAATGGGAATTGGTAATATCCATATATTTGGAATAGAGGCAGAGCGATTGCCACTAATTCTCACACTGACAAGTGAGCATAAGCAAACACACACACTTGCATACACATACATACATACATACATACAAACATACATAAATGCATACATATATACATACATACAAACATACATGCTACAAACACATGCACGTACATATATACACACACATGTGCATACATAGTACATAAACACACATGTACATACACATACATACATACATAAATACATTTATGCATGCATGCATACATACATACACAATCATATACAGACATACATACATACAGACACATACATACATTCATACATACATAATACATAAATACATGTATGCATGCATACATACATACATACATACATACATACACACACATATACATACATACACACATAAATACATGTATGCATGCATGCATACATACATACATACATACAGAAACATATACAGAC
>Ga0136643_10016994_pt1 | contig 10949 bp, 5 predicted proteins | sample TergutLab28metaG_FD_96883 | JGI IMG/M metagenome (GOLD analysis project Ga0136643, IMG submission 96883) | Labiotermes labralis P1 segment gut microbial communities from Petit-Saut dam, French Guiana - Lab288 P1 (version 3) (version 3) | ecosystem: Host-associated > Arthropoda: Insects >... | reverse complement strand
TGCGATCTCTCCTGATGCGCAACTAAATTCGGCAAGGGTTTTTTATTTTATTTTATTTAAATCTCGTGGTATGTGTGATTTAACCCATGGTCCCCCCCTCCCCCCCAGCCCAACATACGAAAATAAATGTTTTGATTATTCGCATCCTGCGTAGAGACTAATTTCATGGAGCTGACCGGTTAGTGGTCATTCTTCTGCCCGTAATTCTCCTGCCTTCAACGGAACTCGATGATTCATGACCGTGTTCACAACAACCCGACACTGGACCCTATTCTGAGACACATGTAAACCGGTCTACATCTTAAAAGCTCATTTCCTTAAGGTCGATCTCGGGTGGTTCTTCTAAAATCTGTGTCTAGGTCTTCGAAGTTATGCCTCCGGTTTCCAGACACGTTCTGTATTTGTGCCTCGTTCCCTTCCATATCTGCCCTTACCATCCTTTATGTGATCACCCTGATGATATTCGGTGGAGAGTATGAAGAATACGAATTGATAAGCTCTTCTTTCAGCATCTTTTTCATAGTCCTGTTGCTTCCTCCGTCTTTGTTTCGAATATTCGCTTCAAAACTTCACGTAAACTTTGTGTTCTTCTTGTGCGGCTAGAAGTCAGGTTTCAGACCCCATTTTTAATGTCTGCCATCCCGAAGTGTTTAACACATATATAAAGATACATCATTGTATATTTATATTTCAGACCCCATAAAAACTGTTGAAGCAGCGTCATTCCTGAGTGTGGAGCTACTCAATAAATCCACCGTTTAGGGAACCCGAAAGTTAATTATCGTGTTCACAAGGGCCCGACCGCTTGTTCCTATCGTGAGCCGACATACACATGAATAGGTATTTGAGTTTGCGTGCGATATTTTAATGTCGCGAAGTTGCGGTACCGGAACGCGACACCACTACTGCCTGAAAGTAAACTGTAGCCTAACAAGTACGGTTCGTTAAACGGATGACACTTCACGTAATTGATGCTGGTTGCTGTGTGTCTGTGACGCTTCCACTGTATTATACTTACATATGATCCTTCGTCATTCTTTTATCTATGCATTTTATCTGCTGACCTATGGGGTCATTTCTCAGTCGATCAGGCTGGGTGCATGCCTTCGGTCTCTGGCAGATCGCAACAAATAAACTGCAAACTGTGTCTACACGTAGCCTCCTTGCGTCTATTGCAGTATGGTTTTATTCCCTCGTAGGGCGATGATAATATGTGGACCGCCTCCTTTAACATTAAAGGGTTCTGAATTCTGCCTTAAACATGGATAATTTTTTATAATCAAAGCCAACGAGGTGCACAGTTTCTCAAATTTATTTGATAAAGTACTCTACACGTTTCGGTCAGGTCCACTGTCCATCATCAGGAGTATCTCAACACTGTATACACGCAGTAGGTATTTGTCATGCTAGTTCTGTTGGCGTCTGCTAGCGTGGTCAGCATGGATGGTCAGTTCCATCCTGACCACGCTAGCAGACGCCCACCTGCGAAGTTTCTTAGCCTGGTACCAAGGCCTCAAACGAACCTGCTGGCACTCGGCACCCTTTCAGGGTATAACTTCCCTCTTTACCTACTTCCGACTGAACGTGAATTAGCAGATCGTTTGCACGAAGACGCAGGCTAATCAGGCCTATGATGTATGCACCCCGTGAACATTGCTGTGGCTCTATATAACATCCATACACAAAACGAACCTACCAAGCCGTCGGTCTGGCACGTTCCCCCTCTGTCTGTCTTTCTGCTTCAGAACGGTAATTGGTCTCTTCATTTGTCAGATGCAGCTTGTGAGTTTACTCCATAATTGTCTCGCCTCGACTTTCATTTCGTCCGTCTTTACATGTACAACACTGTTCAGAACGACGACACTGTTGCGTAAATTCCGGTCTAAAGTCTTCGCCACACTTTGTGACTATGAAATTTGAGTTCAAATTAAAGAATATGGACCCTTTATTTAGAGGAATGCCTAAATACATTTTCAGGCTACTTATCGTTAGCTGCTTATCTTAGATATTTGTTTAGACTAACCGAACAGTATCTTCCTTTATAACATGACATACCGTTTTAACCCCATTATGTGTGAGGACTGTGCCAAGAAATGTCTTTATTTACTTTCATTTGCCCCTTCTGTATTTTGGGTTCTTTGAAACTGTGAACTGGTTTAAACCGATTTTAAGGGCAATGTTTATATGTACCATATGCTTTAAAGTCTAAAAAGCTTTAGATCTGTCTGAATGTTGCTGCTCTGGCCATCTCGTATTCCACATAAACTGCTCTTGGAATTGGACCCGGGACTGCGCGGTGAACAGTTGTCTGTACTGTTTTGGCAGTTCCCCTCCTCCTCTTCTACGCCCCTTGGCGCCTAGAATGATGTAAAATTCATGTAAATTGCGTTTACTGTGCTTATGTTCGATACGTGTCTGCATATCGAAGGGAAGGCTGTAGATAGCGTAGAGCGAATCTTATGGAGTACAACCTGTCTTGCGTTGGGCTGTAGCATTTGAAAAGGAGCAGGACCCAGTGGAGGAAGTCCGCCCACTCCCCATTTCCATCCTGTTGTTGCGTTGCCAGAGATAGGCCATGCTGCATATGTGTATGTGTTTTCGCATAAATTTGGTAACTAGATTTGACTTAAAAGATTTGTTTACATAATTGTTTTGCAGTCCTTAACTGTCGACAGTGTTGGCGTTCTTCGCCTTACTAACACCTCTTAACACTTTGAAGCAATGAATTCATGTCACAAATACTGTACTTGAAATTTGTACCTGACAGAAACAATGGCAGACCTTATTTATTCTACATGATCACCCTTCGTAACTTTGTTGTCCCGACGCACCCAGTCTGGTAGGTGATCCTCTTTCGGGAAACGGGTGTGGTTTACCGAATCACATATAGTTTTAATTACTTATTTGTTATTTTATTTAGTTAATTTAGTCTTGATATGAAGTAATGGAACACTATATTCAGTAAAACAACTAGATAATTTCTAGGAAACTGACTCAGTCACTTTTCTGTACTCCTACCTACACCACAATCGTACTCGACTGACTTCCTTACTGGACTGCTAGCGTACGCTATCAGCAACTAACGTTTTCTCATTTAAATCTCTCCCCTCCTACCTATCACCAACGGTCCTGAATATACGTTGCCAGATTAACTTACAACGTATGGCCATGAACCGTCTGTAACTGACGCCAGCAATCCTAAGAAAAACTATACTAAAAATGATCGGCTACATTATAAAAGCAATTCCTTAATGCGTGATTTCAGGCTTCCGCCGTTGTATAAATGAGGTTGTGGCTCTTCTGGGTTACCAATCTGCGTTGGTTGGTATTTGTTTACTGACGTTTCGGGACAGCGGTCCTGAAACGTCAGTAAACAAATACGACAATGGATCTGCTTATTCTGTCGTGTGGACTGTACTGTGTGTAGTATGAAGTAAGTTTGAGGACCAGCGTCTGTATTGATCGGAACTGCTCACCTGTCACATTGTGATGCTTACCTCATTAAGCTCCGTCATGGAAGTGCAGCGGGTGCTGGAAAATTGCAGGGGTGGGGTATTGAGAACATAATCCCTTTGTGTTTTCGCCTAAGTAGGTTATTGGCAGCTATTCCCAACACCCCCACTTGCTCGCCGTAAGTTGGTTTCATCCCCTGTTTTCGAGTTACGAATCATGGTTGCAAAATCCCCGGAGCGAGGTGAAGTCCGGTATGAGGTCGCCGGTATGGAAGGGTCGTGTGTTGGTTCGGGTGATGAGGATGATTTGCTGGTGCGGCTACGTGATCTTCGGTGTATATTCGCCGACACCATACGGAGGCGATTCAAGGTGAAAATACACCACTTGTTTGCCTTGTCCGCCCATTCGTTACAACGTAACAGAGTACCACTGAACGAATTTTTTAAAATGAAGTTTCAAATTCAAGAATTATACCGGAATTTGTCGACGAGTCCCATTGTTACTAAATTGGCCTCTTAATAAACGGACACTTTACATGAAGACCTGCTTGCGTCTGGGTTCATCTGGCGCGTAAGTGACTGAATATTTATGGGAACAAAAAAACATGAATTGGACGGCAGTTGTAGAAACCAACGAAGTAAACATTTTGTGTCCTATGCAATGTTACCTCAAGCTTCATTAAACAAGGCCATGTGGCTTGATGTTAGCACAGCTGAAATGAACAAACACGCCATATTTGTTGCGCTGTGCTTACATTGCCTAACAATTTTTCGTAGGTCTAGCTTTGTTCTAGGTCTGTTGCTATGTTAAAATATAGAATCCATGTCGACTGGAAATTAGCGAAGACGTCCAGTCATTAACCAGTGCTTAAAGTAAATTGTAGGTGTACAAAAATAATGTAATTGTATACATATCGTGGCAGAGTTACGAATTGTGCGTGGCCGCAAATGATGATGATAATCATAATAATAATAACAGCAAAGAACAAGGTAACGCTGTCATGTGATTCAGCATAACGAAGTGACGACGTACGACGAAGTGGAGGTAATGCCCTACACCATGGGTTCCAACCTGCGGTCCGGCAGGTTGTGTTGTGCGGTCTGCAAATACGTGCATTTATTATTATTATTATTATTACATAAAATATAGACCAACTTAAGTGCTTAGATACATCATTTATTGTGATTTTTACGCTTGTGGCCCGCAGACAAACCTAAAATAACGATTGTGGCCCTTGCCAAAACGGGTCGGACGCCCTTGCCCTACACATTCTTTGCCTTGGCACTTGACTCACATAACGGCCAGCTCCATGCTCGTGTCGCGTTACACCCGGAAATAATCCCAGGGCCGTTGGACTTCCTCTGCCAGTATCTTTAGGTGCTCATTGTGACAGGGTATAGTGTTTTCCAAACAGATTGAGCCAGCCTGTTGCGTTAGGGTGGCACCCCTGATCACGTGTTCGGCGTCTGTCTGCGTCTCCTGGCGTCCAGCTGGATCGATGCCTGTGGAGTCGGCACTTCCATTGCGTGATGTCATACCATTATGAAAAATCGGTAATCATTGTTTTAATTTAAATGTTAGAAACAAGCGCTCTAAATGAAGGTGCTTTTCAGCATTCATAAATAAGGAAAATATGGGAGTGGCACGTACGAAGCGAAGAGTTAGAGCTGGAGCAGTGCATAAAGATAGGTCTGGACTTCCTGCCCTCTCCACTGAGCTGTATCCATGATAGACTAGTGTTGCTCAGGTGAACAAAGCCTTCTCTGCGTTTGGCCTGGAATTTCACTGCCGCGTTCCCAGGGCTCCATCTTGAACCAGGTGCATCAGGTGCACACATTGCTACCCAGTTTATTCTAATATCCCTTTGAATATTATCCTCCCACCTTCGTCTAAGATTTCCAAATCGTTTCTTTCCGTGAGGTTGTCGAAATAAAAATTCTTACCCGCTCGTCTCTCCCTCTTTTTACTTTTATTCATTGTCCTGTTACTTCCGCCCCCTTTGATCGATATGTACTCCCCAGAATTCTGCCCTCAAACGCATTAAATTCATATTCATTACTTCACGTGAGAGCCGGTAGAATTGTAGTTTTTAGGCGCGTCCGAAAAATTTGCCAAAAACGACTATTTGCTTCGTTACGTCTAATTTTCAGGTGAGTCATCCCCGTTGCGTTGATGGGATCACTAGTACTAGTCAAGTGCAGTTAAACACAACTTTTAAAGTTGTGTTTGACTGCAGTTTACTGATACTAGTGTTCGTTACGTCTGTCCATCCGCCCGCCCGTCCGCGTGGAATGACTCGGCTCCTACTGGACGGATTTTCCTGAAATTTGGTATTCGAGTATTTTTCGAAAACCTGTCGAGGAAATTCAAGTTCTATTAAATCCGTACCAGAAGAACGGTTACTTTAGTTGAAGACCTGTGTGCATTCATGACAGTATCTCGCTGAATTCTTCTTAGAAAGAGAAGTGTTTCAGCAAAGGTTGTAGAGAAAATCAGAACACACTTTTTATATTCAATAACTTTTTCCCGAAAATCGTTCCATTTGTGAGAGAATGTGGAGAAATATGGTAGAACCAGACGGGCCACAGATGACAATATAAAACGGCGCTTGCGCTTTGCATGCTGGATAATTGAGGCTACAGACATACACTTAGAATATTTAATACTAATTGCTTCATAAGTGATTAATTCCGTATGATCTCGTAAAGTGTTTTACTGCAGCATTTACGGAAACTGAGAAACTACGCAACGAATTATTTGCGATCTGTTTTTCTAAATTGTGTGTCTAAATAAGGTATGAGCAAACTAACGCTCCTCTGTTATCAATGCAGCGTGTATATGTAACGTGTGAAAGGGTGCAAATTCGTTGAAATATGATTTCGTTCAAAAACTTGTAAGTATAATTTGCATTATTGTTGGTGAAATGAATTTACCGTAAAAGCATTGTTATGCAACATGCATTATTTTTGTATAGTTGGCAGTGACATGTAACTAACAACATACACAGAATGCATTATTGTTACTACTGCCAGAATATTTGGTTATACGTACATTACCTATCTTAGTATGTTTTAAACTGCTGGTTGTTAGATAGGGTAGTGAGTGAATATAGAGAAACTTGTAATTTGAATTTTTGTAAACGTGCCGTGTGAATATGTGCTGGGTTTACTTCGTTGACTGTACGGTACGAATATCCCGTAAGGTTAAATTATTTTGAGTTATGAACCTAAGTTACGTAATCGTGAGCGGGGAAGTCTGGTGAGACGACGGGAACTGAACGAGACAAGAAAGTAAAAACGTCCGTCGTAGTAGACGAGGAAGAGACAATTTGGAAATTAGCCAGGTCGCTCCCCCTCCCCCACCTTTTTTAAAACGGAAGTATTATGTCTGCCAGTGTGTCATGTATATCGTATTAATGGCACCAGCGGAAATATAAAAGTATATCCGCAAATGCAATGGTCCTACGTGATAAGCACGGTTTGTCTAAATGTGGGACAACTTTATCCGTTCATCCTCCAGACAAATGCCCTGTACTGTATATTTACTTCACCGCCATTTACAACTCTACTATACAAGCAAATCAGGCAACATGTTTCGGCTTATCTTTCAAGCCATCATCAGGCCTTAATTTAAGTTTGATGATGGCTTGAAAGATAAAGCCGAAACGAGTTGCCTGATTAACTTTTAAAGTAGTGTATGGCGGTGCACTGATTATATATGTGACTGAAAGTACAACGCGGATGTGTCACGTTAAAGTTAAATGCCCTGAGAGTGTGCACAATTTGCCGAAACGTGGGACTACTTTTTCGGTTCATCCGTCCAACAAATGCCGTGTTATTACCGCGATTAGAGCATGATCTCTTTCATCGAAGTCCTTTCCAGTTTATTGGTCATTACTGACCACAAGATTTGACAGTTTATGGTGTAGGATGCCGTTGTAAGGTACACCACAAAACAATCTGAAGATTAAAAGAACCGTTGCACAGTGTCCAGATCGTGTGCTCAGAAGACAAAAGAGTACATCGTTGTAATAGATGAGTGATTTTCATGAGAAACTTATGTCGGCGCAGGACGTAAGTCCTAGTACTTGTTGCCGTTTATCATTTGACATTCAAATTTTAAGTCCACATTTTCAGTGAATGTGTAACAAGGATCGCTGGACTCTCGGCATTTGATTCCAACAGGGACAGGAATTTTGCTTCTCTGCAATGTACAGTTCGGACTTGGGGCCCACACAGCCTCGTATCTGGATAGATTTCGGGGGTTTGTTCAACGGGAATCTGACCACTCACTCCTATCTAATACCGAAGTTAACAATGCGTGGAGCCGTACCTCCTCCGCTTGTCCGTAATCTTCTATTATGTTTTTCTAAAATAAGAAGTATAACTTCACCGTACCTGGTATTTGCTTGTGTGGACTAAAGGACACAAATAATCCGAGTGAAATCTGTTTCCTGACTGACGTTTGAACTCGCGACTTATCTAATACTTAGCAGATGTAATTACCAACTCCTTGTCTGTGATCTTCGGCCTGGCGATGTGTGTATGGTTTGGGGTTATTAGCCTTCAGTGTTGAATGAGAGTTAACAGCTTGTGTTAATTGGATGTAGACGAAAATGTTCCGGACGAGTTGTACGTCACTAACACGAAGTTACTGTGGGCTGAGGTGAAGTACGCTGGGACATTCGAGTATATCTCAGTGGTTTTGCCCTGTCGTAAAGCTCCTCTAATTTCTCTGCCGAATGTGCATTTTAAGCGTATGCTGTCTAATTTTACAATTTGGCTTCTGGGGGTGAAAGTGGTTCACAGTTGTGGCCCTTTCTGTAACATCTGTTGTATTATCTCGAAAAGAGTGAGATGTGCAGAGAGTTTTATTGGACATCAGTCGCGTGTTTCATTTTTTTCGTGGGTCATTTGCTAGTTCCTGATCGGTGAAAAGCCCAGCGGACGAATCTGCTCTTTACGTGACTTGGCGAGAGCAGGGCATTTGTGCTGATGTACAAGTGACACTCGCTCCTGGCCGTCCACAGACGACGTATAAAACTTGATATTCTGAACATTTTTCTCTCCAATAAATATTAAATAAATGAGACTCCAAATGCATACAGAAACGTATGTAGCGACCTTTTTTATGTCAGATTTTAAACGTCGGTGATATTTGTTGAAACATTTTAGTCTGTCACGAAAATCTGTCTAGCTGTTCTGGACAGACAGACATGGTACAGCTAATAGGCGCATTTTACAGATTTTCTTTGCGAACACTCCAGAACGTGCAAACATGAATACATATTCTATATTAGCTTGTGCAATGTGTAAATACGGTATGGTTTGTGTGGTAGCTGAAATTTCTAATTGTGTGGCGTGCCAGTGGAAAGCCGTTCTTTCCATTGTGTTCGGACACATAATGTTGTATTGATGTAAAACAAAAGGTTGTTTTAGAATCGATAAAAACAGTGAAATGGTCCGTATGTTTCCATGGTCGTGTTTAATTGCAGTCTTTTGTTCCGCCACCCTTCAGCGTTGTGCAGTTAACCAGACACTAAGGTAAGCAAAAGCTTAATGATAAGCCCATATGGGACATCAGCTGTGACCTACTTACAATTTCGGAAACAAGCCGGAACCACACAGTTCAGTCATTGTTCTTCTGTTTAATGTTTGCAAGAACCCATGTTTTGGGTAACTTGTTTAATGGGACGTTTAAGGGTCCGCATGCGAGACTTCCCGGGTTCAAATATCAGTCCGGAGACAGGGTGTAACGTGAATAGGATTCTCTGCAGATACCTACCTCAGTTTATTTCACGATCTCTACCCACCATAACCTTTCCTCTTATTTATTATTCATCATTAGACGCTTGGTCCTTATTTTATCTGACAACTTTTGTTTGTCACCGCTGCTACTCGGCCGCTGCTACTCAGCCGCTCGAGCTGACGGTAGGAGCTACGTTAGTACGATAAATCAGCCAGATAATTGCCAGAAAAATAACGACCTTATAGAAACTGACCTATAGAAATTGTATTCCGTTAGCGGCTCGTGGAACTCTTTCAGGTGTTTCGAGAGTCCAAAAAAGAAAAGGGCCCTGAATCTTCATTCTGTTATGTTTGTTTATTAGATATTCAGTGTTCATCTACCTAAATGCTGTCACCTAGTTTCAAGCCTCGCTTTACATCTTTCAGCTGTTAGTCGCCGGCCTGTCACTACAGAGCGTCGGGTTCAGTCCCGTGCAATTTTATGTGGGATTTGTGAACAAATTTCCACTGATACAGGTTTCCTCCGAGTACCTAAAATTTTCCCTGCCAGTATATTACTCTACCATTGCTTCGTACTCAGATTTGGTCAATTTGCCATCGACGATGTGTAGTCCTAGCATTTTACGGAGTTAAAAAGAACGCCTCTCATATATATATATATATATGTATATATATGTGTGTGTGTGTGTGTGTGTGTGTGCATTTTGTGTTAAACTGGGGTCCGGGGCGACAACTTTGACCTTCTAATTCTAAACCTTCCCAGTGTGACCCGATCTTGACACTTAGATACTGACAGTGGCGCTAAATGAACTCCCTCCCCCCCACACACAAGATTACGCAATCTAACGGGTCCGATTTTTAGCCGTGTCTGCTGTCCATTCTTGATATCGTGAGGCTGTGCTGAATAGGGCACTGAATTGGCGACATCTGTTCTCTAGAGATTATGGAAATCACTGTCACGAATAATACGTGATTTTCAAATTATGACTCAGCGCCACGCGTTGTGAATACGTATGGTAATGAGAAGGTAAACGTCTGTGACACCAGACGGATGTGAGTTACAGTCATGTTGCGGACGCTTTAGCTCCAGCTAAAGAACTTTGTGTGCACATCGGATAGGCAGGATGGACTCCAGAGCCGGTCAGGATGCTGTGGAGAAGGTGCAAATATGTACCCTTGCCGAGTCGTACTCTGATCGCTAAACCTGTAGCTGATTGCTGTCTTCATTTGTAGGCTTAGTAGAACGAAACGTACGGTGTTTTCAATTATTACTTTATTTTACTAATAATTAGTAATAATACGGAAATCCATTCTGCTTATTAGCATCACAGCTCCTGTAAAGTGCCTGTAAGTGGCCTTCGAGCGGGCTGGCTCAGTTGGTAACGCTTCTGACTTGTTTTCAGCAGCTTCTGTCTCGGCTGTTGGATTTTCCGGTTTTCAGACGCGTTCGAAAAATTGTGAAAAGCGACCCTGTTAGCTTTGTCATGCCTGTGTGTCCGCACGGAACAACTCGGCTCCCACTGGACGGATTTTTATGAAATGTGATATTTGAATATTTTTCGAAAATCTATCTACATAATTCAAGTTTCATTAAAATCTTGCAAGAATAACGGATAATTTACTTGAAGCCCATTATACATTTGTGATCAGATCTCGCTCATTTCTTCTTAGAATGAAAAATGTTTGAGACAAACGTTGTAGAGAAAAATAAAACACATTTCATGTTTGGTATATATATATATATATATA
>Ga0136643_10016992_pt1 | contig 10950 bp, 7 predicted proteins | sample TergutLab28metaG_FD_96883 | JGI IMG/M metagenome (GOLD analysis project Ga0136643, IMG submission 96883) | Labiotermes labralis P1 segment gut microbial communities from Petit-Saut dam, French Guiana - Lab288 P1 (version 3) (version 3) | ecosystem: Host-associated > Arthropoda: Insects >... | reverse complement strand
TGCTCGAGATCGCCCCGGCGCCGAACCTCGACGAGAACGAGCGCCAGGCGCTCTACCGCGACGCCGTCGCGTTCGCGCGCTCGATCGGCTATGTCAACGCGGGCACGGTCGAGTTCCTCGTCGAGGCATCGGGGCCGCGCGCGGGCGAGCACGTCTTCATCGAGATGAACCCGCGCATCCAGGTCGAGCACACCGTCACCGAGGAGGTCACGGACGTCGACCTCGTGCAGGCGCAGATGCGCGTGGCCGCGGGCGAGACGCTCGCGCAGATCGGGCTGAGCCAGGATGTCCTGCGCCTGAACGGGTTCGCCCTGCAGTGCCGCATCACCACCGAGGACCCGGCCGCGGGCTTCCGCCCCGACACGGGCACGATCACGACCTACCGCTCGCCCGGCGGCGGCGGAATCCGCCTCGACGGCGGTTCGATGGGCACCGGCAGCGAGGTCAGCCCGCACTTCGACTCGATGCTCGTCAAGCTCACCTGCCGCGGCCGCACCTTCCCGGCGGCGGTGAGCCGCGCGCGGCGCGCCCTCGCCGAGTTCCGCATCCGCGGCGTCGCGACGAACATCCCGTTCCTGCAGGCGCTGCTCGACGAACCCGAGTTCGTCGCGGGGCGCATCGCGACCGACTTCATCGGCAACCGCCCCGACCTGCTGCGGGCACGGCCCTCGCAGGACCGGGGCACCAAGATCCTGAGCTGGCTCGCCGACGTGACCGTGAACCGGCCGAACGGCGAGCGGCCCGCGCACGTCATCGAGCCCGCGGCGAAGCTGCCGAAGCTGCCGGGCGGCCTGCTCGAGGCATCCGCCCCTGCCGGCACGCGTCAGCGGCTGCTCGAGCTCGGGCCGGTCGCCTTCAGTCGCGCGGTGCGCGCGCAGACGGCGCTCGCCGTGACCGACACGACCTTCCGCGACGCGCATCAGAGCCTGCTCGCGACGCGCGTGCGCACGAAGGACCTGCTCGCGGTGGCGCCGCACGTCGCGCGGCTCACGCCGAACCTCTTCTCGGTCGAGGCCTGGGGCGGTGCGACCTACGACGTGGCGCTGCGCTTCCTCGGCGAGGACCCGTGGGAGCGGCTCGCCGCGCTGCGTCAGGCGCTGCCGAACGTCGCGATCCAGATGCTGCTGCGCGGGCGCAACACGGTCGGGTACACGCCGTACCCGGCGCAGGTGACGGATGCCTTCGTGGCCGAGGCGGTGCAGACCGGCGTCGACGTGTTCCGCGTCTTCGACGCCCTCAACGACGTCGAGCAGATGCGCCCCGCGATCCAGGCGGTGCTCGCGCAGAACACCGCGATCGCCGAGGGCACGCTCTGCTACACGGGTGACCTGAACGACCCGGCCGAGCCGTTCTACACGCTCGACTACTACCTGCGGCTCGCCGAGAAGGTGGTCGGCACCGGCGTGCACATGCTCGCCGTCAAGGACATGGCAGGGCTGCTGCGGCCGGCCGCCGCCGAGAAGCTCGTGACCGCGCTGCGTCGCGAGTTCGAACTGCCCGTGCACGTGCACACCCATGACACGGCAGGCGGTCAGCTCGCGACGCTGCTCGCGGCATCCCGCGCGGGTGCCGACGTCGTCGACGCGGCCTCCGCGCCGATGTCGGGCACGACGAGCCAGCCGTCCCTCTCCGCGCTCGTCGCCGCGCTCGCCCACACCGAGCGCGAGACCGAGCTCGACTTCGAGAGCGTAGCCGCGCTCGAGCCGTACTGGGCCGCCGTGCGCGCGCTCTACGCGCCGTTCGAGTCGGGGCTGCCCGCGCCGACGGGCCGGGTCTACCGGCACGAGATCCCGGGCGGCCAGCTCTCCAACCTGCGTCAGCAGGCGATCGCGCTCGGGCTCGCGAACGACTTCGAGCTCATCGAGGACATCTATGCGGCGGCGAATCGCATCCTCGGCCGCATCCCCAAGGTCACGCCGTCGTCGAAGGTCGTCGGCGACCTCGCCCTGCAGCTCGCGGCCGTGCGCGCCGACCCCGCCGACTTCGAGGCGAACCCGCAGAACTACGACGTGCCCGACTCGGTCGTCTCGTTCATGGCGGGGGAGCTCGGCGACCTGCCCGGCGGGTGGCCCGAGCCGTTCCGCAGCAAGGTGCTCGCTGGTCGCGACGTCCACGGCGGCGTCACACCGCTGACCGAGGCCGACCTCGCCGCCCTCGCCGAGCCCGGCCGCGGCAGGCAGGAGGCGCTCAACCGCCTGCTGTTCCCCGGCCCGACGCGTCAGTTCGAGGAATCGCGCGAGCTGTTCGGCGACCTGTCGGTCGTCGACACCTCCGATTACCTCTACGGGCTCGGCGTCGGCACCGAGCACCGCGTCGACGTGGGGCCCGGCATCGTCCTCTACGTCGGGCTCGAGGCGATCGGCGAGGCGGATGCCCGCGGCGTCCGCACCGTCATGGCCCGGCTCAACGGCGCCCTGCGCCCGGTCTTCGTGCGCGACCGCCATGTCGAGGTCGCGACCAAGGCCCTCGAGAAGGCCGATCCCGCTGACCCGGGCCACGTGCCCGCGCCGTTCTCGGGCGTCGTGACGCTGCGCGTTGCACCGGGCGAGGTCGTCGCCGCGGGGCAGGCCGTGGCATCCATCGAGGCCATGAAGATGGAGGCCGCGATCGCCGCAGGCACGAGCGGCGTCGTCGAACGGCTCGCCGTGCCGTCGACGCAGCAGGTCGAGGCGGGCGACCTGCTCGTCGTCATCAACCCTGTGCAGCCCTGACGGCGCACACCCGCAAGCAAGAGAGCACGCAATTGGCAGTCCGCACCATCCGCCTGTTCGGCGATCCCGTCCTCAAGTCCGTCTGCGACCCCGCGGTGCCCGGCGCCGCCGGCTTCGACGAGGGCGTGCGAGCTCTGGTCGCCGACCTCGTCGACTCGGTGCAGCTGCCCGGCCGCGCGGGCGTCGCGGCCAACCAGATCGGCGCGACCACGCGGGTGTTCAGCTACAACGTCGATGACAGGCTCGGCTACTTGATCAACCCCGAGGTCGTCGAGACGCGCGGCGAGAAGACGATGGTGGGCGAGGGATGCCTGAGCGTGCCCGGCCTCTGGTTCGAGACGGCGCGCTACCCGTGGGCGCGCGCGAAGGGCTATGACGTCGACGGGGCCGAGGTGTTCGTCGAGGGCGACGGTGTGCTCGCGCAGGCGCTGCAGCACGAGACCGACCACCTGAACGGCCTGCTGTACCTCGACCGTCTCGACAAGGAGACGCGCCGAGCGGCCATGAAGCAGGTCAGGGAGTCCGACTGGTTCTGAGCCGCGGCTGGCAACCGGCCGGAGCCCCTGGCGGGCGGCCCGTCGCCGCTCAGCCCTGCAGCGACATCGACTGCGTCGGCACGCCCGAGTAGAGCGCGTCGATCTCGTTCGCGAAGTCCTTGACGATGACCGCGCGCTTGATCGACAGCTTGGGTGTGAGGTGGCCGGACGCCTCGGTCCAGCTCGTCGGCAGGATGACGAACTTCCTGATCGACTCGGCGCGCGACACGGTGCTGTTGGCGTGGTCGACCGCCTTCTGCACCTCGGCGAGCACGGCCGGGTTCTGGGTCGCGGCCTCGAGCGACATGTGCTCGTCCTGGCCGTTGTTCTTGAGCCAGACGGGCAGCATCTCGCGGTCGAGGGTGATGAGCGCGGCGATGAACGGGCGCTGCTCGCCGACGACGACGATCTGGTCGATGAGCGGGTTCGACCGGGCGCCGTCCTCGAGCACGGCGGGCGCGACGTTCTTGCCGCCCGCGGTGACGATGATCTCCTTCTTGCGGCCGGTGATCGACAGGTAGCCGTCCTCGTCGAGCGCGCCGAGGTCGCCGGTCTTGAACCAGCCGTCGTGGAACGACTCGGCGGTGAGCGCCGCGTTGTTCCAGTACTCCTTGAAGACGCAGACGCCCTTGACCTCGATCTCGCCGTCGTCGGCGATGCGGATCGCGTTGCCGGGCAGCGCGGGGCCGACGGTGCCGATCTTGAAGGCGCCGGGCAGGTTGACCGACACCGGTGCCGTCGTCTCGGTCAGGCCGTAGCCCTCGAGGATCTCGACCCCGAGCGCTGCGAAGAAGTGGCCGAGGCGCGTCGACAGCGGGGCGGAACCCGAGACCGCGTACCGCACCCGGCCCCCCATCTTCGCGCGGAGCGTCGAGAACACGAGCCGGTCGAAGAGCTTGAACTTGAGGTTGAGGAAGAACGGCACCTTGCCGGCGTCCTTCGCCTCGGAATAGGCGACCGCTGTGTCGGCGGCGGCGCGGAAGATCTTGCCCTTGCCGCCCGACTCGGCGATCTGCTCGGCGGTGTTGTAGACCTTCTCGAACACGCGCGGCACCATCAGCAGGAAGGTCGGGTGGAACGACTGCAGCGACTCCATGAGCTTGCCGGTGTCGGCCTGGTGGCCGACACGCACGCCCGCGTGCACCGAGATGACCGAGATGAACCGCGCGAAGACGTGCGCGATGGTGATGAAGAGCACGGTGGACGCCTGCTCGCCGTTCAGCACGGGGCCCAGCATCTCGCTCGCGTTGCGCGACAGCTCGACGAAGTTGGAGTGCGTGAGCACGACGCCCTTCGGCTTGCCCATCGTGCCGGACGAGTAGATGAGGGTCGCGATGTCCTCGCCGCCGGCGAGCGCGCGGCGGCGCTCGATCTCCGCGTCGGGCACGTCGCCGCCCGCGGCGACGAGCTTGTCGAGGTCGCCCAGGTCGATGTGCCAGACCTTCTGCACGGCGGGCAGCTCGGCGGCGACCTCGTCGAAGGCGGCGGAGTGCCGGGCATCCTCGAGGATCACGCCGGTCGCGCCCGAATCGGTGAGGTTCCACGAGATCTGGGCGGCCGAGCTCGTCTCGTAGACGGGGACGAGGATGCCGCCGGCGAACCACATGGCGAAGTCCGTGAGCACCCACTCATAGCGGGTGCGGCTCATGATGCCGATCTTGTCGCCGGGCTGCACACCGGCGGCGACGAAGCCCTTGGCGAGCGCCCTGACCTGGGCGAGGAACTCGGCAGCGGTGACGTCACGCCAGCCGTCCCCTTCTGGGATGCCGAACAGCACCTGGTCGGGCGTCAACGCGGCGCGCTCGATGAGCAGGTCGGTCGCGTTGGCCGCGGGGTCGGCGGGGACGAGGGCAGGAATCACTGATTCGCGCACGGTAGCTCCTTCGATACCGGTTCGCCGCTGGCGGCGATGGCTGAGCGGCGGGCTGACCTTCTACACTCTAGACAGCACGGCCTCGGCGCTCTGTCCGACTTGTGGCCGACATACAATCCAGAAGGGCAATACTGCGTGCACGCGATCGGAATCGACATCGGTGGAACCAAGATCGCAGGGGCGCTCGTCGACGAACAGGGTGAGATCCTCCGGCAGCTGCGCAAGCCCACGCCCGCCGGAGACTCCATCGCACTCAAGCAGGTCGTCGTCGACATGATCAACGAGCTCGCGGACGGCTCGGACGCCGTCGCGGCCGGCGTCGCGGCCCCCGGCTTCATCGATGCCACGCAGTCGATCGTCTACTACACGCCGAACGTGCCCTGGCGTCACGAGCCGCTCCGCGAGGCGATCGAGGCCAAGGTCTCCGTGCCCGTCATCATCGAGAACGACGCCAACGCGGCGGGCTGGGCCGAGTACCGCTTCGGCGCCGGCATCCAGACCACCGACATGGTCATGCTGACCATCGGCACGGGGGTCGGCGGCGCGGTCGTCGCCGGCGGCAAGCTGTTCCGCGGCGGCTACGGCGCGGGCGCCGAGCTCGGCCACATGCGGGTGGTGCCGAACGGACTGCCGTGCGGCTGCGGCGCGAGCGGCTGCATCGAGCAGTACGGCTCGGGCCGGGCCCTGCAGCGTTACGCGAACACGCTGGCGGACGCCGGCGGCATCGGCCAGGGCCTCGCAGAGGTGCGTGCCAACAACGGCGGCTATCTGCACGGCTCCGACATCGGCGGCCTCATCGACGCCGACGACCCGGGCGCGCTGCAGGCGCTGCGCCAGCTCGGCGACTGGCTCGGTCAGGCCGCCGCGAGCTTCTCGGCGATCCTCGACCCCCAGATGTTCGTCTTCGGCGGCGGCGTCGCGGCGGCCGGCGACAAGCTGCTCACTCCGATCCGTCAGGCGTTCCTGCAGACGCTGCCGGCACGCGGCTACCACCCCGAGCCCGAGTTCCGCATCGCCGAGCTCGTGAACGACGCGGGCGTGGTCGGCGCAGCCGACGTGGCGCGCGTGCACGTGACGGAGAAGTAAGGGCTGCAGCGGGAGCGGGTGGGCGCAGATGAACGGGTTCTTCTGGTTCCTCAAGTACATCGCGCTCGGCCCGCTGCTGCGCGCGGTGTTCCGGCCGTGGGTCACGGGCGTCGAGAACGTGCCCGCACACGGCGCGGCGATCCTCGCGAGCAACCACGTGTCGTTCTTCGACTCGATCTTCCTGCCGCTCATGCTCGAGCGGCACGTGACCTTCCTCGCCAAGAGCGAGTACTTCACGGGCAAGGGCATCATGGGCTGGCTGTCGCGGATGTTCTTCAAGGGCACGGGCCAGATCCCGATCGACCGGTCGGGCGGCAAGGCCTCGGAGGACTCGCTCAACACGGGTCTGCGGGTTCTGGCATCCGGCCAGCTGCTCGGCATCTACCCCGAGGGCACCCGCAGCCCCGACCACAAGATGTACCGCGGCCGCACGGGCATCGCGCGCATGGTGCTCGAAGCGCACGTGCCGATCATCCCGGTCGCGATGATCGACACCCAGGAGCTGATGCCCGCGAAGTCGAAGCTGCCGCGGGTGCGCCGCGTCGGCATCGTGATCGGGAAGCCGCTCGACTTCTCGCGGTTCGAGGGGCTCGAGGGCGACCGCTACATCCTGCGGGCGATCACGGATGAGATCCAGTACGCCCTGTGGGAGCTCTCGGGGCAGCAGTACGCGGACGTCTACGCGAGCTCGATCAAGGCGACCACGCCGAGCCTCAACAGGTGACGCTCACCCGGTAAACTGGGCGATCTATGAGCTCATCGGCCGAGACCCCCGCCCTGCCTGACCCCGCGACGCTCGCCGGCCTCGACCACTGGCGCTCCCTGCCCATCAAGCAGCAGCCGAGCTGGCCGGATGCCGAGGCCGTCGCCGCTGCGAGCGCAGAGCTCGCGACCCTGCCGCCGCTCGTGTTTGCGGGCGAGGTCGACCAGCTGCGCGACCGCCTCGCGGCCGCCGCCGACGGCAAGGCGTTCCTGCTGCAGGGCGGCGACTGCGCCGAGACCTTCGCCGATGCCACGGCCGAGCGCATCCGCAACCGGGTCAAGACGATCCTGCAGATGGCGGTCGTGCTGACCTACGGCGCCTCGTTGCCCGTCATCAAGGTCGGCCGCATGGCCGGCCAGTTCGCGAAGCCCCGCTCGAACGACTTCGAGACGCGCGGCGACGTGACGCTGCCCGCCTATCGCGGCGACATCATCAACGGCTACGACTTCACCCCCGGGTCGCGCGAGGCGAACCCGCAGCGCCTGGTGAAGGGCTACCACACGGCTGCCTCGACGCTGAACCTCATCCGCGCCTTCACCCAGGGCGGCTTCGCCGACCTGCGCCAGGTGCACAGCTGGAACAGGGGCTTCGCCGAGAACCCCGCCAACTCCCGCTACGAGGGCATGGCGCGCGAGATCGACCGCGCGATCCGCTTCATGGAGGCGTGCGGCGCGAACTTCGACGAGATCAAGGCCGTCGAGTTCTACGCGAGCCACGAGGCGCTCCTCATGGACTACGAGCGCCCGCTGACCCGCATCGATTCGCGCACCGGAACGCCCTACGACGTCTCGGGCCACCTCGTCTGGATCGGCGAGCGCACCCGCGACATCGACGGCGCGCACGTCGACTTCCTCTCCCGCGTGCGCAACCCGATCGGCGTCAAGCTCGGCCCGGCCACCCAGCCGGAGGACGTGTTCCGCCTGATCGACAAGCTCGACCCCGAGCGCGAGCCCGGTCGCCTGACCTTCATCACGCGCATGGGCGCGGGCAAGATCCGCGACGTGCTGCCGGGCCTGCTCGAGGCCGTCAAGGCCGAGGGCTCGAAGCCGCTGTGGGTGACCGACCCCATGCACGGCAACGGCATCACCACGCCCACCGGCTACAAGACGCGCCGCTTCGACGACGTCGTCGACGAGGTCAAGGGCTTCTTCGAGTCGCACCGCGCCGTCGGCACCCACCCCGGCGGCATCCACGTCGAGCTCACGGGCGACGACGTGACCGAGTGCCTCGGCGGCAGCGAGATGATCGACGAGGACACGCTCGCGACGCGCTATGAGTCGCTGTGCGACCCGCGCCTCAACCACATGCAGTCGCTCGAGCTCGCGTTCCTCGTGGCCGAGGAGCTCACCAAGAACTGACGATCAGGGGAAGGGCCGGATGCCTGTGGCATCCGGCCCTTCCCCTGTCAGCCGCTCAGCCGGTGAAGTCGAACGTGATGGTGAGCGCGATCTTCGTGCCCTTCTTCTGCTGCGACGCGGCAGCCGGGCTCTGCGCCGTGACCTTGAAGTACTGCGGGAACGCGTTCGGGTCGACGTTGAGCGGGTTCGACGTGACCGTGTACTTCTGGTCGATCTTGAAGTCGGCAGCCGGAGTCGCCTGGTTGTAGGCCTTGAGGGTCAGGATCGCGTCGCTCAGCATGAGGCTCTTGCCCTGCGCGTCGGTCGTGAGATTCGGCACGTCGTAGAGGTTCGGGCCCTCGGAGATGTCGAGCACGATGGTGTCGCCGGGGTGCACCGGGCCGCTCGGGTCGGCGGGCGTCTGCGCGATGATCGAGCCCTTCGGCACGTTGTCGTCGTGTTTCGCCTGCCCCTGGCCGTACTTCAGGCCTTTGGCGGTGAGGGCGGCCTGCGCATCGGCGAGCGTCTTGCCGACGACGTCGGGCACGGCGCCGACCGAGACGACGACGTTGACCGTGTCGCACTGGGTGTACGCGCCGCCGCCGGTGATGTCCTTGCCGTCGGAGGCGCGGGTCGCCGAGATGATCTCGCCGGAGCCGACCTGCGGGTCGAACTGCTCGACGACCTGGGTGCCGACGAGCGACTTCTCGTTGGTGATCGCCTGCTTCGCGGCGTCCAGGGTCAGCCCGCCGAGCTGCGGGATGCGGTTGGGCTGGTGCCCCCGTGACACCAGGACCGTGACGTTCGACCCCTTGTGCAGCAGTCGGCCGGCGCCGGGGGCGGTCGAGGCGACCTGGCCCTCGGGGACCGCGCAGCTGTAGACGGGCTTCTGCGTCGCGGTGAGCTCGACGTTCTTGAGCGCCGTGACCGCGGCGGCGGCGGGCGAGTCGATCACGTGCGGCACCGCGACGAGGGCGCCGGGCCCCGCGCCGAACCACCAGCCGGCGATGCCGGCGAGCACCGCGACGATCACGAGGGCGAGGAACAGCCAGAGCCCGCGGCGGCCGCGGTGCCTGCTGACGCGCGCGAGCTTGCTGACGGCATCCGTAGCGGTCGCCTCGCTGCGCACCTGCGTGGCGGGGCCGGCCAGCTGCGCGGTCGTCGAGACGAGCGGAGCGGGCGCGGCGAGGACGGTGGTCGCCATCGTGTCGTTCGCGACGGGCTGGATGACGCGCGTCGCATCGAGGCCTGCATCGGCGGACGCGCCGCCGTGCACCGCGCGCTCGACCTCGTAGAGCTTGTCGAGCAGGGCGCGTGCGTCGGCGGGCCGCTGCTCGGGGTCGCGGTTGGTCGCCCACAGCACAAGGTCGTCGAGTTGCGGCGGCACGAGCGGGTTCTTGAGGCTCGGGCGCGGCACCGTGTCGTTGGCGTGCTGGTACGCGATCTGCATCGGCTGCTCGCCCTGGAAGGGCTGCTCGCCGGTGAGCATCTCGTAGATCATGATGCCGATGGCGTAGATGTCGCTGCGGGTGTCGGCGACGCCGCGCGTGACGAGCTCGGGGGAGAGGTACGCGATCGTGCCGAGCAGCGCCTGGCCCGTGCCCGTGGCGTTCGCGGCGGCGCGCGCGAGGCCGAAGTCGCCGAGCTTGATGCGCCCGTCGTCCGCGAGCAGCACGTTCTCGGGCTTGAGGTCGCGGTGCACGATGCCGGCGCGGTGCGCGGCGGCGAGGCCGGCGAGCACCGACTCCATGATGTCGATGGTCTGCTCGGGGGTGAGCTTCCCGTAGTCGCGCAGCAGGTCGCGCAAGGTGATGCCGGGCAGGTACTCCATGACCAGGTAGGCCATGTCCTCGTCCTGCCCCTGGTCGAAGACGTTGACCACATTGGGGTGGGCCAGGCGCGCCGTCGAGCGGGCCTCCTGCACGAAGCGGTTCTTGAAGTTCGTGTCGTCGGCGAGGTGGCTGTGCATCACCTTGATCGCGACGCGGCGCTCGAGGCGCAGATCGGTGGCCAGGTAGACGGTCGCCATGCCGCCGCGCGCGATCCGCGAGCGCACCTGGTATCGGCCGTCGACGAGACGGCCGAGCAGGGGGTCGGTCGAGCTCGCGTTGGTCACCCCACGAGTTTAGGGAGCGAGATATTCCAGACCCCGTCAGACACGTCCGAATGGACTGAACGGCGCAGGTCGCGATTCGTGGGACGATGCTGTGCATGCCCGATTCCGCGCCCGCCCGCAGCTGGCTGACCATGCCCGAGCTGGTCGAGATCCTGGACCTCTCGCCGTCCCGCGTCCGTCGCCTCATCGAGGACAAGCACCTGCTCGGCGTCCGTCGCGACGGCGTGCTCGCCGTGCCCGCCGAGTTCCTGAAGGACGGCGCACCGCTGCCCGAGCTGCGCGGCACCCTGATCCTGCTCGCCGACGTCGGCTTCAGCGACGACGAGGCGATGCGGTGGCTGACCGAGACCGAGGACTCGCTCGGCGCCGCACCGATCGACGCGCTGCTCGCGGGCCGCAAGACCGAGGTGCGCCGCGTCGCCCAGGCGCTGGCCTAGGTGTGATGTTCAGGCAGGTTGTTGAGTCTGCTGATGGGTGCTGCGCCGATTGCGGTGTGGAACCTGTGGTGATTGTAGAAGTGCAGCCAGC
>Ga0136643_10016991_pt1 | contig 10951 bp, 11 predicted proteins | sample TergutLab28metaG_FD_96883 | JGI IMG/M metagenome (GOLD analysis project Ga0136643, IMG submission 96883) | Labiotermes labralis P1 segment gut microbial communities from Petit-Saut dam, French Guiana - Lab288 P1 (version 3) (version 3) | ecosystem: Host-associated > Arthropoda: Insects >... | reverse complement strand
GTCATCCAGGTATGCTGACATCCTGATCCTGGTCGCAAGCTGTCAGCAAACCTGTATGACATATACCATTGCTGTGTGTACAGTGAAAAACTGCTGGTGATGGACAGAGGAACTGTCCGAAACATGTAGAGTTTTATTCCAAAAATAAATTTGAGAAATTTGTGCATCTGGTTGGTTTAATTATAATGATTTACTGTAATGTCACTGTAGTGTAGGAGGCAAATAGTTTTTGTCGCTCCGAGTCATGAAAGCTGTGAACTGAACCGTGTAATCAGAGTAGGTAAACTCAGGCACATTTCAGCGTCATTGCAGTAGGTCACGTGGACATTTAACTTTTGTCACGATGTTGACAATATTGTCCACGTGATTCGCTAAATGTTAAAAAAAAAATTAAAAACTTCCTGCTGAAGAGATGCCGACTGATTGTCTACATTTCAGTTTCTTCAAAAAGCGGTATGACTGCTGACTGAAACAAGACATAACCGACCGCACTGTCTCAGCAGCAGGATCAGGAAACAGCTAAGTTTCAAGTTTACTTCCTTAAAGAATGTTTAACCAAATCATCGTTCTATTCGGGAAGAAATTAAGGGCAGAATGAGGTCAGGGAATGCTTGCTATCATGCGGCGCAGAATCTTTTCGTCTTCCGGTTTGCTATCCAAAAATTTAAAGATTAAGATATACAGGACTATAATTCTGCCTGTAGTTTTGTATGGGTATGAAACTTGGTCTATCACACTGAGGGAGAAACATATCTAAGGGTGTTTGAGAATAGGCCTAACAGGGACGAGGTAGCAGGGGAGTGGAGAAAACTACGTAATGAAGAGCTTAATGATCTGTACTCCTCACCCACAATTGTTCCGATGATAAAAGCGAGAAGAATGAGATGGGCGGGGCATGTAGTGCGTATGGGGAGAGGAGAGGCGTATACAGGGCTTTGGTGGGGAAACCTGAGGGAAAGAGACCACTTGTGAGACCCAGACGTAGATGGGAGGATAATATTAAGATGGATCTTCAGAAGTGGGATGAGGGGGCATGGACTGGATCGAGCTGGCTCATGATAGGGACGGGTGGCGGGCTTTTGTGAATGCGGTAAGGAACCTTCAGCTTCCATAAAATGCGGGGAATTTCTGGACCAGATGAGAACCGGTTAGCTTCTCTAGAAGGACTCTGCTCCATGGAGTAAGTAAGTAAGTAAATAAGTAAATAAGTAAGTAATAAGTGAAGCTTATTTAACCCTGCGGTTACTGCTGCCATTGTTACTCGAGCCCATAAAAGAATAAACACATGGAGTTGCGAGAGGGGACTCAACTTGATCGCCTGTTTCTCCTACCTTATTCCTCTCGCCAATAACAAATCGAAAACTCCAACAAAAAGACAATCGGTAACCCGAATACATGCGAAAACGCGTAAAAGTGGCGGAACGCTCGCAGAGGGGCTGTAGGTGATAGGCAAGCCGAAGAGGGGAGAACTGAGTGCATTCTTTCTCTGACCCGACTTTGCTCTGTCATTACGTGCAGTAGATAAGAAGGGCACTGACAGCGTTGGGCTTCTGGAGCAGACGTTTCTCCGTCAATACACCCGGTAAGATACTGACACCGCCTTCGTCAACAATAGCAGCCCTTGCCCCCACTGAAAGATCTGTCGACAATAAATTATTAACGAGTGCTCCCTCTCGATGGAAATCCGGGGAATTAGTAGCGCGACGGTTTCGCATGACGTAATCAAATTAATTATATTACAGGGTAAAGGTAAGAAGGTAAAGATCACCCTAGAACAGGCCACGAAGGCCCAGTGGGGCAGTAGAGCTATAGCTCTACTCTTTCATTAACCTAGGGGCGAGATGGGGTGAGTGGTCAGCGCTACGCCGCGGCCGCTTTACCCCCGGGAAAGGGACCCGGTACCCACTGTATAGGCTGGATGGGCCCCAGGGCCGGTCTGGACGGATGCGGAAAATCTCGCCCCCACCGGGATTCTATCCCCAGATTTTATTATCTTACATTGTACAAAACTCTTTTTCGACATAGGAACATCCAAACTGAGAGATAACACACGCCACAGTAACTACAAAAAGTATGGGCAATTTCGGTTTACTTAAAAAATGATGAAGTCAGCAATGAGAACTATAAACAACTCCAATCCGCCAACATTTACAATTGCCTGTCCCCCCCCCCCCCTTGTGTTGCAATTGCAAGGCATAACACAAACTGTCCAATAATAACGTCCACAAAACGGGAAGGATACCACTCTCCGGCCGCTTTACCTCCCCCACCCACAGGAAAGAACACCCCTAACCATTGCACAGCAGGCTCGGTGGGTCCCCCAGGGCCAGTCCGGACGTAGCAGTACGGAGTGCGCCGATACACACCTCCAATCCGCTTAATGTCTCTGTTACATTCACAAACCAGGCCCTTTTCCCCTAAAATTCGTCTCCGCGGGACACCTCTGTCAGTCAATAAGCTGAAGAGTGACGGAGTTCGAATCCCTTAACCAGCATGTTCCTAACAGGTCTGCTGACCGCTCTACGGCAGGATAGTCACGCTGACCACTCGCTCCTCTCTACAACGCCAACAGCGTGCGTCATCACTTATCCGTCACAATACGGCGTCATATCGTATGCTTACGTACAAGGAAAGCGTCATGTCAGTTTATTATACGGAGCTGGAAGTCTATAAGTTCCGAGCAGTGATTTGAACTCCATCTCAATTAACAGTCGCCGGTACTTTTTGAAACAAGTGAAGCTCATAAAACTTGGTATCGAACCGGGAGGTTGCGTAGGTCGAGACAGGTTATCAGACGTGAACGGCGAAGGGGGACAATGGGGGAGGGTCACAGTGATGTGAGTGGTGGAGCGAGTGACAGGGTGGGGCTGGGAGAACCACAAGCGCGCTCTATATAAATCAAGAGAGGTTTCATACCAAAAACACGCGCCAAATTCACCCGGCGATTGAAGTGCAGAACAACGCACAGCAGCCACACGTCGCCACAACCCCACGATACACAGGTGAGTTAACATATACCTACGTACGTTTCTGTTGTGTTTTTTGAACTCTTGTCAAATCAGGTGATGCGTTTCTTGGAATCAGTACAGTTCCAGACCGGTAATATAGTCTAGCATCCGTTACTGACAGCTGCAACTTTGCCTTAAACACTTTACGCCACTTCCAAACCGACGGTCTGTCAGCCTGTCAGTCAAGGGGTTAGGCCCTCATATAAACTCACGACCGCCTTCATCAGCACCGCTGCCGGAACATCAAATCGCACGTCTCACGCCCGATCACTACGGCCGCGGACACCGTTATCCTTCCCTCATTCGCGACAGTGATTTTCCGCCCCGTGATCCCCGATCTACGAAAGAGTACAGATTTCCTTAAAATTTCCCAGACCCCGCCCGCTTGTCCTTCTGATAAGAGTAAATATGGTGAAGACGAATATGGTGCGCGTTACGTATAATTACACAGTCCAGGCCCTACCTCACGCTAAACCCTAAGTGTCTGTACTGCAAAGATAAACTTCTCAACGCTTCTTAGGGAACTGTGGGCCGGGATAGCTCAGTCGGTATAGCGACTCGCTACGGGCTGGACGGTCCGGGGATCGAATCCCGGTAGGGGCGAGGTTTTCTAAACCGACCCTGGGGCCCACCCAGCCTCCTATACAATGGATACCGGGTCTTTTCCAGGAGTAAAAAGGCCGGGGCGTGGTGCTGACCACCCACCCCATCTAGCGCCGAGGTTAAAGAAAGAGTAGAGCTATACCTCTACTCTCTCTCTCTCTCTCTCTCTCTGGGCATTCGTGGCCTGTTCTAGGGTGAACTTTACCTTTACCTTTACTTAGGGAATTATTTGTTCTTCAGTAAGAGATTCAAAAGAGATTTACAAGCACACACTGTGAGCAAAGCACTTAGTGTCTTAACGCGCGCGCGTGTGTGTGTGTGTGTGGAACACACAGTAGCAATTTGTGCCGTAACGCGCTGGATTTGTCTCCATCTATCGTGAATAATATTCAAAATCTCGCTTCACTTCCTGTCTCGCAGTAAGCACATTCCCTCTCCAATTACAAGGAACAAGCACTCGATGTTTTTGTATCATGATCACTGTTTATCCTGCAAACCGCGTAACGAATACAACACCTTCCGCCCGTCTGATGCAGTTTCTGTATGCTGACTACAGTCGTATACACTGTAAGCACTTTGAGAATAATCGTGGTTGCCGCTCTTCCTGAAGCACTACATTGTATCTAAACAGCACACAGCACTTCAGAACCTGCCTAACGGCGGATACAGTCATTAAAGCTGTCGGTCGCGTCAATCATACGAAACCGTGTCGACAAAATGGACAGTTTTTAATTTTGAAGCTTGTGGTACGTATAGTTACCGCTGTGCTGTGAAGGGTTGTTACCGCTACTTGCACTATGGACCCTCAAGTGTGTCTTTCGGCCTATCACAGCCTGTTAGTTCGTCCGTCTGATCACCGCTCAGGGGGGACCTACTGTGATTCCACTTGATACTAGAGTCCTTACGCGTATGAATAAACCGCAGTTTTCGTACCAACTGAACGCCACATACAGAGACAAAGTGTCGGTATTAAATTTAATGTTGTAAATATTGCGTGCAACCATATTACACAACTGAAAGACAATAATGCACATGTTTGCTTTCAAACACAACGATATTTCATTAATTTGACGTTCAGCTGACCGCGCATCGTGATAAATTCTTACAATAAAACCAACTAGATGTACTAATTTCTCAAATTTATTTTTGGAATAAAACTGTACATGTTTCGGACAGTTCCTCTGTCCATCATCACGAGTTTTTCACTGCACACACAGCAATGGTATATGTCATACAGGTTTGATGACAGCTTGCGAGTAGTTCCGTCCTGATCCTGCTCGCAAGCTGTCTAGAAACCTGTATGACATATACCATTGCTGTGTTTACAGTGGAAAACTCCTGATAATGGACAGAGGAACTGTCCGAAACGTGTAGAGTTTTATTCCAAAAATAAATTTGAGAGATTAGTGCATCTAGTTGGTTTTATTATAAGAACATTTTAATATTTACCTTATTGGCGACAGGTTTATATAACACTGATGTAAGTTTTATGGGATCCCATACGACATTGAAATTAATGTGCAGTACATGTAACCTGTTCTAAATTTTATGTATGGATGGTCTGATGATGGTCTAAATATGGGAACTTGTCGCTAGTAAGTTGAACAATCAAATATTGTTGGGTTTGACTGAAACAAATATACGTATTATTGTCTTCCAACTCTATAACAAAACGGGTCGCCCTCTACAAAAAAAAAATCATTTTACCGGTAAAATTTAACGCCAACTTGTTGCACAACGCTATTTGCTACTTTGTCCTCTGACATGTTTCGGCCTTAAATGTTGACCTTCTTCAGGGAGCTCGCAGGTCTTCTAGCACGTGCAGCTTATGCTTCAACATGCACGGTAGAAATATTATTATTATTATTAGATTACAGGTTACAATTTCCAAAATTGGTATTGTGATTGAAATTCATCTAACGAAAGAATGAAACGCAGCTATCTGGACACAACAAATACATCAACAGCAAATTAAAATAATTATACACCATATTTTAACCATAATACTGATTTTAAGAAAAGCAACATTTGATCTCCATAACAACAATTCTGATCATACGTAAAATTCCTACCGTATATCAGGTTGATGTGTCCGTTGCACGTGCTAAAGAAACTGACTGGCTACCTGAAGATGGCCAACACTCAGTGCCGTAATATGTCGCAGCAATAATTAGCAAATAAAGAGCGGCGCGCAACAAGTTGGTGTTAAGTGTTACGTACGTCGGTATTAAAACCTGAAAGAGATAACTGAGATGGCCTAAAAGTCGATGCGAAGACAACAGGAGACTATATCTTAAAGAGACAGAAGCTGAGGATGTGGACAGCATGCATGTGACTTGGGATATGGAACAGGGACGAACAGCAATCTGTAAGATATGGGTAACTGCAACACTGTGTCAGTCGGTGTTAAATAGCATGCACAATATACGGGTAATCTGACTACACCAGCAACTGCAGACATTCGCTAACATAAGTGTTGCGTCCTGCAAACATTTAAATAGCAACGCTTTTACGTATGTCGGAAATAGACCCACTACCCACCAAATATACAACTTCATATATATACACACACACACACTTATGCATGTCGTTTTGTATGGGTGCGAAATTTGGTCGTTCACACTGAGGGAGGAACGTAGGCTGAGGGTGTTTGAGAATAGGGTGTTGAGGGGAATATTTGGGCCTAAGAGGGACGAGGTAAGAGGGGAGTGGAGAAAACTACATAACGAGGAGCTTAAAGATTTGTACTCCTCACCCACTGTCGTTCCGATGATCATATCGAAAAGCAAGTGATGGGCGGAGCATGTGGCGCGTATGGGTAAGAGGAGAGGCGTATACAGGGTTTTGGTGGGGAAACCTGAGGAAAAGAGACCACTTGGGAGACCCAGGCGTAGATGGAAGAGTAATGTTAAAATGGATCTTCAGGAAGTGGGATGTGGTGGCATGGACTGGTCGAGCTGGCTCAGGATAAGAACAGGTGTCGGGCATTTGTGAATGCGGTAATGAACCTTCGGGTTCCATAAAACGCAGGGAATTCCTTGACTGGCTGAAAACCTGTTAGCTTCTCAAGAAGGACTTTGTCCATGGAGGAAGAAAAGTATATATAAGCGTGGCGTTAATCCTATAGCTATCTACCCACATACTAAAAGAAGAGTAACTGCTTTAACCCCTCAAAAATATCAGTTGATACAGTAAATAAATCAATGGAAATATGATCCTGAACACAGAAATTAAGCCTCACACCACGCGATTCTTTCAGTCCGGACTGCGTTTCTCTAGCAATAAATGTCCCCCACAAGAGACGTTTGCATTACCAGCGTGACGCTGTATTACGTGGTCTGTGAAGACGTGTAGGTAAGGCAGTTGCGTAAGTGAGAGCTTACATAACTGGTGGGAGGGAGGGGGGTGCCTGTGTAGGCTTCTGACGAGGGTATCCGCTTCACGGGCCTAGAGCAGGTCGTCAGCCACTCGATACCACAGATAATGTTACGTGATCAGCTCTAAACGCCGTAAAACATAAGACCATGTAACAGAGATCAAATCGAAAAATTAAGACTGTACTCTTTTGGCATTTGGCGCCGTGTAGTCTGGTAGATGTACACTGACATATCCGAGGATCCTGCAGCCTCCGTCATCAGAGTCGATAATTTAAGCACCCAGCGATCTTCACAGTCTAAATTGCTATGGAAGCTTAAGATCTTACTGTATAAGTTTCATGGCCACTTGCTTCACTGAACGAGATTTCGAAAACGCGTCACTAACCCCACTGTGCGGAATCAACCGTTATCATTTTAAAGTCCTGCCAGGCCGCCGCGATTTCAATCTTGAGATGAAAATTAGATGCAAAATTAGTTACGTACTTTGTATGAGAATCTGAAATTTGTTAAACCGCTTTCTGTAAAAAGTGGCCACTGAAAATCTCGAAAAGAAGCCGCGCGCCGTCTGGCACACCACACTCCCCCAATATCCCGCAACCCAACTGTATGTGAAACAAGTAATCAACACGACGTGGGTACCGACCCCGTGTGATATTTTGAATAATTTTTAAGAAAGAAAGATTACATTTTGTACGGTTAGTCCCAGCCTGATGGTGGCTTAACATGGCCGAAACACGTAGCTGGGAGTAGAGTTTAATAAGTAACAAGTATTAGGTTAGAAGTTAAATTATTGGTGTCCATAAATGTGAAGGGGGACCGCGGCAGCACAGTGGTTAAGGTGCTATGCTACAAACAGGAAGGTCGCTGGTTCGATCCCAGCTGGTGTCAGTGGATTTTTCAATGACATAAAATCCTTCCGATCGCACTATGGCCCTGGGGTCGACTTACCCTCTAACAGAAATGAGTACCAGGAGTATTTCCTGGGGGTAAATCCGGCCGGTGCGTAAGGCTGACAACCTAACACCATCCTGTGCCGTTGTCACGAAATCTGGGAACCTTAACTTCCTGGAACCCTCTGGGTCTGTCCAGGCCTCGAAAGGGACTGCTTTACCTTTTTATAAATGTGAAACTCTCTGTCTCTAAATACAAAAATTTGACTTTCCTGTTCGGACCTATCACAAAACACCAGTACACATGCGAAATTCGCTCTGCATTCTAGCCAGTATGTACGGTTAACACGGATATAACAGCGACGTGGAAGTCCTGCGGTGCAGTTCTGAATGCGTCTCGACCCATCATGCATCATATCTTTATTAATTAAATCATAAGACTTTAATTTCTTATACTGAATGTTATTTGTTCTGTGGAAGTTTGGGCTGCTAACCAAATTGCGACCCTGAGAAGGGCTGAAGGTTTGTACGGCGGCTGCTTGTGTTCTGTCAAACGTCACACCGTCAATATATGCACAGTCAGTCAGCTCCCTAGCCATGTGCTATGAAACTGTAAAAAAACAACGTAACGATTTCTGTGTCCGTTAGTCTGTTCAGCCGCAAGACACTACGCGATCGCCACTTCCCCATTCTGACATCCGACTCCACCTTCGACTACTCCAGCCCATCAATAAGCTCTTTCCTTGTAAGGAGGAACTACAGATCCTTTCCTTTCAATGTGGTTTTGATTCGCCCTTTCACACCCACCGGTCTGCGGCAAACGAAAGAGGGTAGCTACTGCCTTCAGCATCATCATCATCATCATCATCATTTTTCTTGAGAAGTACAAAAGGTGCAAACAGTAAATAAGCAACGCTGAATTACTACAAAATCTCCACACCCCACGTGACCAAACTAAATTTAACATAAAAAGTAAAAAACGAAGAAACGAAAAATGCGCCACAACTTCACAATAACTACAGGCACATTAGTTCACTCCAAATTATTATCACGCAATGTTGCTTTACCACCCATTTTAATATTATTCCGACATTCAGATCTATTCTCAGCTGTTACCGCTGCCGTTTTCCTGCACTGTTTCGAATATGTTGGCCGCTAAGCAGTCTTAAGCTGCTGACCGTCTACACATACATACGTACATTACATAATACATGCATACATACATACATTATATAAAACATGCATACATACACACATAATACATGCATGCATGCATACATACACATACATACATTACATAATACATGCATACATACATTATATAATACATGCATACATACATTATATAATACATGCATACATACATTATATAATACATGCATACATACACACATAATGCATGCATGCATACATACACATACATACATTACATAATACATGCATACATACATTATATAATACATGCATACATACATACATAATACATGCATGCATACATACACATACATACTTGCATACGTACATTATATAATACACGCATACATACATACACACACACATAATACATACATGCATATATACATACATACATTATATAACACACATACACATACATAATACATACATACACATACATGCATACACACACACAAACATACATTATATAATACATACATAATACATGCATGCATACATACATACATACATATACACCTACATACACACCTATACACATATAAAGTACTTGGCCCGTATTTTGGACGTATTGGGTTCGATATCTGTACAGACACCAGATATTCTCACTAAGCTGCTTCGTGGTCTTACCCAGACCCTCGAGGCAAATACCGGAAAATCACTTCAAAAAGGCTAGGACCGCTTCCTTCCACGTCCCTTCCAAATCATTATTCATTGAACTTCCTACCATTTTAGGCCTTATTCCGTGACCGACTGCAGTACCTTTACTGAATCACGAAAACTGGGTTTCATGTAAATATCAGTACATACAGAAGTAACACACAAATATATTATTTTATTCCCAGTTTCCTATAAACCCTCACACACACACATTCGTAGTCTCTATAATGACAAATCTATGGGTTGGGTGATCCGGGGTTCGAATCCTGGAAGGGGAAAGATTTTTCTCTTTTCCAAAACGTTCACACCGGCTCTGGTGCCCACACAGCCTCCTGTTCAGTGGGCGCCAGCGCTCTTGAACGGGGGTAAAGCGGCCGGGGATTGACGCTGACCACTGACGTCCACCCAGTGCCGAGGTAAAGAACGAACCACACCCCTACTCACCTTCTATGCCCTGAATGCGTGGGCACAGACAGCTTTACGTTCTTTTACCTTTACCTTTACCTACCAGGGTCCTGCGATGTCGCGCCATCGTGTCCCACATCTTGGAATACCGCCACAACTGATCTCATCATTCAGTTAATTGGTGGAAATCACAGGTAATGCCGCTGCTGACAGATGATTTCGACACGCAGTGGTGTGAAACGTTCTTCGTTCCAATGAATGTTTAGCGACAAACGTGCATGCAGGCATTTCAATTGTCCGCTTGTGTCGTGCTGTCTGGAAAAATCGCGATGCGTCCAGAGATCCTAGTAAAACTATACAATATGCATATAGTGTGGGTCCGTGCATCCGTTCTCGGATTGTTAAATTTTGAGAAATGGGTTTTAACCAGCCTTAAGAGTGTTAAAATAGGTTATGTGACACACGGCGTACTGTTCCGCGGTTCAGACAGATTCCCACGGCTGGAAAATGTGGCCAATCAGATCTCTTATTTTAAATTAATTCATAAAGTAGCCGAATTGCAACAGCTGGCCGATTAGTTCGATTCGCAATGCCCTTCACAATGAAGCGCCATTTACAGTCGGATTAAAGTAAAATTGCACCCTTGTACAGGCACCGAGGCTCTGTACAGATCGTACGGCCCACAGGGGGAGTAGAGGTATAGCTCTACTTTTTCTTGACCACGGCACTAGAAGGGGGTGAGGGGTCAGCGCCACGCCCCGGCCGCTCTTTACCCCCGGGAAAGACCCGGTACCCATTGTACAGGAGGCTGGGT
>Ga0136643_10016989_pt1 | contig 10951 bp, 6 predicted proteins | sample TergutLab28metaG_FD_96883 | JGI IMG/M metagenome (GOLD analysis project Ga0136643, IMG submission 96883) | Labiotermes labralis P1 segment gut microbial communities from Petit-Saut dam, French Guiana - Lab288 P1 (version 3) (version 3) | ecosystem: Host-associated > Arthropoda: Insects >... | reverse complement strand
GGCTCAGGATGGTGGTAAGGTTGTCAGCCTTACGCACCGGCCGCCTTTATCCCCAGGAAATGCTCCTGGTACTCATTTCTGTTGGAGGCTGAGTCGAACCCAGGGCCATGGTGCGATCGGAAGGATTTTATGTCAATAAAAAATTCCAATGACACTAGCTGGGATCGAACCAGCGACCTTCCGATTTGTGGCACAGCACCTTAACCGCTGTGCCATCGAGGCCCCCAAAATGCAATGTGTACCGAGTCTCTTTCCTGGGGGTAAAGAGACTGGTGCGTGGCGGTCACCTCACGTCCCCATCTAGCGCCGAGGTTAAAGAAAGTGTAGAGCTATACCTCTTCTTCCCCCCTGGACTTTCACAGCCTGTTCTATGGTGAATTTGACCTTAGCCTTTTCAAAACGTACGCTAAGCCTCACACAAAATAGCCGGTCTCCGACTCAACGCGTGAAACAGCGACCACCCGAACATGAAGCATGAGTGATATAGTTCAACATCGACGTTAGACAATAAGTCACACAAAAACCGCGGAACATCGAAGAATAATGAAATGCAAAGAGTGTGAAAGGAAGCGGCCATTGCGTGGTAGAATCCCGGAAGTAGCCTACAGCCAAAAAATGGCCGACAGTCTGTCAGGATAACCGAACTTCGGTCTGATATATGAACGTCGGCTATCCCCGGTGAATAGTTGGAATGCCACCCACCCCACTCTGAAGTTCGGTAATGTGACTTCACATCAATCACGCAGCAAACAGCATAAGAGTTCAAATTTATATTCAAATTCCTAACAAGGAAAGCAATGTACTATAAGCCTAACATCGAGGCGAGCTGGCATAATAATTGTTGCCGTGGAAAAGCAATAATTGTTACATATATCTAATGTGCCGGTCCCAGTGGCCGCGCGGTCTAAGGCGTAGGTCTACGGCCGCTCGCCTGCTGAGATTGTGGGTTCGAATCCCAACGGAGGCATGGATGTTTGGTCTGTTGTGAAGTGTTGTGTGTTGTCAGGTAGAGGTCTCTGTGACGAACTTATCACTCATCCAGAGGAGTCCTACCGATTGTGATGCTTCGTTGTGTGTGATCTAGAAAACCTCAAGAATGATGAGGAGCCAGAATAAAGCAGGCTGAACCGTTGGGCGACACCTGCAGCAAAATAGACAACGTAGAAGTTTAGGAGAGAATAAAATACCTAGTTAGTCTCCAAAGACTAGGTGGTTTAGTGAAAGAGACCAAAAGAAATATATCTAATGTGTGTTTTTAGCTTTAGGTATCCACCATGCAAAGCGCTTGCGCCTTATTACATTGCCATCTGTGACCAGCCTTACTCTACCACATTTTCCCACGTTATCTGATAAACGGCATGATTTTCGAAAAAAAAAGTTACAGAGCATAAAATGTGTTTAGAGTTTACCTACAATTTTGTCTGAAATATTTCTTATTCTAAGAAAACTTCAGGGAGATATTATCATAAATGTACACACGTTTTCATGTAAAGTATCCGCTATTCTGGTCAGATTTTAATTTAGCTTGAGTTTTCTCGATAATAATTCGAAAATATTCAATTATCAATATTAATAGTTGTCCAAAGCGATGCAACACAAAGCAATCTATTTATTATTCTGCAAGTTCACTCTACGTGTTTCGGGTGTCAAACACACGCATCATCAGGAGTACACAAAACTGTAATAAAAAACAAAATATATATATAAAACCAGTACCGGAGGCTGTAGTTACAGTTTTGTATACTCCTGATGATGCGTGTGGTTGACACCCGAAACATGTAGAGTGAAATTGTAGAATAATAAATAGGCTGCTTTGTGTTGCACCTCGTTGGACAGTTATTAATATAGAACACCGATGCATGGAACCATAAACATAAAATTAAATAAAATTCAATTACCAAATTTCACGAAACTCCGTCAAGTGGGAGCCGAGGTTTTCCATGCAGACGGACAGACAGATAGACATACGAAACTAATAGTCTCCTTTCGCAATTTTGCGAAAGCGCCTAAAACCTAATGCCTGTTGAAGGGGTACGCGATGTGCAATGTTCGGTTTCTACTCGGCTTCCCAACAAATCTTTTAACAGAACCCCATTCCTTCCTACAGTCATTAGAGTGTTCTGTATACGTACAAATATTACGTATCAGCTGCACGAAGCTACAGTCAAACTCGATTATATATATATATATATAGAGAGAGAGAGAGAGTGAGAGAGAGACAAAAGTACATACTTATCTTCTTTGGGCTTTGATATATGAATTTCATTTTCTAATTTAATATGAGATACGAAATGAGATATATCTTAGCCGTCTGAAAGGAGCGTTTGATTAGCACAGCGCTTTGAACCAACTCTCTTCAAGAGCTCTCAGATATACTGACCCAAATTAGAAAGTAAAAGAAGGTAGCAAAGGGCGTAATGAAAAAAATAGTATATGCCGTATTTGCCTAACAGCACGTAGACTCTGTGTAAGTTATAAGTACAGTAGTTGCAGACGGCGTCTTCTCCGATATTGGTGTCGTACAGCCAGTTACAATTCTACTAAGGTTCGGAAATAACTCATGTTTCCGAAAATATGACAATATGTTTGCGTTTTCGCTCTAACTATCCGGTACGCAAGTTGAATCTATGTGACATCATATCACTTACGTATTGTCAATTATTCATTGCTCTGATCAGTTCTGTCTCATTTCTTGTACTTCTCCCCATAAGCTGCCAAGCTTCATGAAAGTACCTGTGTCTTTATTTAAGGTATGTGTTGCTTTTGTCCCATTTTAATCAAACTTGAAATTGACGCCAAGATTTTAGTACAAATCCCCAATACCGGATCTCATGAAAATCCATTCCAGTAGAGCCCAGATTTCGTGAGACAGACTGACAGAAAAACACGACGAACCTAATACTCGCTTTTCCAGACACATTTGCGATAAGTACCTAAAAACGACAACGGGATTGTAAGGGTTTAACAGAAACCACCATAATTATTTTTTAATTTCAATAAAACACAATGGAGCTATGTCAGGATGCATATTGTGTAAGCTGCTGGCACTATAAGTACACTAAGGAAAGTAAATCCGCCAAGAACTTCTAGGAATGAAACATCTTTAATGTACTTTTCTCATCCTCTAAATCCCATCCAATCAAATTAGCCCAAATTTTTCCTAAAATAAATAAAATACTTAAAGAAAAATGAGATTGATAACAGACGTAATTATTAGTAATGCATGAGATGCGACATAATTTCACTAAGTGATTTCGTATTCTCTTATATTTTCCATTCAAAGAAGCCTAGATTTAAACAAGAAAGGTACATGCAACTAGGAAATTCTCTCAGTAGAACGTGGTTTTAAACGTAAGTACCGAACTATGTAGCTAACACAATGTCAGGCACTTTGAGTGATGGATGGAAAAAGTAAAAAAAAAGAAACATAAGGAAAAATAATACGAAACAGAGGGACGAAGAGAGATAAAAAGATAGAAAGAGGCAGAAGAATAACAGAGTGTCTCGCGACGTATGGCCAGTCTTGAATGACGTACTCTACGCGACATTTGGAGCAATAATGTCTAACAATTAGAGTTCCCTTCGACATCGCTATCAATTTATGCACTAGCTGAATGCAGCACTGAATAAAATTTCCTTTTCAACTCGCCTTAATTTGCATCACATTAAACGTTCACAATATTATTGAAGTTTTAAGGCTACTAAAACACATGTTCGAAAGGACCACCTAACAATGCATGCATCCTGCCAGTCTTAGCAACCTTTAATATTGCCACATCTTGCGACTCACTCCATCGCTGAAAACCAAGAAGTCTTCATTTATGTCCCCTACTGACTGATACCTTCTTTCTGCTTCCCACTATGATACAATCTCGACTTCATATAACCCCACATGAAGAAATCGTCTCTGTTCACGTCGGGTAATCGAGCGGGCTAATGCACCGGTCCGTTTCTTCCAAACCATCGCCTATCCTTCCTTTACAATATTCGTTCAAAAACTCCGTTGCCTCTCTGCAGAATTTGGAGGTGCTCCGTCATTTTGGGGCCACATTCGTCCTCGTGTTTCAAGAGCCACATCCACTAAACACAGAGGTAATTCACATTCCAGAAAGCTTCTGTAAAAAGGAGCCATTAAGAGTCACTCGATAACGTGTCGTACAATAAGGTTATTGCTTGATACTCTAGACAACATGTTAAATGAAAACCGCTGTTTCAAATGGCGTTGTGTTACATGATGTTGATTTTCTTGTGCCCAGGAGTGCAAATTCCTTTTGTTGGTAAAACCATTCACAGCAAATTGAGCCTTAACCGTGAACAGACTGTCAGAGAGAACTGGTAGCTGTGACTGCAGCCTTCAAAAGATCGCACACATTTGGTGTTATGTCCCGGTACAAGGTGGCGTACTCTGTGACGGTAATACGGACAGAAAACATCTCTGCGCGAAGTTCTCCTTACCTATGTCTGTGCCATACCTGTCCTGTAACTTCTGTGTATACTCGTACTTGGGCTTCGTTGCATTGCTGCGAGAACGTTACCTCCGCGCCGTTTTTTTCCAAGTTCTGAATTCGCTCGTCGTAAGAAGCAAGTCTCTCTCAGAATTCCGTGTACTTTTTCATGTTTTGCAATGTGGAACTCTACGATGTGCTTAATATTGTTGTTATTCCACATGAGCATCTCTAACATTTCCCCTGCAGAAACCGAATACGAAATATATGTCTGCAGATTCTTCATTTGTAAAGGTATCGGGTATTTTGACTACCCCAGCGTGCTGCAACATAGCCCCACAGTCCAAGCCACTAGCCAAGACATTCAGAACTCAAAGTTACAGCAGTGCCACTCGCTTCACTAGCGCGTGACTTGGATTACGGTGTCAAAATGAACTGTGGTTTATTAGGCACTTTGTCCCAAATTACCTGCAGAACACGAAGCTAAATTTCAGCCATTAAATCGCAGAAAACTTCTATATCTGGAGGGGAGAAAACACAATAAAGCGCGGAAATGGAAATAAGAAAATTATTTAAGAAAGGATAGAGAAAATGATAGAGAAAAGGATGAGTATAAAAACAGAAGCAATGAAGAAACATTAATAACACTGAGAAATAAATGAAGGAAATGGAAAGAGAGAGAAAGATTAAAAACTTCTGGATAGAAGAAAGGCAGAGACAGAAAAAAGAAAGGAGGACATAAAGAAAGGAAGAGAAGCAAAATGAGAGGAAAGAGAGAAGCTGGGAAAGGCAATGTTTCAAGGCAGAAGCAAGTATAAATGGAGAAACACTATAGGTACAAACTGACGCTAACGCGGCACCTGAATGACGCTGTCTTTCCGTCTGAGGAACTCCCACATCTGGAGAATCCACCCCCCCCCCTACATTTTCACATGCAATGCTGCCGAATGAAACGCCTTCCATTCAGACGTTACTATTATCTAAAGTGTACTGACGAAATGCCAAGTGTGTGCAGATTAGAGATGGAGACAAAAGGAGCTGCAGCCTGTTTCAATATCGTCCTTGTATATTAGTGCGAAAAAAACAAGAAGTATCAGTGAACATAAGGCGTACAGTTCGGTCCGCTTAGTGACTGGCTGAGGATTGAAGGCCGGAGAATCAGTGTTCGATTCCCAAAAGGGCGTAAATTATTCTCTTCGTCACAACACTCAGCTATCTTCCTGTATAACTAGTGCTGTAGTATAATTCTTCGGAGAAGAAACGTCCTGGAGTAACCGTAAACACATTTCCAAGTGGTAACAAGGTTAATAATATATTCTGTTATGTGCTTACCTTCAGTTTCCTAAAGTTTCTCCCTAAGTAGCATCTAGCATCCAGTGCGTGGTGCGGGAAATATTCATAGTGTCTGCTGACGTGATTCAAGAATTCTGGGACACTACGCCTTTTTGAATCTCAAATACTTACTGGTGTTTCTAAGAATATTAATGACTTCAGCTTAAATGTCATGCATTCCAACAAACGTAGCTAGTCTTCCTGGCCAGCTTTGCCCTGAACGCGATAGGCACTGCCATCCTTCAAAACGCTTGTGTTTACCGACTGACACGACGAAATAATTCAGTCTTCACCAACACCGCACAAAGAATCTAAACTCTTGCATATTGTGAGCTGTTTATACAGAGTGGAACGAAATAATATCTATAGACTTCTAAGGATGATAAACGGGACCAAAATAAGGGTTTTTAGATGAGGAGCTTATGCCCGGAAATGTCTTTGTCCGACGCAGTAGAGCGTCAAAGTGTGAGAGAGGGAAGTACGACAGTCCACGAGTATCTGGCGCGAATTTGACGCCCCAAAGCGTCGAATCAAGCTGTTTCCGGACATACGCTCCTTATCTGAAAATCTTTACTTTATCCCCTCTATCATTCCTAAACGTTGTTGGTGTTATTGTGTTCCACCCTGTGTATGTACTTCCAATTTCATGTGCATATTGTAGCAATAAGTGGCCTTCATCATCAAGAGCGATTTAACTTTAAAATGTCATATCGACCTAAATGTATTAACATGAACGCGTCAAATTGTATGTTATAAATTCGAAAAATAGATTGCGAAACCACATCTTGCTGAAGGGTCACACAACACTTTTTGGGAAGGCCAGGAATAAAGCACGAAGAACCTCAATTAGAATGGCCGCTTGCTCAACTGAGATTCGAAAAGACAACCTCTCGAACACAACTCAGACGTAGGAAGTAAGAGCAGCTTTGCCTTGGTGAAGCTTCGATTCCACCTTTTACGCCTTTCTCACTGATTTTATCAAATATAAACCCTTTGAAGCTGGAAAAAAGAAAAGGAAAAGCACTTATCTTTCTAGGCGCTCACCGGTTTCCGAAACAGGCTCACTTTTGGTGGAAGATTCCCAGGCTTCGCCCGTTTGTCTCTCTGTTAAAGAACAAGTTTCAAGATAAAATGTGTAAAAAGCACAGGTGGAATGACAGTGGTAGGGGAAAACAAGTGTTCGGAGAAAGACTGCCCATGGTCCTCAGTAAATCGAACATAGGCCAAGGTCACAAGCGGGCCGCTGGGGTGAGAGGTCGGTGGTTAAGGACCTCAGACACATAATGCCTTTTAAGCTAGAAATAAAACAATGTGAAAGCACTTCTATTCAGTGCTCCTCAATACCGAAACAATTTTTTTTTAAAGTTTCCCAGAATTCGCCTGCTTGATCTTCCGGCAACAACAGTATTATGATGAAGATGATTATGGATCATGATTGGAAGATATTAACAGAAGAAAACTACCGTCCTCATAACTGTCACAGTGCCCTCTCTTCAACAAAATCTTTTCAAGCTTGAGTCAGAGTCAGAGTTACGTTACAGCTGGCGGCCAGTCAGCCATCCACCCAGCCAGCCCGTCTTGCTATTGAGCACAACTTGGAGCTCGTGGCCAGATACTTTTCTACTTCTTGGTGCGCATTCCCTGACAGGACGGTTGGGCTGGCCATTGTGACTGCTATCTAAATAATTTATCAGTTCGTACCTCACAAAGAGCACTGTGTGCTTTCACTAGGACGAACAACCGGTTAATGCCGTACAGAGGAAAAAAAGTCTCATTTCATTGCGAGATTCACAGAAAAGAACGATAAATTCTCGTAGACAAAGTGTACAATGTTTATGTTCAAGCAGGTAATGTGTACCTAGTTATCACCGTGCTACAAAGTGTTAAATAAAAGCACAACGTGTGCTGTTTGTAAACTAGAATTCTGGAGTAAAACGTTCTAAGTGTGTAAGCGTGTCCTGTCATTTCCATTCGATGTACCAAGACGCTTGTTGGCTCATTGCCAGACTTCTAGTATTTTTAAAACTTGATCAATCTAGAGGGCAGAATATGACATAAAACCAATAATAAATCACAGAAAGGCTATTTTTAAGCTTTTGAACTATCAGTTATCCCCTGCAGCCTGCTGCAGGCACATTATTGCTATATCGATCCTGGCAGGGGCTTCGCGACGCGTGATATAGAGCGTCCGCCAAACACGTGGTCAGCGTCGCCACCCTTTCTTTGTCGGAAGACATCGCTTCACTCGTTTCAGTGTTTCTCAGCCAGTGTGCCGCAATGTCCTAAATTTAAATGTTTTTCTACATGTGTCATATTTTGTCCAAGGTATGGCAATGCCAGTGACATAACATTCTCTGCTGTTTTTCATCATCTCATCAGCCTGTGCGGCTATTTGTTTTGTTTTCGTATGTCTACGTCTTTACGTTGTTGCTTGTGTTCGTATTACCGTTGTCAAGTAACACCAATTCTTATCCCGATTTCTCAACATACAGACCTACATACTAAGGTAAAAAAGTCTTCGTTTATTTCCAACTATAATACTAATAGTTCAAACTCAGGATGTAATTCTATTCCACTTGATTTATTTATTTATTTATTTGCATTTGGGTTCGGGGTCTCTCAGGCCCGTTGCACCTGGGCCTTATTTAAAGGGCCTTTTGCGCCCCATATCGAATCATGGGAGCCCCGTAACCTTACTAAAGTTCCATATGGCCCCCAAGCCTAATCTCTTAATATCCTCCGGCTCCAAGATAAAGGAGCCCAGATACGCATGTCTGAGTGAGGCCAAAGCCTCGTACTCACAAAGAATGAGGGCCGAGTTTTCTTCTCCCCGCACTTCCTGCACAAGGAACTGTCAAGCAGCCCTAGTAGGTAAACATGTCTCCTCAGGGTGTTATTACCCGTAAGGAGGCCAGTTACAACCCTGGATTGAGTCCTATTAAAGGTCAAAAATTTTGCTCTGGTACCCAGACTGGGTGCCGTGATGAATTCTCGAACCTGTATTTGGGTATCACCAAGACCACGCCATTGAACCCCACGCTGGTTGAATTCTATTCCACTACTTCTCCACACACATTCCCTGCCACAACTGAGACATCATATATTTCGACGATTCCATTCCCTTTTCATAAAGTTCCTTACCCTCTTTTAGCAGCCATAGTATCACCACTATCTGCACCCCGCCATCATATTTAAATATGTGGCTGCATATTTTGGTTCACCTGACAATCTCACGTTGATAGAATTTCCGATATACTCCTAGTGTATGTTTTAATACGACAGTATAAGTCTAACGCACCGATAACACGGAAGAAAACAACAGCTTACGTTGTTTGGTTGCGAATTTATAAGCTACGCGAATTTATTATTTTTTTGGCCAACTGTCATATTTTACTTACAAGGCTTAATTAATTCAGGTTGTAAATGAGTTCTGATCCATATTTCTTTCTTCGAGTACTTGTTACATATTTTGTTTCATTCGAAAATCAGTTTATCCCTCTTTCGAAAAATATTATTAGTAAGCTACATTTTTCTACCATAAAATGTAATCTACATATATATACATATATATGGTGTCAAGCACAAATCCTACGAATTTGTTTCTTGATTATTCATTTTACATTATTGCGTAAACACGACTCCTTCATAGTATTGTTTGTACTTGTTAGCAATAACAATGGTGAAGGAAGAAAGCTCTAAGTCACATTGTGAATCATCCCAGCGCAGTGAGCTGGTTTATCTGTGCTAATTGGACACGTAGTATATGTGATATAAGGTAGCGACATATGGAATGAATAGATCAATATAAAAATTAATATTTAACCTACGAAATTGGTTCCAAAATTACTGTTATTTATAAAATTATTACAGTTACCTGGAATTTCTTTCAACGTTTTTCCATCAGAAGCAACGCAAAGCCCAAACAAGCCTTCCAGGTGCCGAAGCATCACATAAGTAATATTTTCATAAATATTACCTAAATTGGCGTCTTCTTCAAATATCTCACGTACAAAGTCAGGGTTAGGGTGGCAGTCTTCTTGAGTTTCACAATGACATTTTTGTTACTTTGTCGCTTAGTTTTAGAAAGTTGCACAAAATAATTGCGAAAAGCGAATATTGGCTTCATTTTGATTCTGTGTGTGTGTGTGCGTGCGTGTGCGTGTGTGTATGTGTCTGTCTGTCTGTCTGTCTGCCTGTCTACGTTTTTATTCTTCCGTCCGAATGGAAAAACTCTTCTTCAACTGACCGGATTTTGGTAAAATATTACAATGAGATTTTTACATAGATGTTGTAACACATTCAAATTTTGCCTAAGATAAGAGAAAATTAATTATTTACGCAAAGACATTCTTACTTTGTAATATCTGGCCTTATAGGTTGTTGTAATTGAGACAAACTCTATTCTCTGAGAGGTAAACAAACACTTCGATAAAAAAAAATTGTAGAACTGTTAGCTAAATAAGTGCAAACGTTGAATATAAGCTTCGCGATTTCCTTCTGCTTGGGAAGAGTGATTCCCACTGGGCAGAAATTTGTGAAAAGTCATGTCTGAATTTTTGTTTTACTAAAAACGTGTCGGTACTTCCCGATTTTTGTTAAAATCGGGAAAAAATAACACACTTTACATGAAGAAACATGTACGTTATCTGTGGCCGCGATTGGTCCTCATAATTCGTAGAGATTTTGTTCTCTGCGAGGTACGTGCTGAGGTCGAGCAAACCATTTTTATAAGTTTCTGTGATGCAGGACCTGGGATTGAAGAAAGAGTTGAGCGTCGAGCAAGGAGCATGATCGCTTTACAACGGCAAGATATCGACGTTTGCTAGATATCGACTGCGAACAACACCACTAATAATATCTTTGTGATAATCGGTTATAAAGTTGTTAACAAATTGCTGGAAAACCTTACATTGTGCATTTCAATAATCCGAGATTCCTAGCGAGTATTTGTGACCTTAACACCTAGGGAAGAAAAAGGAGCGAACACTCCAGAACTCATATTTCTCAAAATGTAATTAACTTGTTTTACAAACGTGATTGTGGGAAGTTAAAAAGTTAGTAAGACATCATTAGTCGACACAGTGCCGTATAGTATAGGGTGGTACGGCACATCATTAGTCGACACAGTGCCGTATAGTATAGGGTGGTACGGCACATCATTAGTCGACACAGTG
>Ga0136643_10016987_pt1 | contig 10952 bp, 3 predicted proteins | sample TergutLab28metaG_FD_96883 | JGI IMG/M metagenome (GOLD analysis project Ga0136643, IMG submission 96883) | Labiotermes labralis P1 segment gut microbial communities from Petit-Saut dam, French Guiana - Lab288 P1 (version 3) (version 3) | ecosystem: Host-associated > Arthropoda: Insects >... | reverse complement strand
AGTGAACTGATAGCAAAGTTATGGTCAAAATGGAGAGAATATATGAATGTTATTAACTGCGGGAATGTTGCTTGTGTTACTTGCCTTACGTCACATTTGATAAAGTGCTTTGTGACTGACCGCCTTGCTCCAAAGAGCAAATTCCTTTTCTTTATAAAACAGCATTTCCCCAATCAAACAATTTTCACAATTTATGAAACCCGAGAGTTCATTATCCTGTCCAAAGGAGCCTTCCGCTTGTACCTGTCCCGAGAGTGGCCCCAGTCCAATACTAACCAACGTGTTTAATTTAAATTTTGATTTACCTCCACATTTAAGGCTATGAGTTTCAAGCGCTCTCTTACTTTTGGAGCTTCCTTCCAAATCCCTGCCTGCATGTTTCTTGATTGTGGTACATAAAATTTATTCTCGCCGATACACAAATATACAAACGCTGTTCCTGTCACATAGAAAGCTTTTATTTCAAGAAAGTAACTTGTGCAGAATGGTACAGAGATGCCCCATCGGAGGTTACACATTTGCGACCAAGGTACAAGTATTCAAACGTAAAGTGAACAGATGGTTGTAAAAACAGTTACAACATTCACGATGGTGTCAGTAACACTAATATTACAAACGACGATCCATTCGGTTTACTTATCATTTCATTTACATTTTGTTTCTTGTAAAATTTTGTATCAATTACAAGGAGTGATCGTAGGATGTAAAAGAAACTAAACTTTCAACACGTCATGGAATAATCAGAACACAATTCAATGGGATGGGATAGGCAAAGTGGGACAAATACATTGTAATAAATATTTTACAAATTACTGTGTTACTAATTCGATATGGTAAGACATGACGTTGAAACTTTGTTGTAGAATTAGTATTGTACTGTCAATAACAAGTGATGTCTTAAGAAAACAAAAGGTGAATATTCTGTATAAGCACCAGTGCTCCAAAAGGCTTCGTGCTGGCAGTGCTGAGTACTCTTGCGTGAAAGCTGTAACCACAACGTTACATCAGACTTTAAATTTGTGTCTAAAGTTTCCCATGTTGTAATGAACATAGACAGTCTCTAGCCTGAAACGGAGAAACAGTTTCCTTATAATGTTAAGGAATGTAAGAAGCAAGAAGTGTGTATAACAGCCTTGTAGAAAAATGAAAGGAAAGAGGTAAAATGGGAAGAGCAAGATGTAGGTGGCATATTAACGACATATATTTTAAAAGGAGCTGTTAAGATGAATGAAAATAGGGTGCTCTAATTAGCCCTTCTATATGTATATATCGAAAATAATTTATTCCTAGACGACAGACTGGTTTTTCTTGATCGGTTGAATCAGTACGTAGTTCGGGTTTCGAGGTTCTCAGGGCAGCGTCGCTCAGTGCTCAGGGTTATATGGGATGTTGTGCTGCGTCATCTGGGAAGTCGCTGCAGACGTTTCGATAAAGAACGTAGTAGGTTCACTTTTAAAATCAAGATTAATTACTGGGTTTCTCGGCCACGAAGAACGCGGTACTGGGTTTCTTCGAGAGGTTGTTAACTAAGTAGCTGAAGGCAAGACGTAACTTTCCAGAAGACTTTTGGATCTAATTATAAATTCTGTACAATGAAATTTTTAGTTTATTGAAGCAGTGTTGCAAAATATTCGGAGAACTCATTTCTAAGACTGTAAATCGCGAATAAGTAAGTAACGGGTTTAAACAGCAGAAAACAGCGACTATTGTAACATGTGGGCACAGCGAGAGAGAAGAAGACAAAGGAAAATAATAAACGCAGGCAAACTGGTTATTTCGTGGGCAACAAAACTAAAGAGCAAAGAGTTGCCTAGTTGCATGAAACTATACCAATTAAAGGCAAAGTAACGCTATTTTAATAAAAATGCCTCTGATAATTTTAACAGAGTTTTGTTCTTGACTTGTTATGAAACTAACCTTCTGACCTGTTAAAATACAACTGCTATTGTGGCAAAGATTATTCCTAGGTTTCCGACTTTCCGTTGTTTCCTCTTTCGTGACGAAGGGTATGTGAGATTATACGGAATCCTGGTAAGAGGAGAATTTAAACTTCAAGGTGTCCGAAGAAGCAGAATAAGTGTTGGGATAGGATTGGGTCTCCCGTCCTGCTGCGTCAAAGAAGGATGTGTTTATACTGCGATTGGTTAGTAACATGGTGATGGCTCTTGCTAATATTGGGAGTGAGTGTACTAGTAGGGCTGTGATGGCGACCGATCATACAAATAATTTTATACAAACGTTTGAATGGAAGCATTACGACGTGCTTATAAACGTAATATAATACGCAATATAATGCTGACGTACAATATTTAGTATTATATTGTTTCATAAAAATGTTTTATATTTAATGTTGTTGAAAGGAAATTTACTGCTCCTAGGATGGGTGATACTCCAGCTAAGTGTAATGAGAAGATGGCTAGGTCTACAGATGCTCCGGCATGTGCAATTCCTCTGGCGAGAGGAGGATAAACTGTTCATCCTGTTCCTTCACCGCTTGTTATTGTTCTATTCCTAAATAGTAGTGTTAGAGATGACAGGAGTAGTCAAAATCTTTATGTTTATTCGTGGGAATGCTATGTCTGGTGCTCCTAGTGTTAGCGGCACTAGTCAATTTCCGAAACCACAAACTGTGATTGATGTAACTATGAAGAAAATTATAACTAAGGTGTGACCTCTAAGCATAACGCTGTATATTTGGTCATTCCCGATAACAGATCCTGGTTGTCCTAGTTCTCTTTGAATAAGTATTCTCAGGGACGTTCCAGCTATTCCTGATTGAGCTCTAAATACACAGCATAATGTTCCAATGTCTCTGTGATTAAATGAGAAAAATCATTGGGCGAAAACTAGTGGGTTAGCTGAGATTAGTGAATAGAAGATAGACTGTAAATCTATTTAGAAGCGTTTATTTTGCTCTTCCACTATTGTTTATAGCCTTGTATACATTTTGTGATTATGGAATGCACAACTATAGGGGTGTGTTGAAGAACTTACCAAGGCCTAAAGGAAGCCCTTTATTTATAGCGTTGAAGGTTATTAGTTTATTTAACTTAACGTCCTCTTTAGTTTGTTGCTAGTTAATACTGGTGACGACTGTGCATGCTGCTATTCCTATTAGGGAGATTGATAATAGGATTTGTGCGCTGATGTTTTAGTTACTTTGTTTTTGTGAGATCTCAGGTTTCGGTTATTTTGTATGGTCCAGGACGAGGCTCGGATAGTTGCAAGTTGTCTGCGTCTTATATTGAACGACGCAAAAAAAAAAAAAAAGGACTGATATATTTTTGTCCAAAGCGGGACTAGAATTCGAGTTGATTTCGGTGTTTAAGCAGTCCATAACTATCGGTGCCTCACAAGACGCCCACTAATCCGTTTAATTCATATTTACTCTCTGTTTATTAAAATTCAGTGCTTTTCAATCAAAGGAATTGATGCCTCAGTTATTATTGGTTCTGTGTGATTGGATTAAGCATATCACCTCTCATTCACATTGGTCGGATTTGATCAAATTCTCTTACCTACAGCACATACTGAAACATTTCTTGTGGATTATGTAATAAAATTTTTATATATTTTTCCTTAGAGTTTAAATGACCTGTTATCGATAAAGTGGAAAGGCCTTTTTCTAATGTAAGGTTTTTGGTCTCTCATCTTTACTTTCCTGCATTTTGATGTCATATTACACTGATAAACATCAATTTACTCTCTGAAATAATACTGATAACTTTATATTGGAAGTAGGTTTATAAACTGGAATGTGTGAGTAAAATGTTTATATCATTCTCCGTTTGGATACCAGTTGACACCTCAACTGAATGGTCAAAACCCGAAATTTGGGGCTGTACCAAACGTTTTTATGTTATTCTTTCGTTTTTACTTATTTATGTTACTTAAATACCAAGAATGATACAGTGGTTAAGGTGCTGTGCTACAAATCGGAAGGTCACTGGTTCGATCCCAGCTGGTGTCATTGGAATTTTTCATTGACATAAAATCCTTCCGATCTCTAACAGAAATGAGTACCAGGAGTATTTCCTGGGGGTAAAGGTGGCCGGTGCGTAAGGCTGACAGCCTTACCACCATCCTGTGCCGTTGTCATGAAATCTGGGAACCTTAACCTCCTGGAACACTCTGGACCACTCCAGGCCTGTAACGGGACTGCTTTTAATACCTGGAATATTACTGTCGCAAACTACATCTCAAACTGCAAAGGCTTCCGTGCAGTTGTTTAGCGGCCCTTCAATTTGCAGTGTGATAATTCAAACTGAAGGGCTGCTACAACACACCGACATTTTATCACTGCAACATAACAAAAATCGTTTTGCCTCCATTGACTATCAAGATCGGTTTGATAAAAATATTTTTGATAGCGATGGGTAAAGAAAGCGAAGGATTTGCTTATTTAAGGCAACATTTTTCCAAAATGAGTGAGACGTAGATAAAAGAAAGTATTTTTCTTTGGTCCACAAATTACACAACTATTCGAAGACAAAAAATTTAGTAAAAAATTAAGTTCTACAGAAATAATTGCCTGGAAGGCATTTGAAATGAAAAAGCGAAAAATTACAGTGCAATTGTGTAGGAGCTGAATTCATCATACAGTGTTGCGGGTGTGACATGTCATTGAAACTTCCTTTGCTGCATTCCCATTTGGATTTTACCTGAAAACGCTGGACCCATCTCCGATGCACCTGGAGGAAGGCTGCATTAAGATATTTCCTAAATTGAAGAGAGATACAAAGGAAAATGGAATCTAAATATGTTGGCTGACTACTGCTGGATTCTTATAAGGGAGAAACCAATTGGCGAAAAGAAGAGGCAAAAGAAGGCAAAGTGTGTGTTTAATGCTTTTTTCTACTTAGGACACCGTATATAGAGACATTGTTCACTTGACTTTCAGGTGACTGTGCATCGTGATAAAGTCTTATAATAAAACCAACTAGATGTACTAATTTTTTTACTAATATTATAACAGATGCTGTATTAATACATTTTGACCTCCTGATGATGAGCAGAGTTGTTCGAAACATGTAGAGAATCATAATAATAAACGTATTATATAACGTAATTGGGTATCAAGTTGGTCATTTACCCAGAGTAGTGAAGTTAGTTGGTTTTATTATAAGAACATTGTTCATTATTTGATAATGTATATTTTAAAAGAAACCAATATATTACTTTTTATTACAAAACACAATTTTATAATCTAATGTCCTCTCCCTTAATTTTGGTGGGTGATAGGAATTTGGTCGTCATATTCAGATTCAGCAACATCAAAACTATAAGAATCTTCCTCAATTTTAACAAGGAAGGAACTTTTTTGCCGACCTGTTTTGTTTAAGTGTGCAAATTACTACTGCAAAATCACAGGATTACAACATATGCTGAGACACTGTTTTTCATGTTAACATTTAAATTTATTTTTATTTCTTATTAGACTTTTTACAAATAATCTCATATCGTACACATAAACATACACCTGTAATTGACACATCTGAGTTATGTAAAAGCAGCATAATATCATACTGGCATTCAAGCAAATATTTGAGCGCTTCTCTTGGTTTTTACATCACCCTTGTACTTACATAGTACATCGCTTTATATGTAAAACTTACCGACAAACATCGAACCACCAGAATGACAGAAACAACAACACACCTCAACATCTAACAACGGAAAACGCCGTAAACAAAATCCACAGGTAAATAACAAGTTAAACATTTAAATTTGTGGAGGAGATTATTCCAAGAAGTTTAACTTAAAGCAGAGTTTTATAATCAGTTTGCAGCAGGTTGCGTGCATATTTCTTTTAGTTGTCTTATAATTTCGAAATAATATTTTGCAGGGCTGATAACACAATGTTCTAAATATAAAACATGATACTAAATGACGATTGACGTCAGTACGGTAGATGAAACGTACAGAAAATATTGCACAAGAAATGTCTGATATAAATATCTGTGTGTCCAACGAAACAACAGAAAAACAGCGAATAATTTGTGAGTGGAAGACGAAAATTAACACTTGATATTTACAGTTTATTATCATTTAGGAGAGTAGTTCAGGTGTCACAATACGTATGTATTTGTAATTTATTACTATTAGTTTGTAGTATAATTAGCATATTCATAAGTTTGTATACACTCCTTAAACTAAGTTGAAACTCAGATTCCTTTTGATCTGAGAAAACAATTCTTAGTTTCCTCACGACTGTTTTTCAAATACAGAGAAAAAGAAAGTTCGTAACTTGATCATAAGCAGTTATTACAGGAGAATCTAGAAGATGGTGTCACATTTCAGAGCAAAACATCGAAAAGGATTGCCAGAAACATGATAATTCAAATTTGTAATTCAAAACGCGTTGCAAAATGTGCATCGAGAACAGATATTTGCAAGTACACACAAAAAAAAAAACATATTTATGTTTGAAACGACATCAAAACTCACTTGAGTCTGAAACTACATTTTTCTTTGCCCCATTCATTACCTAACGAATAGGAATTGTTCATACGTTTAAAATTTCATTTCAATTTTGAAATATGTTAAATTTGTTTTCGCAGAAACAAGAGGGTTTTCTGCATGACCTTACAGATGTAGGAAATTCGTGTAAGTCTTTATCGCTGCTTTTTAAGACAGAATGCAAATAGACGATGCGCTGCACTCTGCATCGCCCTCTATAAAATATCATTAATATCATTAATAATGCCGTTATTGCGTTTAAATTTGTGGAAAGAATGTTCCGAAAAGTAAAAGTATGAAGTTCGACATGCGTTAGTGACACCCCTTAGCAGTTGGAGAAATGTACGAAGAATTTAGAGCTGCCGTAAAAAATCGTTACTAAGGAAACAGTAAATGCAGTTCCGAGAAATTTACATTATTCCTGCAAATTTTATTGAGTGAACAGGAATGAAATAGGAAATACGTCTTCGTGCTTAAGACTCCCGTGTTTGATAATGTTATGAAATCAGAACGTGTTATTAGGTGCTGTACTACAGACGTACGAATGAACGTCGTTTTATAAATATGCAGAGCACGGGATGTTGGGAAAAAATTTTCAGGCTACTGTTTTTAAATGATAATGATAATTTTCACTTTACCACTTTTATCAAAGTACTGAATTAGTGACAGAACGCCCAAAAGGATATTATGGTCTTCAACTACGTATCATGGAGCCCTTTTATTCTGATGCTCATTGGACCGTGCATCATTGTGATAACTGAAGACTAAAAAAACCAACTAGATGCCACTTATTATTTTATTGAACTTCTTACATGCTCAACATGTTTCGGGCATTACTATGCCCATCATCAGGAGCTCGCGACTATAATGTTGATTACCACAGCCCGGACACTACTCCAGCCTAACCGCACCTAACCTTCAACCTTACAGCAAGCCACGAACGAAACGACCAATGTGGTAATCAACATTATAGTCGCGAGCTCCTGATGATGGGCATAGTAATGCCCGAAACATGTTGAGCCTGTAAGAAGTTCAATAAAATAATAAGTGGCATCTAGTTGGTTTTTCATTCTTCAGTTCTCTTTTATTCTGTTGATTCTTTGAAACAATCACATTAATAATATTACACTTTTTAAATTCAGCTAACAGTAGTACATTGAAGCTTTGTTTTACACTCCAAGATATTTCAGCGTACAATTATTGATTAGATAAGGGCTTAAATATAAATTGAAATCGTCTTCTTTAAAGGAATAATCTCTTCAGATAATCATTTTTCAGTCTGAGGAGAGATAAGTTACAAATGATACGTGGTACAAAATTATAGTAATTAGGTAAAGTGGTGTTATTAATATCACGGATTGTATAAGACATAAAAATGTTCTACAGAATTTACATATTGATATTTTATGCGTAGCTTTACTAATGTTATAAATTTGTTACTATCATTTCTTCTCGTTTTAGCACGTTAGCAACTGTAAGCATTTGGGCTATTTAAATACATGGCTCGGAGTAATGAGTATAGATGGACGTGAGGTATGGATGACACCGGCACTATGCCAGGTGGCTTTTAAAGGACTTAATATTCAAGCTTCTCAAAACTACAAACTCTGTGACACTCATCTGTAAAATCTAATTTACTTTTAAATGCAAGCTTCAATATTCTACATACCTAATTGCAGTCATGTCTGTGTTAAGCTTCTTACTATATTTAAAATCACTGAAACTTCACAAAGTCATTATTTCAAATACTATAAGTATTCTGTATTTTTTCATTGAAAAAATATTAAGTGCGGTTGCAACAAGAAAGTTTGGGAAAACCACGGAAACCTTGCATAAAAGATTATGTATTTGTGCTAAATTTACTTTGTTCTTGATAACAAAGCAGAGAAGGAAAATTACTGCATATGATGTACTGTAAAATTGTGTATGAGATACAATGTAATCAGAATAATAATAATAGCACAAACACCATGTATTTTATCCTTATTACATTATCCCTTATGTCGCACTGACCTCAACAAGAACTGTGACATTGTATATTTTCTAATATATATTTTACTTTCATATGTTGGTATTACTATTTCTTAGAAAGAATATTTTATTTCAAACACCAGATGTATCTTGTTCAAAATAATTTTCCAGTTTTTAAAGGAAATCGCTCTTTAATTTCAGTACATTTATCTGATTCTTTACGCCGGTGACGTGGATCTCCACTGCACGACTGTAAAGTTTCGCAGTCAATTGTTCACTTGAATATTGGTTGCCACGTGTTGAAGGGTACTTTTAGGCTCGTCATTTATCTGTGGAGGGAGGTCCGGCAATGACGTAGACCTACTTGGCTCTAAATTAAAATATTCAAATTTCCATTATGATTTTTGAAGACTAAATTAGATTATTTACATTTTTCGAAATTTAAACTCGACCACGGGATTTGCCTTGAGACCCACTGCCCTACAGAATTATTATCTTAAATGTGTAGTAAAGCTACCCTATCACAGGTCCGAACAGGCCCTAGTTTGAGGCTTCCAGATGTCCAGAAAATCCGCACATGAAAGTTGTAAGGTTGCTAGCCCTGTGCACCGACCACCTTTACACCCAAGGAAATATTTCTGGTACTTATTTCTGTATATATAGTATACTGCATTTATTATCGCAATTAATCTCCCATGTTTCTGGTATCTTTCCTTAAAGCACGAAGAAGCGATATCAATTTCTCTCATTTCATTCAATAACACATCAAGTGTTCAAACAGTGACAATCATTCTTTTTACTAACAGAATTTAAAAAGGCATCAGAAGTAGAAATCTTATGTGGATAATGTTATATTAGCTTTGAAGTTATTAGGATTTTACTTATACTGAGGTTTAAAAATTCCTACTGGCGAAATGATAACACCCTCCTTATATTCAGGGACGAAATAGTAATTTGTAAGTTGCTCTTTCTCTAAAACAGACGATTACATAAGAATGTTTAGTTACATGAAAGACATAATGCTTGTTATTCTCTGCAAATGTTATTTTCGTATCTGACATTATTACCTTCGAGTAATCTTGAAGAGACATGTGGCATGATTTCTAAAATTAAAGTGAGCCTTATCTGCAAATCAACATTATCACTAGTTACCTCATTCAGATTTTCTCGTCACTGTGAAATAAACTGGGAACGCGGTTTGTTTGGCTTCTGCCGTTTTCAGCTTTAGATTCATCATACAAATGTAGTGCAATGATCTATAGCCGTTGACGCTACAACAACAAAATTATGGCAATGAAAAATAGACCCAGCGTCATGGTTCTGCTTCAGCCGATAGCAGTCAATGCATATCTCTTCTGTTACCATGAGCTATTGTCCTCGGCTGTGGTAAACATGGTTTCACTGAACAACAAAAATAGCAACCAGACATGGCCCGGTCTATAGCATTTCTACGCTTGTAAGTGGCGTGGTGTGGTCCCATTGTTTGCCTGGACAGGGTGTCATGTACTGGAAAAACAACCGATAAAATCAAGCTGTCTATATGACAAATATGCGTGAGTCAGTGTGTTCGGGGGTGGTGTTGGTTGGGGGGGGGGGAGAGCGGGAACCGAATATTTTTGTTCTACACATTTAATTTCCCATTTTAGCAGAGATGTTGTGGAGTCGTATGGACGAGGCTGTACCGTTGTGTTAAACAGCGCAGAATGTAAACCGTAAGTCTTTTGAAATGTGAAAATTAATGATTGTGAACTAAACGCTCCGACATATTTCAAAGTAATATTCCAACATTCTCGCGGAAAGAATGAAAAGAATCACCGAGTGCATCTGGTAGAATATCCGGTAAAATGGTAGAAGGGTGAACCGGTTACCTAACGAATATGACACTAGGTTGTTACAACTACATTAACCAGTACAGTGCTGGTGTGTGTGTGTGTGTGTGTGTACATATGAATGTATGCATGTATGTATGTAGGTCTGTGTATGGTCCTATTCGTATAGCCATGCCTGTGTGTGTCTATAGAGCGTTATGAATATAAAAGTGTAAAATGATTTTGATTTCTAAGGATAAATTGTATTTCAGATTTAGGATGGCGACCGACGTCCTTCTAATTCGTTGCGACTTAACCGACGAATGTGACCGGGTATCTCAGTAGCTGCGTTATTTTAAGATTTACGGTCTGCAGACCAGTTTATGTAAAGTATTGAATTTCTACCATTATATCACTATGTACCTTTGCCAGGCTTTTGTATGAGACGTTTTACTATAGAAGCTGAAGTCCATAGGTGTTACTTTGACAGCGCGTATGGAAGTAACATTTCAGCATAATATAGCAAACTTGAAATTTTAAAATAAAATGCCACAAACGCCACGCATGTGTATTTTATGTACTCATCAAGTGGTGTAATTCCGTAGAAACAAGTTACTGTTGTTTGTGTGTACTCATCAAGTAATTCCGTAGAAACAAGTTACTGTTGTTTGTGTGTACTCATCAAGTTGTGTAATTCCGTAGAAACAAGTTACT
>Ga0136643_10016986_pt1 | contig 10952 bp, 7 predicted proteins | sample TergutLab28metaG_FD_96883 | JGI IMG/M metagenome (GOLD analysis project Ga0136643, IMG submission 96883) | Labiotermes labralis P1 segment gut microbial communities from Petit-Saut dam, French Guiana - Lab288 P1 (version 3) (version 3) | ecosystem: Host-associated > Arthropoda: Insects >... | reverse complement strand
TTCTCTTTTTTTTTTTTTGTCTTTTTTTTAAAAATAGTAGTTTGTTGTTTTTTTATATATAAATTTTTTCTCTTTTTTTTTTTTTTTTTTTCTTTTTTTTTTCTTTTTTTTTTTTTTTCCTCCCTTTTCTTTTTTTTTTTTTTCTTCCTCTTTTCCTTTTTCCCCCCCCCCCGAAAAACACACTTTTTTCTTCCCCCCCCCCCCCCCACCAACTCGTCAAACCGAGATTCCTACATTAGTAGACAGGTCAATATCGCGTATCCTGCCAAAATGTTGTAATAAAAAAATGCTTCTCCTTATATTTTCGTAAAAACAGAACATGCTTAAGTGTTTGTCTATTCAGTATCTGTCAGAGTTTCTCTGTCTTCAGCACAACTGTGTATCAGCAATTTACGACAAACTTATTTCAATGAGCGATATTTTTTTTTTGTGACGCTGCGGTCCAACGCGGGCCAGGTCCTCCTCCTTTACGAGGTTTCTAGATCACAACAACGAAGCACCACAGTCGGTAGGACTCCTCTGGGCGAGTGATCAGCTCGTCGCAAAGGCCTCTACCTGACAACAAACAACACTCACAACAGACAACCATCCATGCCCCCGGTGGGATTCGAGCCCACGATCTCAGCAGGCGAGCGGCCGCAGACCTACGCCTCAGACCGCGCGGCCACTGGGACCGGCCCTCCATGAGCGATATAAAATGCAGAATTAACACGACTAACCTTGTTGTTTGAATCGATGCGTCCTCTATTTGCACACAGGCAAACACGCTACAAGTATCACAGAAGATACATTAAAATCATATGAGTGAAACAAATTGGTATGTAGGACACATTATGTCCCCCCAACAAGTGAAAAGTACTTTCCCTTGAAAACTACTGTGTAAGTATAAGTAAAGTCAAAATTATTTCATTGTCTCATTCTCTGTTAAATATATTCACTTATTTCCCAAGATAATGTGCTATATTAACAAGGCAGTTACCGACATACAAAAATTACGTCTCTTAAGTTCAGAGGCAGCAAACTGAGCCACGCTCGAGGTGCCTACAGGCATGCAAGTCATTCTTCATTTAAAGTGTCCGATATATTCTTATAATAAAACCAAATAGAAGCACTAATTTCTCTAATTTATTTTTGGAATAAAAATCTACATTTTATTAGCATACCAACTAATGCACATACATAAAATTTCACATTAAAACACTTAAAATCGCTCCAACAGTGTAGCTCCCTGAAGATGATCTTAGGATCGAAACATGTTGGAGAGATTTTAAGTGTTTTAATGTGAATGTGTATGTGCATTAGTTGGTATGTTAATTTAATGACTCTACGAAATGCACGGTGCAACTATAAAGAAAACTCTACATGTTTCGGACAGTTCCTCTGTCCATCATCCGGAGTTTTTCACTGTACACACAGCAATAGTATGTCATACAGGTTTGCTGTCATCCTGTATGACATATACCATTGCTGTGTTTACAGTGAAAAACTCCTGATGATGGACAGAGGAACTATCCGAAACATGTAGAGTTTTATTCCAAAAATAAATTTGAGAAATTAGTGCATCTAGTTGGTTTTATTACAAGAATTTATCACGATGCACGGTCACCTGAACTTCAAATTCGTGTCCGATATACTCTTCAAATTTTAACCAAAATCAAAATATGTCGACAAATATTAATATAATACACTAATAAGTTTCTCCCCAAAAATAAAACCGTGTATAGGCTGTATTCTTACTTCTTTTCTCTATACACATATCTTGAACACAAAGGGGATGTCCTGTCCAAAAGTTTAAATACTAGTTGGACATAAATCCACCAATATCAGAACCCGAAATCAAAGTTGTGTACAGAATGTATACCTACTTCTTTTCTTTATGTACGTATACTTGAACACAACGAGGGCATCCTGTCTAAAAATGTCTAAAAAAATCAACCCCTTGAGCGGTTTCCATTTGTTAGATTCGGACGGGCACACATGAGGCTAGCAGGTGCATTATACTGCATAATTTAACTTACAGTGATTCGTCCTATTGTTCCCAATCTATAGAGTCAATATGTATCCATCAAACAAAATATGTGTTTATTGTAGAGAACCCAAAAGACAAAATACGTAGCTGTTGTTTGGGTTTCTTTATGAAACATGTGTTGCGTTTGACGGATAATTATTTGTTCTTTATGTCAAAATTCTCTTTATGATTATGCCCAATTATCTTACCGGTAAAGCTTATAGTCCTGCAGAAGCCTAAAACTGTACAAAGAGTCCGAAAGCCTGTATCGATTAACACCGTCTTGTGCGTCCGAATTGATACCAATATTTTTTGTACATGGATATGGCTTCAGGGTTTTGTCAAATAAACACCTAATATCAATAACCAGCAGCAACTGATAGATGCTGTTATGGATATTTACGTTTTTGACAGGAATTGCACGTTTTTTCCGCAATGATGGGCCGGATAGAATTTGCAGGTCAAAGATTTTATCGCCAGTCGATGGCAGGGAGATGTGGCTTTACAGCCCCGATATTTGGACCACACTTTTTCCATTACTTTGTCTACAACTGAAAGGAGCATTCAGGTTGCAGGGGGCCAGATTCGTTACTTACTGTTATTCGTTGACCATACAAAGAAAAGGAGAATACCCAGTTATGATTACAATGACGCTGAAAAAAATGGGCAATGAACTTGGAAGGATACGAGAGAAAGTGGTCACAGTCGATGTCAAATTGCTGTCCGCCAACAGGGAGAGAACAGACAGAAAATGAACCGATGTCTCCAATCGACAGGCCAAGGTCTCATCACTGAACAAATTTACCTTACATTTATCAGTAAAATACATTAATACTCATAGGAATTACAATAGATATATTATCGCAAGATTCATTCACACTGAAATTGCTACAACAAAACTAACCGAAACGCCTAGAAATAGTCATAACTCTAAACCGCCTAACGGCGAAAGTCGATCCGACACACGGAAGCAAAAAATTCTTTGGAAACCTTGGTAACTACAGATAGTTACTGTGGAGTTTGCAATTGGCCTTGGCAGTGGCTTACACGTAAGAAAGCCGACCATCCTTTGCTTGTTACCAATAACCGATGTGTTCCAGTTACAGATACACTCGACTGAAGTGTAGTGGCGTTTTGTGCTTGTAAGATAATACGGTTATTTTCTCTAGCGTTCTGTGTGGTTATGTCTATATGGCCTATATGTGTTTGACTTTAGGTTTGTTAAGATACATTTGTTTACTGCAACTAGGTTAACATACGGTGTCAGTAGTACAGTACACATTTACACACCAACAATAAAGAGAACAACACAATCGACAAAAAAACACATAGAACAACACAACTAACTGGGAAGAGTGCGAGCCGTGCGCCGTCTTTGCGAGTTATACCCTGTTACCAGAGTTTACAACAATGGTAACAGGACATGGGAAACTACGGTAATACCTTCACAGATTTGGACTAATAGATAACCCGAAGTGCCCGTGTGAAGAAGAGAAAGAACAAACTACAAATTACTTAATATTCCAATGTAAGAAATTACGTAACCAAAAGGATGAAATGATAAACACATAAAAAACACTTGTGGCAATTGGTCTAAGACGAATGAAACACTTGTCAATAATTATTTACAAATTTTTGTAAAATTCGTCAAATCCATAGACTTTACAGATCTATAATGACACTTTACTATCAAAGATAGATGGATCTCAGAGAATTATGTTAATATTATTAATCGTAAGTTTAGACGTCAAAATATTATTGTTATTATTATTATTATTATTGATGTTATGATGAATCTTCACTATAGTTTTGTTACTAAGAAATGTAAAAGATTATTGCAAAACTAAGGCTTAAGTACTGCAAAGCATGTAGTATTACTCCGTAATGGGGCATGCTGTTAATATCAATAAAAAACCCTTCTGGCATTTGCCTTACAACTGAGGAAAAAGAAGGGAAAAACCTCAGTCAGGGTAGCCGAAGAATGTCAGTTGGTACGATGAAATATCGAACAAAAGGCGACCAGTGGAAAGAAAGTAAATCAGTGACAGAGGCTTATGTTTTTGACAGGGGCTATATGTTTGTAACAGGGGCTATGTGTTTGTGACAGGGGCTATATATTTATGACAGGGGCTGTTTGTGACAGGGGCTATATATTTGTGACGGGGCTATATGTTTGTGACAGGGGTATATACGTTTGTGACAGGAGCTATATATTTGTGACAGGGGCTGTTTGTGACAGGAGCTATATGTTTGTGACAGGGGTTATATGTTTGTGACGGGGCTATATATTTGTGACAGGGGTATATATGTGTGTGTGACAGGAGCTATATATTTGTGACAGGGGCTGTATGTGACAGGGGTTATATGTTTGTGACAGGGGCTATATATTTGTGACAGGGGCTGGTTGTGACAGGGGCTATATGTTTGTGACAGGGGTTATATGTTTGTGACAGGGGTTATATATTTGTGACAGGGGCTATATATTTGTGACAGGGGCTGTTTGTGACAGGGGCTATATGTTTGTGACATGGATATATATATATATATATTTGTGACAGGGGCTATATGTTTGTGACAGGGGCTATATGTTTGTGACAGGGGCTGTATGTTTGTGACAGGGGCTGTATGTTTGTGACAGGGACTATATATTTTCCCCTGACCGCCGTGGCGAGTGTGAAGGAACTCAACCCACACTGTGAAGGTCAACTGCATTCTCCTGAGTAAAAGACGATACATATACAGCTACAAAGCGCCACAACCAAACGAAAGTAATCTTATATCTCATAAGTGGACTGTTTCCGTTGACAGATTTACAATTACACTATCCGGGGGAGCAAAATAAGCAAACAGCAGACTCAGTAGCGTTCAGAAAACACGTGATTGGCAGAAAGCCCCTGTCGCATATAATGCTACTGCCACCCTTTGTAAAAGTTGGTCAAAAACATCCCTCCTTTATGAAACCCAAAGATCTTTACTGCCTTCATAAATGCCCACCAATGGAACCAATAAAACACCACTGCGGGAAACAATAAGTTCAGAGCAGATCAATAACCAAGCGCCCTGCCAAGATACACAACAAGCAGCATGAGCGGCAAAATTCCTTCCATCAGCATCTTCGCCCTAAGCCGTGGTGAATAATCAGCGCAAGTTTCTGACTGCCTTTACCCAACGTTCTATCCACAGAACGTCCATAAAGCACCTACTATTTTCCTGAACAGCATTTACTGACTGATCTTCGTAACGTAGAAGTAATGTGTTCTCTGCGAGGTATGAAATTGATATATACTATATAGGTTAATTTAATGTTTCGATTAGGCCGTGGGATGGCGCCGAACTCTCATCGCAGAAGTCTAGGTTCGATGCCTTGCCAGTCCATATGAGATTTGTAGTGACAAAATTGCACTGGAACAGGTTTTTCACCATCAGTATCATTCCATCAGTGTTCCATACTCATTTTCAATTACATGGCAGTGTTACCAGGACAAACGGGAGAAGTTCTCCTGCCAACCTTCCACAAAAAAAAAGAGTATTTTTTTCGGAAAACTTACTTACTTACTTCCCTAATTTCATGCCTTCCCCCATTACCCACATATGCACTAAATATAATCAAAAAATGTGTGTGTACACACACACATATGCACACACACATAAGCACAAACACACAAACAAATAGTGGTAAAACATACAAAAATAAATTGGTGTACGAACGTGAAATTGTAGGTCTTCGTTGTAGCACATACAATGAATATTGCCTTCTGGTATGTACTGTGTTGTATAAACTTCCCAATGTTTCTGAAGAACCTAATGCCTCCCTCTTCAGAGTCCTTAATCTACTGCCTCATCCTGAGAGTAGAACTCTGAAGATGGCGGCAGCAGGTTCTTAACAAACGTTGGTAAAAAAAAAAAAACAACCAGTCCAAGCGACGTCAAATCCCAGAATACAGTACTCTTGATGCACCTGACAACATGAAGACAAATACGCCGTCTTTTTCACACAAATGACTTCAGGTTTACTAAAACAAGTACCACTGCTGACAGACTGAGAGACATATTAAAACAAAGTGTGGCTGAGCCTTCTGGTGGAGATGACAGACACTCCTATATCAGAAGCTAGAACAAAAGGAGAGACACGCCCGAAGTATCATTCATCAGGCGATGGCCGTAGATCGATGGACGACAAGTAAGAATGTACCAGAGTTGAGTCATATTTCTTGCAACTCCTGTCGGAATGAAGCAAATTAAAAATGATTACCTTCTCTCCGTCGTGCCTCAGGGCCATCGAGTCTCTTTGATTTAATCAACAATTAATAGCTCCACGGTACAGATTCCTTCCAGAGCAGCTAACAGTTCTTCAGATAGTCAAGAAATTCCTCGTATTTTATGGAAACCTCAGTTCATTACCGCATTCACAACATCCCACCAAATGTCCTTATCCTTAGCCACATGAATTTAGTCCAAATCCCTCCGTACTATTTAACGAAGATCATTTTAATATTATCCTCTCATCTACGCCTAGGTTTTCCCTGAGCTCTACCTATCAAAACCCTGTATGCATCTCTCCCGTTTCCCCTACGTGCTACATGCACCGCCTACATCATTCCTCTTCATTTAATCATCCCAATAGTATTTGGTGAGTACAATCATGAAGTTCCTCGTTATGTAGTCTTCTCCACTTCCTTGTTGCCCCGTCCTTCTCAGGCCCAAAATATCTTCCACAGCACCACATGCTCGAACACCCTCAGCTTATATTTCTCCCTCAATGTGCACCCACACAAAACAACAGACAGACAAAATTACAAATTAAAAATCAAAAATTAATTGGAACATTAAAGTTTTATGTGATAATAAGGGACATACACTGACAGACAGACAGACAGACAGACTACACAATGTTACATCTCCACGCCTGCATTTGCAACCTGTGACTTTATTAAACATGCCAGCGATTATAATAAAATACATAGTTGTCTTAAAATAAGAAGGGTTGGAGGTTGGGGACTGGAATCATCTGGCTTATAACAGGATCCAGTGGCAGGCTGTTGTGACAAAGGAAATGAAACTTCGTTTATATGTACAGGGGGAAATATCTTTGTCAGCTGATCTGCAGAATATGATTCCTAAATAGGAATTGTTTAAGTGATAGAAGATGTAACCTGTAGAAGAATTACGAATTAGAAATAAAGCAGATGCTTTAATTTAGGTTGATATCCAGTTACAGTAAGAAACGGTTAAGTACGTGCCAAACTAACGAAAAAATGGAAAATGGTAAGTATTTAATAAAGATGGGGCTGCTACTGTTAAAGGCCGGTGTCAATCTGTTGGTAGCTCCTAGAAAATGGTAAGGGACTTTAATTAAAAATTATTATTATCATCATCATCATCACCATCATCATCATCTCCTTTATGCAGAGTATTTATACTTATATTCCTGAGACAAACCATACCCCTAGGGAATACAGTGTTGCAGCTATTCTGTTGTTACTATTCATGGTGCTTATATCGTTAGTTTCAATGTTGAATCTGTTGTACTTTTACATCAGTACTTTCCGAAGTATGTGTGCAGTGCCCAATATGGCTGTTTTCTGGAGTTCCTTGACTTCATGTTTTCCTGATATGTTGCTCACATATTTTCTGAATGGCTTTGAAATAGTCCCAGTCGCCCCTATTATAAGTGGTATTATTATTATTATTATTATTATTATTAAATCTAATGTTATTTGATTTCTAATTCGTGTCATACCTGTTACTTTTTCTGTGGGCCATCCTATCATTAACTGTCTATTTTCTGTTTATCAATTCCTGCTATTCTTTAAATAGCTTTCTAGGCATTTCCCTACATAAATCTATTTCCTTTTTCGTTGTATCTCCTTCGTATATTTTTTTTTTTTGCAATATATACCTAATATCACAGTCTTCGTCTTTATCTGCATGTATTTGTCGATTCATCTTCATAACGTCCCTGAAGTTCTTCTTTCAATTTCCTACGTACGTATACTGCAGGCTGTGTGCTTTGTCTCTCAACATGGTTGTGCTGTTCCTGTAACTGGCCCTCAGGCTGATGAGTCAGCACTTGAACCAGATTGAATTATTATGACTTAGTAGATCAGTTAAATATTAGCCTTTGAAGAATTATCCTGCTACATGGAATCAGTGTAAAGGTAAAATCATCACCATGTTTAATTTAAATCCTCATGCCGTGAAAGTATAAGGCGGAGGGGAAGTTTAGCTCCACGCGTTCGTAACTTCCCCTAGCACGCCATCCTCAACGGGCGTTATATAGCAGAAGGCAGTGACAATTCATTAGCGCCTATCATTACACTCTGCAGTATATATTTGTGGTCAGGTTGAGGCTGCATCATTTGCTCTAAAATCCGAGTTCATCTGCAGGTCCCGTTCTGTTACAGTCCCCCGTCTATTGCGAAGCCTTCACGTAGAGAACCGGAAATCGCGGACATTTAAAAGTACACACACACACACACACACACACACACACACACACACACACCAACACATGCACACAGCCCAAGTCTAAATTTACAGTGCACTTCAAGTGTTCAAGGTACGTAAACCGTGACTCTGTGTCTCTCAATCACAGGATGCTCGTAATTCAAATACTTCCTTCGCCAGCAAATATAGCTGAGACTGTTTCTTACTACAAGAATGCCGCCATTTCAAAGCACTTCACTTTACGTCGGCAAGATATAAAATGGAATTACGACGGGAAATTATGGCGTTTTAGACCTTTAGCTCTGCCTTAACAGAAAAAAGATTTTTCCATTACTCTACCATGCGCAGTTTTAACAAATGTTGGTTGTTTGTGAAGATGCTGTGTTGCCACACACATACACTGGCAGAAGCACGCGACGTCTGACTTCTTCAGGGATAATTCGTCAATCAGAATGCAAGATTTGAAGCCCCCACGGCGGTGAGTACGGACCTACTGGTTCTGATAAAATGCAGTTTGGTGGACAGGGTGTATTCACCTGAACATTCGAGTCTTCGGGGGAAGTTACGCTGTGTCTTTGTTTGCGGAGCGCTTTCATTGTCAGGCTCAAGTAGTCCTGTCTTCATCTTCAAGCTCAAGCAGTCTTAAATTCATCTTCACGCTCAAGCAGTCTTGTCTTCGTTTTTAGGCTGAAGCAGTCTTGTCTTCATCTTCAAGCTCAAGCAGTCTTGTTTTCATCGTCAGGCTCAAGCAGTCTTAACTTCGTCTTCACGCTCAAGCTGTCTTGTCTTCGTTTTCAGGCTCAAGCAGTCCTGTCTTCATCTTCAGGCTCAAGCAGTCTTGTTTTCATCGTCAGGCTCGAGCATCTTAACTTCATCTTCACGCTCAAGCAGTCTTGTCTTCGTTTTCAGGCTCAAGCAGTCTTGTCTTCATCTTCAGGCTCAAGCAGTCTTGTTTTCATCGTCAGGCTCAAGCAGTCTTGTCTTCGTTTTCAGGCTCAAGCAGTCTTGTCTTCATCTTCAGGCTCAAGCAGTCTTGTTTTCATCTTCAGGCTCAAGAATTCTTGTATTCAATTCAGGCTCAACCAGTCTTTTCTTCATCTTCACGCCCAAGCAGTCTTGTCTTCCTCTTCAGCCTCAAGCAGTCGAGGCAGCCTGATCCTGAAAATGGACGCTCTAGGACCCGTCGAAACGTCAAGAATATTTTCACAAAACACAGCCTAACATCGCTGGAAACCTGAAACTTGAATCAATGTCGCTGTCAGAACCTAACTTACAGACGCCAACGTTTCGGACAAACCTGCTGCCTGTTGGTACGATCCTACATAAATCCCAAGCTTATAATAAAACTTGTCACAGGAGCTCCACAGAGATCTGTGACTTTTTTCTGTTCATCACAAATACAGTGAAACCTGTCTTAAAAGGAACCAGGGCACAAAGGAAACCTGTCTATTAGAAGAGAATCTGCTGTCCTTAGGATCCAAAATCCAAGTACTTGCATTGAACAGAACCTTCCTGGAAAGGGAAAAAGTTCGGCACCTTGCGGTAAAGTTACAGGCAGTTTGCACCCTGCGTGATTACTGTTCCTTTTTAACCACTTGGATCAAATTGTTGCATCGATATGCTCTTATTTATTTTTACACAATATCAAGAGCTTGACTGTATCAATACATCGAAAGGCGTGTCAATAAAATCCACCGATAAAATTGTCGAAAAGTGGGTTGGCAATTACGACAGTGTATTTGCAAATGGCACAACCACACGACAACAAGATGGAACTTCTATTTACGCAGGCAGTTCTAACAACATAACATAAAAAGGAACAGCTATTTAATTGTTCACAAAATTAATTTTAGCGCATATTTTTGTTGGCATGCTGTCTGCCTGTCTGTTTTTAGGCACTGTGTCACATTTGTACCCACTTATCTGCATAAAATATTTGCACTTCTAAATCATTTTCCTGGCTCAAGCGTTGGCACGCTGTTAACTTTAAGCTTTACCTCCTTAAAGCGTAGTGGTGGTAACGCCAGGACAAAATTCACAATTCTACCTTCTGCCCACAGTGTGTATTTATGTGTCTTGTATAGACATTGGAAAGAAGAGGGATATGTGGCCTGTACAGAGTTACCTGACTGGATTTTGTAAGGGAGAAAAAGGGTTTACTGCGCGGTACGAGCATAGTCTTTAAACAAAAATAGACTAAATTTATACTTCAAAAGTTTCTAAATTATACGTTCAGTATTAGTGCGAAAATAAAATTTCTGCGTCCTTATTTCAATCTGCCACCGCCACAATTTTAACATTTTCTTTTTCGTACACATTCATTTTTATATTACCCATACCAGAAGGACGAGCGGGCTTAGCCTGTGAACCTGCTAATTAACTGATGCTCTCCCCCCCCCCCTTGAGTGGGGACTCTCAGCTAGTGAAGATATTCCTGGCCTTCTATAGAACGAGATGTTTCATTGCCGTATTCACAAAAGCCCATCACCGGTCGCTG
>Ga0136643_10016980_pt1 | contig 10954 bp, 6 predicted proteins | sample TergutLab28metaG_FD_96883 | JGI IMG/M metagenome (GOLD analysis project Ga0136643, IMG submission 96883) | Labiotermes labralis P1 segment gut microbial communities from Petit-Saut dam, French Guiana - Lab288 P1 (version 3) (version 3) | ecosystem: Host-associated > Arthropoda: Insects >... | reverse complement strand
TTCGTCAACGTCCATGCTTCCGCTCCATACGACACTACCGGTCTTATTAGTGTCTTATATAATATAATTTTAGTAGCTCTGGATAAAATTCGACTCCTGAAGAGACATAGCGACAAATTAATTTCTATTGCCGGCCAAAATACGTCTTTTTATTTCTTTTTCCACGCTATTATCATTACTGATTAGCGTACCCAAGTAAATGAACTCGGCTACTCCTTCATAAGTTACACCATTTATGGTTGCCCCTTTCACTTATCTTCGGGACGGAGACGCTGAAAATCTCATATATTTTAAGTCTTGTCGGAGTTTATTACCAGCCCGACTCTACCTGCTCCTCTGCTTATCTCAGCACACATTGCTTCAAGAGCTGGAAGGCTCCTTGCAATTACCAAAATATCGTCCGCGTATCCACAGATTTGTGTCAGTCTGTTAAAAATCGTATTGCTTTGTTCCAGGTGTTTCAGTGCTTTGTGGAGAACGAGGTTGACAACTTTGCATACAAACCACCTCCCTTTTTTAAATTCGTTTTCTGAAAGGAGCATTTGAATTTATTGTACTTTATTGTAGATAAAGTGACGTCGAAAGTTTTTTGTTATATTTATTACACTTTCACAGGAACCTAAATATTTCCTCGTTTCTGACAATACTATTCTAAGTGAAGGTTTTAAGCTCATGGTTCGTTGCATCTTAATTCAATGTTAATAAAAATCCAACCAGATGCAACAGTATGCGGATATTTATTTACTGCAAAGTCACTCTACATGTTTCAGGTGTCACAGCACCCATCATCAAGAGTACTAAAAACTGTAACCGTAGCCTCCGGTACAGGTCATAATATCGGTACAGATACTTCCCTCCAACGTGGCCTGATCAGGCCACGTTGAAGGGAAGTAACTGTACCAGTATTATGACCTGTACCGAAGGCTGCGATTACAGTTTTTAGTACTACTGGTAATGGATGCTGTGACACCCGAAACATGTAGAGTGACTTTGCAGTAAATAAATATCCGCATACTGTTGCATCTGGTTGGATTTTTATTAACATCTTAGTGAAGGTATTGAATTACTACAAGTAAGTTTACAAATATCTTGTCACTGGGAATTTCGTATTAAAACATATTAAGTGAAAATTTTAATTACAATAAATTGTATCTTGTAATATCCAAAGGACAACCCTTACGTAAAATACATGCCAATGATATTCCGAACGTGGAACAGTTTCGTAACTGCTGTATTGTGGCAGTGGTAAGAGGTCCCATGTGTAGCCGCACCTACACTTCTGAACTCTGAACTTTTAGCGTAACATACTTATTTACTTACTTACTCCATGGACCAGAGTTCTTACATCCCAATCCTCAGCTAGTCAAGAAATTTCCCGTCATTTAAGGAACTCGATGGTTCATTATCGCATTCATTTACTTCACCATATTCTTTTCCAGTCATCTATCCACCCTGTTTATACAAATGTTGGTAGTGATAGTCATGTGTTGACCTTCGCTAGTGACAAGTGCTTTGGGCTGGTTTAATAAGGTAATGATCTGTAGCAAAATAAATCAGTAACAGAGACGGGGAAACCTCTATCGCCGTTTTCACATCCATCTATTGGATAGCTATCCGTTGCCTTGCGTTATTGCGTTATTTCCCCAATAAAAGGTTTTCCTTTAAAAAACTGACAAACCTTATATCATCTTTTATCATGTCAGCCAGACCAGTTCTGTCTTCTAAATAGCCTCGATTTGTTCGGCTTTTAAGCAAGGATATCTTACTTCCTCCTCCCCAATAAATTTTCAAACCAGAGACCTAGTTCACCACAGACCAAGTGAGTGTTACATGCATGTCTGGAAATGAAGTATATCTGACCACGCGTATCAGCACCTTTCCTGACAAGAAGGAAAATTATCACAGGAAGTGGAGGTGGAGGGGGGGGGTTCAAATGAAGGCCTACAGACCAGTTAGTCTATCGGAGAGAATTCATGGTTTTTTCAGTGTCTCTAGGCAGAGTTTGGACGTAAATTGTATAGCACGGTGACGGCTTCACACCACAAACATTTTCTTCGATATATATTTATTGATGTATTTATTCATTAATTCATTCATTCACTCACTATATCACGTAGTCTTTCATTCACTCGCGCAATTATATATTTATTTCATTATTTATTTATTCACCAAATCAACGTCGCACGTAATTCATCATCTCGCTCGTTTATTTATGATATTTATTGAAGCCTTCACGGCAGTCGGTCAGAGTAATTATCATCACATGTTAAAGTAATTATCATCACATGTTGAAGTAATTATCGTCGCATGTTAAATTAATTATTATCACATGTTAAATGATAGTGACTTCCCGTTTGAAAATGTGTGTATGATGAAGCGGTTGTGGCCTAAATGTAATATAATATCTCTGAGCTTGTCTGGAGAGGTTGAGGAAAAATACGAAATATTTCAGGTAGGATAGCTGAGCTCTGGGCCGAAACGTATTGTCGGGAGTATTAGGGTATATTGTACGTATCTGTTTTTGATACAGGTATAGATATACAAACACACGTGTTACTTCTACTTTTCGCCTGGATAGTAATAGGTAATACACAATAATCTATAATAATAAACAGGCCTAGCTTTTGTTTACCATCAACTGTAATCGACAGATACCGATGCCAATGGATGTTTACACCTAAAACAGATGACAATTTTTTCATTATTGATAAAAATTGGCCCCAAAGGATCATTTTCGACATAAGTCTACCAGATTCTTGTTTCAGTCCACTTACAAGAGTATTTTCCCGCCGAGTGCCTGGACAGACGATGAAAACCCTCAATCAAGATAGATGTCCTCAGAACGGCAATTTTAATCCCGGACTTCAAGACTATCTGATAAAATTGCTAAACATACAGCTGTAACAGCGTTATTTAATACAGCTGAACATGCCCATTCAGAAGGTCGTGATAGTTCAGTAGGTATAGTGACTAGGCTATGGACTTGATCCTTCGGGGTTCGAATCCAGGTAGAGGACAGCAATTTTCTCTTTTCCGAAAATATCTAGACCGGTTCTGGGGCCCACTGAGCTTTCTGTTCAATGGTTACCGGGGTTATTTTCCGAGGATATATCTACCGGGTCGTAAATTGACCACTCACCTCTATCTAGTGCCACGGTTAAGAATGAGTGGAGTTATACGTCTATTCACCCTACATCCATTCATACTGTGGACTGGGGCAATATTTTACCTCACTTTGCATTAGGCTTATTATGTCATGATTAGGTTTGTGTTTTTTTTCCAAGCTTTCTGAGAGCTTGTCATGAAATGTGTCAATATTCTAACTTTAAAATAGTTAGTTTAAGCCATATTACTTAATAAAAGTCACGGGTCGAAACCTAGCGGTATGGTATTTATCATTCTTCTTTGTGTTAAACCAGCGGCTGGTTTATGGGGCTCGATTTTGATTCTGGCAAGCCGGTTATTCACAAGCAGGTTTTAAATTTTGAAAGAATATAGTTATACGATAAGGTGAGGTAAATTCAGTCAAAAACACAACTATGAATATATGGCAAAATGATGGTGTTTATTAGCAATAGAAAACTATATGTTTCGGCCTATAGCGGTCATAATCAGGTTTTGACAACTTTCTTGCTACAAGAGTTATATACAACCTGCATAATATGCATATTATATACAGGGTTATTCATAAGTCCCTCCGGAACTTCCGAAATCGGCTGCGCAACAACCAAGACAGACACAGCAGAAAGGACATATCGAGCACCTGTAAGGTAGGACAGAAACTTGGAGTGTCTCTCTCTCTGTTGATATGCTCCTTTCTGCCGTGTCTATCTTGGTTGTTGCGCAGTCGAGTTCGGAAATCCCGGAAGGACTTATGAATAACCCTGTATATATAACTCTTATAGCAAGAAATAGAAAATTATACTATAGTTTCAGAGGCAGAGTATAAGTCAGGTTATACTCCACACCGGCAGCCATATTGCAAAAGGTAAGTTACGATTACAAATGGCGAATGAGGCGGAGTTTCAGGTTACGAAATCCAACTTGGCTGCTTCATTCACGTTAGGTTAGGTCAGGTTCCTTTCGGGTTACTCTACACGACTTCACGTTTCGTTAGGTTAGGTCAGGTTCCATTTGGGTTAATCTACACGACTTCACGTTAGGTTAGGTCAGGTTCCAATCGCTTAGGGGTGGCGGTGGTGGCACCATTTATCAATCCGCACGGCGGTAAGTACCAATTTTCAAAGCGGCAATTGGCCTAGGGGATGTGGTGGCGCCCTGAAAAAATACCTCGGAAAAGTCGAAAGCCCAAGACCAGGTATAATCGGCCCCTTACATTTAGCCATATATTCAAAGATGTGTTTTTGACTGAATTTACCTCACCTTATAATTTAAACACACAACGGGGATGGCACATCTCAAAATAGGTATACGATTTTAAAATGCACCCTACATCCTCTTACAACACTCTTTCTAATTAACGCATGATTACACAACTCCTGGCCATAAAGAATTGTTAATTAAATTACAAAAATAATATTCTAACACCTTGTTTACTCCTAACAAATTGGCCTGCATGTTTCCTCCATGCAGCACATCATTTCTTGATAGGCCAATAAGAATACAGCCTGTTAATAAATTTCTTGTTTGCTCATTTCAGATTGTCCATTGCCCTCTTCACACAAGCCCATCACTGGATTCTATCCTGTGCCTGATATATCCATACGAAAACCATTCACATGTAAGAACCATCTTAATACTATCCTTTCACTTATTTCCTCGTTTTCAAGTAGCTTTTTTTTTAAGTTATCCGATCAATATTTTGTCATGTGTTTCCTGTCTCTCTCCTTCACATTGTAGCCCCTTTGCATTTCGTCCTCTTTCATATGACCTTTCCAATAATATTTGCACAAATCATAACGCTGAAGCTCCTCCTTACACAGTTTTCTCTACCGTCCCATCACTCTCTTCTGCTTGGGTTGAATTATGCCTATCAGCATCCTATATACTACACTTGATATGATCTACCAAGTTCTGCACCCACACAGAATAAAAGGCAAAATTGTACCATCCTATAATGCAATACACGTGTTTGTCGGTATCAGCTGCAATGGCAAAATATTTATCCTTTATTTGGTAGAGTAGGCTAATTCTAAAACTCCTTCTTGTAGATTTATTTTGTTTTCCTCTGATCTTGTCCTTCGTAGTTTCTTTATGTTCTCTTTTCAGAGAAAAGTTCTGAAGCATTTCGAACCCCTGTAAATCATGCTCGAAGAGCAATGGACAAAGCAGTCAAATAAAAAAGACATATTGCTTTAATATGCAGCCTCTACCAGAAGTACTGGAAAGCAATAACATCCTCGCTCCAATATTAGGTGTCCTCTTTTTTTTTTTAAATTAAATAAGTTCAGTTCCTGTTTTCTTGAGGTGCGTCATCCCCGTTGTTTTGGTTCAATAACAAAGAATTTTGTGTATTACACGTACAGTCGAACACAGTATTTTTACCTAGTAGTACAATAAGAATACAACTACATGTTTCGGCCCTATATGTGGGCCATCTTCAGGTTGATTTTCAACTTACAGGTCAGCTATACAAGATGTGTGGGGTGTTTGTCTGTGCATTGGGTGGGCGGAAAGACATCTCGTTCCCCCCACCCAACCCCCAATACCCTCAAAGAACACCCCATGTATCTTGTATAGCTGCTCCGTAAGTTGAATCTCAACTTGAAGATGGCCCACATATAGGGCCGAAACATGTAGTTGTATTCTTATTGTACTACTAGGTAAAATACTGTGTTCGACTGTACGTGTAATACACAAAATTCTTTGTCAGTTCCGGTTGTTTTAGCTGTGTGTCATTTTTACACGTCGAGTTTTTGCTAAGATTGAGACAGCTAATTTATTGCGTCTCTCCACAATATGAAGAACATATTAATTATTATTTCATTCCAGTACTTTAAGCGCTATTGCACTCTCAGCTCATTTCTTTATCAGCTGCAACGTGTCAGCTGTAAATCAAACATAATGTTAAAAGTACCTCCTGGCATGCGCCATCATTTGTTTTGTCTAGCGCTTTCTTTTCGCTTCAAAATGGAATCTTTCATTTCCAGTTTCATATTCACTACATTATACGGCTTATAGGTTTTTTGTTCGTGAATTATAGGGAACATAAATTTCTTTAATATGAAGCAATAAATCAAACATATGAAGAGTTTCCTTGATTTCAAAATTTCGCCTTATTCTCAATGCCGTATTCTTTCTTCTGGGTAATTCCCCGGCGTCTGAATTTTATATGCCGACGTTTCGGAACACTCTGTCTGTTCCATCTCCATAGGCGGGTAAGTATGATGAATGACTAGGTTTGAGAATTTGGGAGTATTTATACAGGGAAAGGTTCCTTCTTATTGGCTCAGGCTATTTTCGAACCAAACCTTTCCCCATACAAATACTCTCAACATCCTCAAACCTAGTCTTTCTTCATACCTATCCCCCTATGAAAATTGAACAGGCAGAGTGTTCCGAAACGTCGGCATATAAAATTCAGACGCTGGAGAATTACCCAGAAGAAAGCACACAATACGAAGATTCATTATTTGTATTAAGAACTTAACCCCTGTCAAAACAGCTCATTACGTCACAAATACGCTGGGCAATGCACGATATTTTCTTGTGCCGCTCCTTAATGGAACGGTAACTTGGCGACGGATTGTGGAATTTTCTGACTCCATTTTAGACTAGGATGGTGAATATTCATTAGACTGCAGGACGTCACACGCAAGATGTCATCAATTCAAATAGAGAGAGCAGCGGGGACTCAAGTTTTGCATTTATTTTAAAGGAGGTACAGCTGCACACAAAGTTGCTTTGAGATTCTTTATTTATTCCTGTTTCCATCTTACGCGAATTGAATGTTGTTACTAAACAAAAGGCTTGTTAATTCTTAAAACTGGAGAAAAAAAACCTGGAATCAAATATTACGTGTTGAAAGTCAGAAATTAGTACGCTAATCACAATAGACACCAATGAAAAACTATGATCTGAAAAAGGGGGGAAAACTGACTTCTGGAATATCTTAAATATAATAAGCATTTTCGATAGCAGTTAATAAACATTATGAAATAACGTGAAATGCCAACTTGATGCAACTAGGTAATTTTATTAATATATTCTTAGCTCGACATGTTTCGGGTACATACGCCCATCATCAGGAGCATTAGATGTTGAGTTGCAGCATATGGTTTTCTGCACCGAGTTTTTGTATAGGTGGTGGTCTTGAGAGCCGCTGCATGGGTCGTGTGTACGGTGCGGACGGTGCCGTCGCACGGCACCGCCCGCACCGTACACAGCGGCTCTCAAAACCACCACCCATCCAAAAACACGGTACAGAAAACCATATGCTGCAACTCTACATCTAATACTCCCGATGATGCGCGTATATACCTGAAATATGTCGAGCTAAGAATACATCAATAAAATTGCCTAGTTGCATCAAGTTGGTATTTCACTTCATTACACGAGAAAGATGAACGGTCAAAAAACCATAAAATAAAGAATATACCCTTATATTATCATTAATTAGTGTAACTGTTTCACAAGTCAATACCAGTATTCTCCCGAACTTGTACAAAAATAAACAAACCCTCTAACAGTACATATTACAATGTAACGTGATTGGCGTCCTTGAATTTCTAGATTACACTTTTCAGAATTTTTAAAGCATTGACGTCACAGCCTCCGTCAAAAGAGTCACAATTAGGTACACTTCTTGTAACAACTCTGAAAGGAATTTTGTATCATCGTGCTCACAAACGACTTAATGAACACCACAAATTAGTGTAAATTTCACGTAAATTGCATGTAAATCTCTCATAATTATGGCATCAAACGTCACAAACAACACAATACCTGTCTAAAATTGGGGAAAATATCTTTCCACAAAATTTTAAGAAAATAACTATATTTTGCTCAATGACCATTGGCATGGTATTTAGACTTGATACTTGCTTCTCATACCTACACCTTGTAAATCATGCTCCATCTTACACGGCGTAACCCTCAGTAAAAGACCCCTCCTCCCCAAGCAACACCACTGACATATGCGTATTCTGCTCAATATTGATTGCAAGTGTCTCTCTAGCACACCTTAATTAAGGAACCCGCAGCTGTCTGCAGTCGAAATCCATTATAAGGAATGTGTTTGATCAGGCAAGAATGGATGGCAGACCATTAGAACGTGTCTTGTTATCGCACTGCGATGCTTCTATGAATGTCCGGTATTCTTATTACACTCAAGGCTGAATTACTAGTCTAGTAGCTGGGTTTATTCCAGGAAGTCAGTACTAGAATAACAGATAGGAAGGCAGCAGTGCTGGTGCATCTCTTATTTGTTCACATCTGTACTAAGCACTTTATCATGTTACGATATAACAGATATGAAGAAGTGGAAAAAAATTACATTTTGTTCAAATTACTTCATTCTTTTTGTTCTTTCAGTTTTGCCATTTTCACTCAATTTTTCTTTGACTTCTTTATGACAGTCGCAGTAAAGTAGAGCAAAAGCACTTACATATTTTCGCCGCGCCAGTCTGTCCGTCTGTCTACATCTCTATCCGCATGTAAAAACCCGAGAATGGACGAGTGAACTTCCATATATTTTGACAGTGCAGCGTCTCGCCCAGTTCTTATAATAAAACCGACTAGATGTACTAATTTTTCAAATTTATTTTTGTAATAAAACGCTACATGTTTCAGACAGTTCCTCTGTCCATCATCAGTAGTTTTTTACTGTACACACAACAATGCTATATGTCATACAGGTTTGCTGTGTGTACAGTAAAAAGCTACTGATGATGGATACAGGAACTGTCCGAAAAATATAGAGTTTTATTCCAAAAATAAATTTGAGAAATTTGTATTTCTAGTTGGTTTTTTTACTTTAGATGCCGGACTGCTGGCTAGAAGTCAGTATTCGGAAGGTCCTGCGACCGGCCACCTCGACACAGGTTTTCTTTGCTTTTCCTGTGTCTATAAGCAAATGCTGAGATGGTTCCCAAGATTCCAAGTTGCCACTACATGCTTCTCATGTAGCTCTCCCGACTTAAATTTATTAGTAACCAATTTCATATTTTGTATACACGTAAAATAACCACTGCCACCGGGTGACAACCTAATTGCAGTTAATAAATATTATTATTATTATCATTATTATTATTATTAGAAGAAATTGTCTCTATGCACGGTCACCTGAACGTCAAAAACTCACTTAGTTTGTAGACACACTGTATTTCTGTTTAAAGCCGAACAAAAGTAACAGACGCTGGTCAAAGAAACGTACGCGTTTGTTTTACTTGCAAATCAAGCGTAAGTCGCTAAATATATATCAGAGAGAATAAATGTTCTCAGAAAATTTTGGAAAGAAATAAAACACTCTGTTTAAGTTTAATACATTTGTCCCGTAAATATTACACTTTTAGACGTGAGTAAAAGAGTGTAGAATCTCGAATTGTCCGCCCCGTCTAAGGCGTGGTCCTGCGGCCGTTCACTTGCTGGAATTGCTGGTTCGAATGCTGTCGGAGGCACGGATGTCTGTCTCTTGTGGGTGTTGTGTGTTGTCAGGTCAAGTTCTCTGCGACGAGATGATCACTCGTCCAGAGCAGTCTTAACCGAGTGTGATGTGTCTGAGCGTGATCGTAAAGCCTCGATCATGAGCGGACTTTGGCCCACTAGGAGCTGTTGCGTAATTGAGAAAAAAGAATAAACTCGAATTTCTTTGAACCATGACGTTCAAGATTTCTAAATTTTGTGATCGAGCTCTGTTGACTGGTTCCGATGAATCGAAATGGCACTAAACGGCTACCGAATTGTCTTCTTCCATTATCCAACTGTTGCACAAGCCACAATGAACTAAGTAAAGCAAATTTTGCTTCTCTTTAAGTGCGATTTATAGCATTCACGCTTCACAGAATCACGACGTCCTGCAAAACAATGTGAAGTTCATTACTGACATTTCGCAATTACGTCCGAACAAATATGCTTTTTTAGTGTGAGTTTTTTTCCTTTTTCATTTCGCAATTACGTCCGAACAAATATGCTATTTTAGTGTGAGTTTTTTCCTTTTTCATTTCGCAATTACGTCCGAACAAATATGCTTTTTTAGTGTGAGTTTTTTCCTTTTTCATTTCGCAATTACGTCCGAAAAAATATGCTTTTTTAGTGTGAGATTTTTTACTTTTTCATTTCGCAATTACGTCCGAACAAATATGCTTTTTTAGTGTGAGTTTTTCCTTTTTCATTTCGCAATTACATCCGAACAAATATGCTTTTTTAGTGTGAGTTTTTTCCTTTTTCATGTTGGTTGTGTCTTCCTCACTAACGAAACCTGTGAATTGTGGGATTGATGTTAACAATGCATGTTGGCCTCATCTGCCTGAATTTGCTTATAAGAGACGTACGAATCCACAATCCAGGAATTTAAACCTAAAAGCACTAATACAGCTGGCGCGCTCTGTTCAGTGGCCTTTGTGTCTTTGTGTATTGTTGAGCTACGCGTCACTCTTAACAACGTAACAATATTAAGTGCTGTACAACAATGCTTTATGGCGAATTTATGTCGCCGACAATAATAAAACTTGAATAGGTCTTCATGTGAAGTGCTCCATACTTTTGTCGATTTAACCACATCTGGCTTTACACGACAGATTTATAACATTTTGCAGGATATAAATTTACTAATATCGATCCAGTGTGAACGGTGCTGATATACGCAGATAGGTGGGCGGAAGTGTTGAGTCTAACAGGCGCTTTTTTGCGATTAAGCGAACGCACTTAAATAATATATACATATATATATATATATATATTTACACATTTCTGCAAATATAAAAGCCTTAGATTTTGTGATGGTGTTTAATAGCAAAAAATAACTACATGTTTCGGCCAATAGCGGCCATCTTCA
>Ga0136643_10016977_pt1 | contig 10955 bp, 12 predicted proteins | sample TergutLab28metaG_FD_96883 | JGI IMG/M metagenome (GOLD analysis project Ga0136643, IMG submission 96883) | Labiotermes labralis P1 segment gut microbial communities from Petit-Saut dam, French Guiana - Lab288 P1 (version 3) (version 3) | ecosystem: Host-associated > Arthropoda: Insects >... | reverse complement strand
TGTGTGTGTGTGTGTGTGAAACATAGTCGCTCACATTGCGGGAGGAACGTAGGCCGAGGATGTTCAAGAATAGGATGCTGATGAAGATGTTTGGGCCTAAGAGGGACGCTGTGACAGTGAATTGGAGAAGACTACATAACGGGGAGCTTTATGATCTGTACTCCTCACCATACCTATTATTTCGAGCCAACGAAACAAGAAGAATGAGACGAGCGGGTAGTGTGCCGCGTAGGGAGGAGAGGAGAGGTGGGGAAACCTGAGTGGGAGAAGTCACTTTGAAGACCTAGACGTAGATGGGAGAATAATATTTAAATGGTTCTTCAAGAAGTGGGATGGGACATGGACTGGATTGCTCTGACTCATGATAGGGACAGGTCGCTGGCGCTTGTGAATATGGTGATGAACCCTCGGGTTCCACAGAAATCGCGGAACGTTTTGACTAGCTGAGGACCTGTTAGCTTCTCAGGAAAGACTTTGCTCCGTGGTGTTAGTAATGAATTTCTAACTCCACACTTCCATTGCACCAGCATAACAACAACCCGACTGCAGAGTAATGTCAATTGTTACATCTTCGAAGTGTGAGGTTCTCGGGGAGGTATCTGTAAAGATTTCTGCTTTCTGGTATCTCAGTGCGGCAATTTTAACATGCCGAAGGAAGACTGTCACTTCCATGCCTTCATGAGATTCACTGCAAAGAAACTAGGCGGCATGGATAGGTCGTGAGGGTCCTTGTCCTATTGATCATTATATACCAACCAAACATTACATACCTCTCACTTGCAAACACAATTTGTTCTCAAACACTTGTGACTCGTTATTCAAACAGAGCAACAGAATACACCTCACACACATTCCAAAGAATGTGTCTACATTAGCCTCTTTGTAACACAGAGTAACGTCATTACACACTTCCTTCCGTACCACAGTTGAAACCCGGTGTTACAGACTTCTCAATGCGGAAAACCGGGATTAATCCCAGGGCAGTACAAGCGGAATTTATGTTGGAGAATGTGGCACTGGGACAGGTTTCTCTCTGAACATGTCGATACTAACTTGTCAGTTACTGATTCACCAGTGCTTCGTATCCATTAATTTATCATCCTCTACGGACGACCAGCGAGGCAATTAGAGCCTACAGATACGGAGGCATAGCCCAACCGCATTACCAGAGATTAAAAGTGGGTACACATGCTAAGTAATTGATATGAGCATGGATTCAAGAACCCGAATAGGAGCCAAGAAGAACAAATAAAGCCAGTAAAGAGAAGGGACATCGATTAGCTGTTAGAAAATCTATTACTTCTTGTAACAGATTAGCTGTTTGTTGACCATAAACAGAACTTGGCCCTTCATAAAAGCCTAAAAAACAGCGGCGTATTTTAATTTCCTATCCCTTGCAGCTAAATAAAAAATACATTTGGTCGCTGTAATGCCTTGGTTCTCTTGTGACAGTCACACATAGAATATAGTTCAGGTTACAACTGTGCAACTTAACAATCCTTAAAAATGGAAAATACTAAGTTTCTTAAAGGCTGATCCTGTGTTTCTCTTTCACGAAATGCACTCGATAAACACAAAATATCGCGGTGGTAACTGCGGTGTTGGAGAATGATGGAGGAGATAAGTTCGACCAATCATGCAAAAGGCTCAGAAGTATTACACAGAGTCAAGCAGTTAAGAAATATTCTTCATACAAAAGAGAATTATGGAAGGCCAGCTGGATTGTTCACATCTTGCGTGGGAACTGCCTTCTGAAACACGTTATGGAAGGAAAGATAGAAGGAGGGCTAGAAGTGACGGTATGACGAGGAAGAAGACGTAAGCAGCTCCTGAATTACCTTAAGAAAACGCGAGAACACTGGAAATTGAAAAAGGAAACACCAGATCGTACTGTGGAGAACTCGCTTTGGAAGAAACTGTGGACCTTTCGTAACATAGACTATGAAATGAACAGTCCCCTTATAAAAGTTAGTTTCATTTCCGAAAAAGACTGAACCGATTTAAACAAATTATGGTATTAGACCCCTTTATCGTTTTGGTTTATACAACGATGCTGTCAATATTTCAGATTATATAGCGTCGAACAAAGGCAATTAATAGAAAAATGTGGACTGGAGACATTGTGGAAGATAGCCGTCTCAGCACGACTTGAGGCTAGCTTGTAGTTCGTTGAGCAGTCGGAAAGATAAAACTAGTGCGATTTATTGAAACTGAGAACTGTAACGGACAGACGGAAATCTTACATCCTGTGACTAAACAGATCCACAGTAAGTATAAAATAAGCCTCCAATAACCTCAGTTTTCTTTCTTTTCGTTTGGGGTTTGGTAAACGCACCTACTGGCCTTAATAAGAGCGACCGGTCACAGAAAAGCTGATGTTTTAGTTATGAACTTCTTGTCAGGAAGAGCTGGAATATGTGCCCTGATTTTATTTCAAACTCTATGTTCTGTCTCAGATTCCATGTATAAAAATGCACGTAACAGCACCTTATGAGCAAACACATTCAGCGATTTCTTACAATTGAACAGGTGCCAAGAATTATAGATTTTTGCAGTTGTGTATATGTATTCGGATGCAGGTTAAGTCTTGTCAGACTTTGTGATAGTGACTTCGGAATTACTACCGTAGACGATATTACTATCGGAATCACTTGTGCTGCCTTTTGCTTCCACATAGTACATATTTCATTCGCCAGCTCTTGGTACTTGTTTTATTTCTCGGTTATTGTTTTGGCGAGATTATGTGTATTTGGGACAGCTATGTCTATTAAAAGGTGTTCTTTATATTCTTATTCATAAAAGTTATGTCACATCGATTAAAAGGTATTTTTTGTCCGTAAGTATGCTGCGATTCCAGTACAGCTTGAAATTTTCATTCTCCAATACATTATTGTTACTATTATTATTATTTAAGAACGCGCAATGGACAAAGCTGGCTTTGGATAGGAAATAATTTTGGACTCTTGTGAAAAAAATTATTGAAACATTTGTTTCTAAAAGTCTTTAACAGGTTAGTATAAGCGTTTAAAATAAAACCTGACACAGTGGATTGAACAGTGATGTAGTTATACAGCTTCAGGCCTTGACAGGCCCTTAGGGCACCCAGAAATTCTAGGCAGTCGGCACATGAAAGTGGAATGGCTGTCAACCCTAGGCACAGGTCGAATTTACCCATTTTTGTCAGAGGCTGAGATGAACCAAGGGCCACAGTGCGACTGGAAGGATTACACCAATAAAAAATCCCAATTGCCCCCTAGGGAATCGAACGCACGACCTTCCGGCTTGTAGCGCAGTGCCTCAACAAACTGCGCCACCGCGTGCCATTGAGTAGTTATATAATGGAGCATTGTATGGGTTTCTTCATTTTTATTTTCAGTTAGTATACAAAATGCACTGATATCGTCAGAACTGCAACACTGAAATACGCAAGATGCTTCTGAGAAGCTTACTTTGGTGTTGTAACTGTTCTCAGTATCTGGTAGAAACAATGCTATAACAGCTGCGTTCGTGTTAAGTTAGAGAACTACACACCAGCTCGAGTGGAGTGGGAGTGTTATAAAATCGATATGTGCTCACAGCCTCTCTCATGCCTACTGGAGCACAGAACCTCATTCTCGTCGAGAAAACGGGCAGCAATACCAGTCGAGTACGGTGACGCTGTTCTTTGTCATCTCCCAGCGTCAGCGTGTTGCTTTATGCTAGAGTGGCTTACGATCGAAGAAACCTCTCTGAAGCATAAAATTCATCAAATGCAGTAATTACGTTCTGTCTGTCGTGAAGAACCTTTTAAAGGATTGTAGGAATATCATCGCCGGTAATTTTTGGAATCACACGAAAACGTTAATAAACTATGCGGGATAAAATAAAAAAAATTTAGTCCTAATACTGGTCGCTTGGTATGGACATTTTCAAAGAATGGAAGAGGGGAGATTACCAAAAGAAGTTATGAAATGGAGTCCACCAGGAAGAAGAAAACGAGGTAGACCTAAACTTACCTGGACGGAAGGGATTAGAGGACTGATGGGAGAAAAAGGATTAATGGAAGAAGACTGGAATGACAGAGGCAACTGGAGGAAGAAGATAATATAATTGTCAAATGGGCGCAGGAAGATGTGGAAACATTGTACAACCTGTTAAATAAATAAACACTGGTCGCAAAACACAGTAGGGTAAACTGGGGTAAATTGGGATAAGTGTTCAATCTGGACAGTTTTGTAGCTTGTTTTATCAATCAAGTCAGGAAACAATCAAACAATTGCTATTATCCTGTATGAACGAATGGAAGCTGTAACGTTAGTTCAGTTTAAGAAGAATATATTTCATACACAGCAAAAGAGGAATAAAATACGACTGCATACGGTACAGAGAGAAAAATTACCGTGTTTCAGCTTATACTGCACAGAGCGTAGTGGATTTCTGCCAGTCCCAAACGATTTCTACTTTACTATCAACAACAGACAGTGCCCCACAGCTTCATACACTCGCGTCACCTACGTTGCCAATACAGTGTAGCCAAAAGTTGGAAATTCAACGCCATCTTTTTGGCAGAACAGCCTCACAAATTACGAGGGAATAAAATGAACGTGCTTCACATATTTATCTCCTTGTGTGGGGTCGAAAATGTTTATAAATTATTTATATTGTGAAGTATGAATAAAAGGCGCGTTCTTATGGAATATAGATGATAATCAGATGGCTTTCGAAGCTTTTCGGAACGGAAGGAGATAGTGACCTGCCGCGGTATTTGGGGTGCCTTGTTCTTGCCTGCAGAGAAGTTTACAGTGTGGCCTTGACAGGCCTCCGTGAAATAAGCTTTATTTATTTTTATTATTTGAAGTCAGCAATCAGAGTACAAATTATTCTATAAGTTAATGAGCTGGCTACGTGTCAAACTTGTGGACGTACTAGCGTGATGAGGTCCCCTCCTGCGAGGAGATCTCGTTCACCGTATTACAGGTCAGCTGTCCACCGTCGTTTCAGTCTTCGTACGACGTTATCTCGTGGAATGGGGTGGAGTAGGGGGTTCGAGTGTGCTTCCGGTTTTATACGGTGCTTGATAGTTCTGGCGTGGATGACGTCTTGCACAGCTGGAATACCTAGGTCTTCTTGGATCATAGCATTGGTGACATATCACAGGGCGACAACAGTTGCTCGTAATCGTGAAATAATGCAGGTAAACCCGTATTGGCGAAGTACTAAAAAAAGGTGATAGTGACAAGGATACCGAAATTACCTACAAGTGGGTTTGAAATATATTCAGACGAAATCAGAATTTGCCTGGATCTGTTGCAGTCACATTATATGAACGAAAGTTTCTAAGTAAAAGTACTACATGGCAGGATTATTTCTTGCATTGGACTGCGAAGCACAACCAAATGATAATACCAGCACGGAAGGCGGTCTTCAATTAGATGGTTTATAACTGAATAAATTTCTTGGATCCAGAAACCACTCTATTTAGCGTTATATCTTGATCTACAAATTTTGAACAATGTTCATCAAAACATGCTCTAAGCTTCTTTCATTCATGCTGACCTAAAATCGCTTTATCTAATAATTTGAAATATTCCATCTGACGTTTTTCCAAGCTTTATTTATGTCTCCGTTATCACCATATTTCACCAAAAGGTGAAACCTGCTTCAACTTTTAACCCGATACGCTTCATTAACTTCCACCTCGTTCAGCTTCCTGAAATTGCACCTATCCGTCCTTAAAGTTTAGTTACTGTTTGTCATTCCCTAGCTTTTGCAGCCACAAGACAGTGATCAAGATTGAATTCAGCTTCTATGAAAGCCACAAGTACTTAATTGCCAGCTGCTCTCCATCAAAACGTGATCAATCTAATTGTCTCCCCATCAGAAGTGGCCCATGTGTATTGACGAAAGTTTCAGTGTGAGAACACTGTGCTCTTGATAAGTTCATTTTTCACTATAGCAAAGTTTACTAATGTAACAACCATTATCATTACTATCCTCATGTAAACTCAAATTCCAAATTGTCGGTTTATATACTCTATCCCTACGTCTAGCTGAAATTTTCTCACAGAATTTTCACGTGGTATTTAGGGGACTGCCCCAACACCTGCTCTATTTCCTCACAGAAACTCTCCTTTAAGTCATCATTGTTATTCTCAATTGCGGCAGGCGCGTTCAGAACAACAATATTACACCACAGACTTCTTAGCGCGATAATGAAGAGATTCTACTCTACTACCCGCCTGTATGTGCAAGTATCTTGTTCTGTAGTGATGAAGTTCATTTCCCTTCCACAAAACAGCATACATTCCTCCGTGCATTCAGCTTCTCTCTTGCTCCATCTGACCTCCTGCACCACCACTAAGTCTAATCTATACTTCGCTAATTTCTGTTCGACTCCCTTCAGTGATCCTGACCGATGGACGGTCTGATTGTTCCAGTTTTCAAATCTCATGTTCATTTGTCGCTGTTAATTTCTTCCAAAGGGTCTCTATAAAACTGCAAGACGTCGTGCGATATTTTCTGACACGTTGATTTGTTACGATGAGAATTTGTTAGCCCCTTGCCCAAACAAAAGCTGGAGAACCGCTCCTTTTCAGCTGTTCATTTTTGCTTAGACAGCCTATTCCACAGCTGCGTGCCGTTTCCTCCATCCGCGGAAAATTGAAGAAGGCGCCAATCCGTGACGAAAAGTTCACACATAACATGTTTTGGCTCTCTGCACTGACTGATTCTAAAAGTAACAACGGAGAAGCTTTCATTTCCCGGATATGTCACTGTCAGACGTACGATGATGCGGAACCTTCCGAATTACTGTTAAATTGTCATATTTTATGTCAGAAATTCCAGGCCTTAGAATTTTGTGAAGAACACAAAATTCACATGGCATGCCTACAAGCCACAAAACAGTTCGATTCCAGGCCTCAAGCATTTTCGAAGCTCTCAAACCAAGCTTTCATGCGCTAAATTAATAGCGAAAATAGATACATAAAAGTACACAGCCAAGAGCATTGTGAGATGAGACTGATATTACGGACACAATCCGCGGATATTTCGATATTGAATACTGAGTCAGTGCTTCGGAAAAATTGTGTTAATGTCTGTACTACCGAGGAAAAACAACAGAATTACACATTGGTATCTGTGTGGATGCGATAAACAGTATAGCTCTTAGTAGTGGAAGACGGGCTAAAGGCAATGGAGCAGGGCACAAATATTAGTAATACATGTACATACTTTTGCACTTTTATTCTTAAATTCTATCAAAATATGAGTTAAAATACATTTTATTCGTTTCCTCGATTCGTCTTTTAAGACGATCCAACTCACCCAAGTAGATTAGTGTGACTGTGGTGACAGTGTGTTGTACTTTACACTGTTCTTACTCAAAAGTGTTTGGTATTAAATGAATTCTGATTATACAAATATATAAGTCAGTGATGAAGCAGAAGAACAGTGTACCTTAACAACGACAATCGTTAGAGTAAGTCTTTGATTGAAACTCAAAATTTCTTGACCATAAACACTTTAGTTTACTTTGGTTACTGCAGTCCAAACAGTAAATTTGTTCCACGTATTGTGACACCGTCCGTACTCAGCGTCTTTCAAGTGCAGGAAATTTAGACGTCCTTAACAAAACAAATATTTGTCTCACGTTAACATCATATCTGAGCGTCTGACGGTGAAAATAATTGCGGTCTAGTATCGGCGCCTAAAAATATAAAGATTGAGGTATACAGAACTATAATTGTGCCTGTTATTTGTTATGGGAGTGAAACATAGTCGCTTACAGTGAGGGGGAAACGCTGGTTGGGGGTGTTTGAGAATAAGGTGCTGAGGAGAATATTTGGACCTAGGTGACAGGTGAGTGGAGAAAACTACATAGTGAGGAACTTGATGATCTGTACGCCTCACCAAATATTATTCGGGAGATGAAATCAGGAAAAATTAGTTGGGCGGGGCATAGAGTACGTATGGGGGAGAGGAGAGGTGTATAAAGGATTTTGGTAAGGAAACGTGAGTGAAAGAGGCCACTTGGAAGACCCATGCGTAGATGGGAGGCTAATATTAAGATGGATGTTCAGGAAGTGGGATCCAGGGCATGGACTGGATTGATCTGGCTCGGGATAGGGACAGGTAGCGGGCACTTGTAAATGACGTAATACACCTTCGTGTTCCATACAATGCGGGGAATTACTTGAATAGCTGAAAATCGGTTAGCTTCTCAAAAAGGATTCTGTTCCTTGGAGTAAGTAAGTAAGTAAGTAAGTCAGTCAGTAAGTAAGGAGGTAAGTAAGTAATTAAGTATCGGCGTCTAAAACACTACACAGTTCTTTTAAATTCCACACAGAAGACTTTCACTAGAAATTGTCGGAAAATTCCTTTTTCCATTGATACTGACCAACTATAAACTCCTCTGTGTTTGAAGGCAGCAAATGGACTTTTTATGTATGAGGTCCAATAAACATTAAGATTAGGATCCTGGGATGCGACGTACTATAGCTTGGTAGATAGATACCAGGGTTTGGGACGACCTGGCAACCTCTGCTGTTCATCCGCATTAAAAATGGGCACTGCAGATTCTTACCCAGCTAAGAAAAAGATACAGGTGTCACATTACACAAGATCATTATCACATAAATTTTATACTTCGTCGTTTTTATTAAAGCTTTTCAAAAAATAAAATGTGAAACAGAAGCAAGTTAGGCCTACAGCAAGTATAAAATTGGGTTGCATCAAATAAAATTGTTTTCGTACCAAGTTTCATGAATATCCGCAAACTGCGTTAAAGCTATGAAATTGAACGGACTTACAGCGAATTAAAAGGCCAAGGTTTGACTGCTATTCTGCAGTTATGTAAGTAGGGAAGCAAAGTTCGGACATGTTGCAAATATGAGCAACAGGAAATTTAACAAGAGACAAATGAAGTACTTTTGAGCGAACATTGCACAAAGAAAATGCTAATAAACTTCCTTTTGATACATACAAAGTTCAAATTATATCGCTTTTGCATCAAATTTATGTAAGAAATGGCCTGCAATCTACTCCGCTGAGATTAAGCATTGCAGAAAAAAATTTCCTTCTTGTAGGTAAAATTTTTGCACACCGGCACAATGTTTTCTAAACAGGGTGAATGTTCCGAAGTTAACGATAAAGGTGACCACAGCCATTTGATGCTAATTTGGGCCTTAAAGCAGATGCGGTAGTCTAACGCACGTAAAACGAATTTTTTTACTACCGGCAGCACAGTAAGTATTGAGACAGTAACAGATGTTCACATAGACAAGAAATTCCAAGAATTTTACAAAACCTCAGGGTCCATTGCTGCGTTCACAGTAACACTTCCCCTGACGTCTGCCCTCATATTTCCATTTTTTATCCTTTCTAATGTTACATTTCATTAGCATGGTAATATGTTTTTCTTTCCTTGTAAAACTGCACAAAATCACACAACTATTTCGATGTTGTGTGATAGTCTTATGCTTATTAATGTTATAATTATTTTAAACATTCCAAGTTAAATATTTCAGTTACCATCTCGGAAAATAATAGATAAAAGTGGGAATGTAGTGTTCTGGAACATAAAGACGTTGCTAGACGTAAAGGACGCTATACGCTCTCAGTTAAACTGAACGATTTTACTGTGTGACGTCATAGCTGACGGAAAACTGAGTAAACTGCGCAGTTTTGACAGGAAATATCGCAGACCACAGAACTGTCCTTTCCAGTCGTCTTTCACACGGAGAACTGCGCGGTTCACTCAGGGAATCCCACACACAAAACAGTTCAGTTTTTCCTGCAGTTATTTTACACAGTTAAATTGCAGATTTTCACTTAGAGTATATGGGGCCCTTAAGAAGCTTTTCATTTGAACATCAAGATAAGGGAGTGTCTGCAGGACAGACCTACTTAACATTTCGTGTCCTCATCTGTCAGAAATTTGAGCAGAACTGTGAGACAACTGGAAGGACTGCCATGAATACTATGATTACTGAGACCTCCCCATCTACTTTCAACCACGTCTTACATCCGATAGTCGTCTTGGTCTTCTTCTTGTTCTTCTTATTCTTCTTCTTCTTCTTCTCCTCCTCCTCCTCCTCCTCCTTCTTCTTCTTCTTCTTCTTCTTCTTCTCCTCCTCCTTCTTCTCCTCCTCCTCCCTCTCCTTCCCCTCCTCCTCCTCTTCATCTCGTTCTTTTTCTTCATCTTCTTCAGGCATGTTAGTCACAACGACCATTTTAAAGAGGTGACCTGATTTTCAAAGTATTAAAATCCACACTTTTTTAAATATCAAAGCCTCTTTTACTGCCTTCACGAATCCTGAAGTACAATACAGTTACAAATTCAGTTCGATGAAGCTGTTATTTGACAGTTACATGGCAGCATGCATTCCTACAGGTACATCGACAAGCTCGTGTTATCTCTTACAAAACGTCACTATTTTATATCGCCATAGAGGCGGGTCATCTTCCATCGTGTTGCTTTTGCTTCACACCACGCACATGCGCCGGCTTTTTGCACATTTTTGTCGAAGAGTTTGTGAAGTTCCTGTGACTCGTCTGCCTGCCGTCCCTATGCGGAATTCTGTGCCGTTCGTACCTGCGCTAAATACGGTTGCTGTAAGAAGTTTCGTTGTAAGTTCAGAAAAAAAACTGCTGGTAAGCCAGTTCACAGAGTAAAAACTTTACAAAGCCCTTTCTCTCTTAAAAGAAGCCGTACGATTTAAGACGCGCCTTGAAGTGGTTATACATATCCAGAAAAAAGGAGCAGTCCAAGTTAAGTCTCACAAGTCATTTAGTAATGAATTTCCAGGCAAGAAAATTATATTGCAGTACGAACCGCCCACATATTGCAGTACGAACCGCCCACATATTGCAGTACGAACCGCCCACACCCCAACAACAACGAACCGCCCACATCCCAACAACAACGAACCGCCCACATCCCAACAACAACGAACCGCCCACATCCCAACAACAAC
>Ga0136643_10016975_pt1 | contig 10955 bp, 6 predicted proteins | sample TergutLab28metaG_FD_96883 | JGI IMG/M metagenome (GOLD analysis project Ga0136643, IMG submission 96883) | Labiotermes labralis P1 segment gut microbial communities from Petit-Saut dam, French Guiana - Lab288 P1 (version 3) (version 3) | ecosystem: Host-associated > Arthropoda: Insects >... | reverse complement strand
CGTCCTATGTTCCTTCGTCCTTTTGGTTTATATTGTAGTGCTTGTTTTGGTAGTCTGTTTGTGTCCATCCTCTGTACGTGTTGTAGCCACTTTTTCTGGTACTGTTTTATTTCCTTTACTATGGTCTGTACTCCCGTTTTTTTGCCTAATACATTGATTCTTTTCTTTATCTAGTTTTGTTATTCCAAGTAAGTGTCTCAGAAATTTCATATGTGCTGCTTCTAAACGTTGTTCCTCTCTTTTCTTCAGTACCCAAGCTTCACTTCCAAATTTCAATGCTGCTTAAGCTGTAATGTTGTGAATTCTTAACTTTGTTTCCCAAAATGTCTCCGTATAGCTCCGTTTATTTTGTTGTATGTTTGCAATTTATCTTCTAAATCACTTCCGTATTCTGATATGCGATACCCCAAGTATTTACAATCTGTTACTTGTTGAACAATGTCGTTTATCACAATTTTTATCCTCTGTATGTGGTTCCCCCATCTCATTCGTGGCATTAATGGCATCAGTAGTTGTTCGTCAGTTCAAATAGTGTAACTCATCTGATTCACTGGAAGTTGGCCGCAAAGACGATCGAAAGTGCGTGCTACTGGCTAAAGAACAAAACGAATGTACTGTCACCGTGCCGAGTTAAGTTTTTGTTTCAGATACTGCTGTATACATGTGGTAGCCATGCGAAGAAGAGCCGGTTTGAGTGTCGCGAACGTGGCCAGCGTTGGGGCGCATGTTGTGCCTAGTTAGGTCACGATACATGCGCGTGAAGTTGGGGGGGGGGGGGGTGTTTTATTGGATAACTTCGCCATTGGCTAAGATGGTATAGCGTCACGGCAGAGGATGTGCCCTGCTGTTAAGTCGGAGATGGCAGCAAGAAAGGGAAGTTGTGTCGTATGAATGCCGCTGTTAACGTAATCTTAACCAGAGTTTGAAACTATCGGTCTCACCGGATACTTGTAAGTTAGTGCGGATCCACTAACAGCTGTATGTTAGCCACAGTTATGGTTGGACTGTGATGCCGAACACCCCGCGTATTCGAATCTAACTTGGATTTTTTTTTCATTTCTATTCTGGGGATTTTTTTTTTTTTTTCCCCCATTTCTATTCTGGCGCAGGTGTACATTGGGCTGATATGTCCGACGGAAGGGATACCACTTGTCGCAAAAAAAAAAAAAGGAACTGCACAACCTGTACCGCAGAGGGCACCACGGCTGGAATTGGCTGAGGACCAAGAAGACCCTGGCCTTCTTCCATCCGTGTAGCCCTGTTGCTTGTGTTTGGAATAATTTACAAAACGTCTGCAGTAGAGGAGACTTAACGGCCCAAAAGTGCGGAGATTCTGTGTATTGTTCCGTGGTTTTTGCCATAACGAATTTATGCCGTTCATTGTTCCGGGATTTGTGTTAGGTAACTCTACATTAAGCTCTGTTGCGATCCTTATTCATACTGCTATACTTGGTAGATCTTAACCTGAAAGCTCTCTGTTATTCACCCCCTTGTTGAAAGACCGGATTTTAAACTTCTGAAGTCATGTAAAGTATACCATTCGCCGTGACGTACTGTAGGGTACACCACCGGCAGCTGATGGGAAGAATTATCTTTGTGTCCGTCGTAGTGTAGTGTTTGGAGAGTTTATATCATGTTAAATTAATTTTTTAAGAAGAGTGTCAGTCATTTCACGGGTTCTCATAAATAACCCATATTCAGTTACGCTGTAGAGGCAGAATATGATGAAGAACCAGTACATACTTTGATGATATAATGTGAACAGTTTTACAGGTCCTTCACCAATTCTTACAGACCAACAATGAGTGCAATCAGTCGGTGGGGCCTACCTGTATCCTGTTACATCATTGTAATGAGAAATGAAAGTGCTGGGAATGGTTTTAAGCGTATGTGGAAGCCAGCAAAGTGCGTTAACTACGAGACTTTGCAATTTTTGGATGACACTTGCGCGCGGGGCACTGTGGAGAGATTATCCATCCATCCATGTGTGTATCCTCCTATATGTCTGTGGTTTATTAAATGATGCTATCAGTAGCGCTGACTTAATAGTGTTGAATGGTACTGTTATTCATGAATAATGAATTTGTAATGACGTCGAAAAAAGTGGTCAGGGCCAAAATTCATGTGATGAGAAAGAAAATGGCACGAAACCTCACTCAGGATGGTTAGTGAACTGGATGTGATGTGAACTGTGGGCATCTTCTGAACACAACCAATGTTGTTATGCATGTCTTGGGGTTCAGTACAGCTGAATGTATTTATTTAATGATCCATTCTTTACGTTACATGCACGGTATGAGGCTGGCACAGGGGTGCTTTGTTGAGATCTGAGTCTTGTGGGGTATGACACTGTCATTTGCCAGTCACCAGTGTGTGTGAACAACCCACTGCTACCATCTTATGGGTCTAAGTGGTCATCCAGGATGACTTTCAGCTATTTACTAATCTACACCTCGTCATACCCTAAAAGGTTCTGTGCTTCTATTTCTACTTAACTTAGTTTGCAAACTGTAATTGCATGAATTTCTTTTGGTTCTCTTCCTTGTTTTGAACCACTGTTCTGCACAGGGTGCATGTGGGATGTGGCACATGTGGGAGATAAGAGAAGTGCATACATGGTGTTGGTGGGGAGATCTGAGGGAAAGAGACCACTTTCTTCAAGACCTAGGCGTAGATGGGAGGATAATATTAGAATGGATTTTCAAGACGTGAGATGGGTTGGCATGGACTGGGTTGGTCTGGTTCCAGGATAGGGACATGTAGTGGGAACTTGTAAATGCAGTAATGAACCTTTCAGGTTCCATAAAGGCAGAGAATTTCTTGATTAGCTGAGAACCGATTAGCTTCTCAGGAAGGACCGTGCTGCATGGAGGTGGTTGGTTGGGTTGGTTGGTTGGTCAGTCCTGCAGAGGGTTTTCACTAGCAGCAGTGCCAATTCAGTATACTCCATAAGTGAGCACTTTATATTTTTCATAAAACCTGTTATTTATCTCCTACTACTCATATTTTTAGTTACACATTTTACCTATTGATACATTGCAATGTTTTAATATTCCATTATATCTTGGTATGAATATATTATTTCAGTTTTGAATATTAGTGTAAAGGAGAGGCCTCTTCCTTAATTTTGCCTTTCATATTGTTGTAATATTGCCTGATGACCTAAATTGTCAGGCGAAACATGTCGCGTATGTGAGAAATAAATGAATGCCAGAACGTTTATGATCTTACATTAGTCGGATACCTATAGAAGACACTATTTATGCGAGAAGTTTATATAATTGGGATGTGTCATTAGAGAAGGACCTGCAGAAACTTGTGGTCTTTCAAGAGCACCCTTTCAAAAGCATTGTATTCAGTGACTTAAGTTCCAGTTGATAGGTGACATTTACAGGTTACATTGTAATGATGACATTGTGTTTTTGCAGGATCTTGTTAAGAGCCACCTCATGTTTGCTGTCCGGGAAGAAGTTGAGGTGTTGAAGGAGAAGATTGCAGAGCTGATGGATAGGATCAACCAGCTGGAGCTTGAAAACACTATACTAAAGGCTCATGCAACCCAGGAGACACTAGCGCAACTAGGTGGCAGCACTGCACAGCAAGGCAGCAAGAATCAGCAGTCCCAGCAGCCCCCAAATGGCTCCTTGCCGTAACTCCATTCCCAAGATTCTATGCGCATGTGTCGGACTGTGATGTATAACCACTGTTTAGAGCGTAATGGAATTACGGCAGTGTTACCAGTGTTACACATGCTTCAGTCACTGTATTTGCGTAACCTCCACATCATGAAACCTGAATGGGAACTGATTGGCAGAAGTCAGTTGTGCTGTTGGTGCTATTATTTGTTGTGGAGTGCCATCCTGATAGTCATGGCCATGTTTTTCTCTTTCCTGGAACCAGCTGGAATGAGTAGGCACTTAGAGCAGGGTAGTTTGTAGAGATCTAGTCCAATTGCCATATTATGTGGCTACTATCATGAAAGCTTCAGTAATAAGATTGTTTTTATTACTGTAGCACAATTTTAAATTAACCTGCTTTACTGCCAAGCTGTGAAGATATTTTTCAAGTCAGAAATGCATACAACAAAAACCAAGATAAAAGTAGAGAGTTCCCTACATGTTTGTGCCATCTCTGTATATATGTCTGATTGACATGCAATGAAAGGAGCCCTCTGTTTGCCAGCCAAATCTCATTTTGCCTTGTCTGCTCAGTTGATAGGTGGCAGAGAAAATGTGTATCCTGTATTCATTGTGTACCAACACACTGCCACACCATTTTGACATGTGGTGACTGAAGAACTGCTACTGCCTTGTGGACAGGAGTTATACCTGCTGGCAGTGTGCGAACTTAGTGAAGCTGTTGTGTTTTGACTTGATTTTTAGAATAAAAGTCTCTGGACATAACCATGCTTGCAATTTTAGTTTTTTGCTGCCTAGTATGTCTCACTTCATTTGTGGAACTGCAGAATTTTGTAGAAAGGCATTTCCTCTGCCATCAAACTGTCGCACATGTACCTATAAATGAGCTTTCTTGGATAACCAGCTTTTTCCATTGCATATTATGCAAATTGAAACTATTTTGCCATAGCTTAAAGAATGTGTGTGATTGTTGCAAATTAAGTGATGTAATTGCTGTTGGTATGTTGGCGAGTTACTTACATCTATCTTTCATTGTATGGTATTATTTTAGGCATAATCTGATCACTTAAATGTGATGGTGCAGCCATAGAACTACACAGCAGAAGTGCATCATATCCATAGCAGAATAAGTTGTCAAGACCCTAGACAATGTCTGTATGTAAGGATATAATGGCTAATACACTGAATTGCTGTTAGAGTAGGTTTTGTGGTGTGAATCTGTTGACACACGTTTTAGTAGTTAATGTCATTACACTGTTACAGCTTGAGCAGAGGGATGTTTTGTTAGACTCAAGCGTTCTCAGGCACATAATTTTGTACTTTGTATCTCAAGTGCTTTGGGCTGTCACATGTCAATGCATATTTTATGAAACGAAATCATATCTAGGATGTAATGTGACTGGCTTTGCAATAACAGTGAATTGTAACTCTCATACAGTAAGCCTAATGCTTTGGTGCTGTGCAAGAATTGAATGACAGCTACAAGAGAGAGATCTGTGCACAAGATATGAATTGGACCTGTTGTTCTAATTGTTCGGTAGACTGATTTCATCAGACCTAGGAGGACTTTCACATTGTTTCATTTGTAAAGAGAAGAATGTGAGCATCTAATTCCTCTGAGAACTTAAGTTTAATTGGAAGTATTACCAAGAGCTTGTCAGACATGGACAGATCAGCCTAAGGACTTACATTTTAGTTATGGCACAGTGAAGTTTGTAATGTATTACGTTGTCCTGTGATACTGACACTTTTGTTGTTGTTGTTGTTGTTGTTGTGGTGCCATGATATGTTCCTTAGAAAATAATGTGTATCGTTAATGCAGCTTGCTTGTAAGGAATACAAGTCTTTATTGAAGATGCATTGTTATTTTGAAATGACTTTAATTCTTAGGGCTTCTAATGTGGAGTGTGTCTGGAGTATTTAATAAGTAATGTAGACCATGGGAGACCCAGTATGATATAATATCTGGGCATATTCAGTATTTTGCCCTTTCCTTCTTAATGTTACTGGACAAAAGAGATAGGAAAAAGTCCATAATGGCTGTGCTAATTGAACATATGTTAGTTTTTTAAATATAAATATGTATAGATTTAATACATAAATGTTTCACTGCTTGTAATTAGATCAAATGCATAAAGACTTTTGAAAAGTATGCCTCTAATTTTTGGAGCTGCACTTTTTCTTTAATTTGCCAAGCCACAGGTGAGTTCCTTTGATCATTTCCACATGAATCAATAGAATCAGCTCCTTTGCATTGTAATGAACACAGAATTCACACCTACACACATATCAGAATACATAGGTGGGAGGAGTTAGTAAAGAGAAAATAATATCAATTCTAATGTTTATGGACAAAACAGTGTCTTTTTTTAATGTCAACAGTTTGCATAAGGTATGTGAAATTTGTTGTAGGCAAAAGGCAAAGATACTGACAGTGACAGATAAAAATATGCAACTTTTCTCCTGCATCCAGGTGGCTGTCAGAGATTGTATGTTATATGCTGCTTCATCCTGCAAAGTACTGAAATGTTTTTTTTTGGTTAGTGAAAGTAATAAGTCCAGACTATTAGTGTGAATTTAAAAATTTCAGTAGATTCAGTTGGAAAGTGCGTTGTAGGTATTTGGTGGTTGCTGTAACTACTGCCAACTGCAGTTTTGTGTCTGTGTATATCCCTGTTAAGCAGCATGGATTTGCAGGTTGCATGTTATGTACGTGAAAGACAAATGGAATATATTGGTGCTGATCGTGCACGACACACCTTAATATACAGAAATGTGGCTTGGTTGTAAGTTATATGCTGTGTAAATAGTTTAATTTATTGAGCCGTGTATTTCTGATGCAGTTTATGGTTGGAGGAGTCCATGCCTGAAGGAATGATGTGAATCTGACATCGCAAAAGTAAACTTGTGGCTAGTTCTTCCATTGAGTGGAATTTGTTGCATGTACATTTTTCATGTCAGTTGATTACAGATGGAACTCTTTTAACAGGCACATAAGAGCATATAGAGTAATATATTTTGCATTACTGAACTGGAGTGGATATGTGGTAGGTAACCGTCATTAGCATGAATGGGTGTGTGTGTGGTTATTGTACATTGTATATAAGATGGATATTGTATTGGCAGCCATGTTAAATGAAGAGAAATGGTCTGATATCTAGTTAATGTGTATATATATGGACTGGAATGAACTATAATATGTCAGAATGAATCACTTTAACTTAATTTGCGCTGTAAAGCGAAGAGAGGCTTAGGATATTATGGTTCCTTATCCTTGTAAGCATAAGAAAATAAAAAGTCATTATTTGATTTGACAGTGCTCTAGTTATTCAACACGAAAGTGTTCCATGTCCCACTGTTCTGATTTTTATGTTGTTCATCCCATTGTGCATTTATACATGAACACAAAAACCAGTCAGGCACAGCTTATATATTTTAAACTTTTTTAAAATTTACTTAGTTCTCAAGTGTTACTGCTGTTCATGTATAATGTTGATACATCCATGCATGTCCTTGTTGCACAGATAGCATTTTAAGATACAGTAAGAACATTCACTTAAACCTCTTAGGCACAAAGAAGTTTCCTCCACATTTTGCAGGTTTTATACCCAGTTTTAGATGTCTGGCAACAGTGGTTGAGGAGGTTGTGTTGTTAATATTAATGTGATTGCCAATGTTGTTTTACATTATGTAAAATAAATACATTGTTAGCATTCCATAGGTTTCAAAGACTGCCAAGCAAGTAATTCTTGTGTGGGAATGTTTGCACATACATATGCTGATAATGGTGAATGTGAAAGACAAAATGAAGGGGCTATAATATTTGGCCACTTTGTTGAAAATTTAACACAAAAAAGGCGTGCACAGTGAGAATATATCACACATTATATCCTCGGGACAAATTATGACTAGAGAGATCAGGGCAGTGCAGGATTTGCATGAGGAGTGTGTAAGTCATTCAGCTCGGTGCAAAGTGAAGTAGGGCTACAACACGTTGGGCATAGCTTTTGACCAAACAGGTTTGTGTAATGGTGTTAATGGTCTGCATTTGTAATTGGGAATTTCTGGTTTGAATTTTGGCATGGTCATTCTTCATCCTACAGGTATTTTGTGGGTTCCCACGGTACTGTATTCATTATCCGGAGTGAAGTGGCTGGGGCATGATTGTGATCACTCACCTCGGTATATCACTGGGGTTAAGAATGAGTGGAGCTATATCTCTACTTCCCTCTGTAATGTGGGCAATGACAACTTTGTATTTTTTGTGCCATATTACCACCAGGCAAATGCTAGGAAATAACCTTCATTGGGTTGTGAGCACTTCTGTAATTTGTTGCAGCTTGTCATAGCCCTTGACACTTCAACCTCAACCCTAAACTGGCAGCATTATAAAGTATCCTGCGTTGTGATATGGGTGGGAAACCTCATTGTATTTTAATTTAGTCAGGTTTGAGGAAATGGTAAATTCTGTAGGATTTTTAAAAATGTTTTTGTTACTGCCTTTTATTATGCAATAAAGTTCAGCAAGGATGAGATAGGTTGGGTGTATTCTGGGCATCATGGGAGTGAGGAGCGATGCATATAGGATTTTGGTTGGAAACCGTGGTAGAGTGGTGCAAAATTCTGAACATATATGAGAGGATATGATGAACGTGAATAGTAAATAAGTACGATAAGAGTGTGTCATAACAAGGGCCAGTAATGACCCCTTTTAAATAATGTAAGAAATCTACGTCCTACATGAGAACGGTCGTATTCGCCATGGATCGGAGCTCCGTATTCACTGATGTAAAGATCACGGATGTCAGAGAAGAGAAGTTTCGCCCATTGACCTATAGATGGCATGAACATCCGTTCTCAGTATAGCCAACATCGAAACATAGCATTTATGTCCACTATGTTCACCTCACTACTTAAAGGATAATAATGTGTCCGTATGCCTGTCTTTTAAAAATATCTGAACTTTTCCATACAGTCGTAAACAAATAAAACTCAAGAGATTTAGGACAGGAATCACATGAATTGCAGGAAGCGTGCGAAACCAGCCATGTTAATATCATGGCCGACGTGGCGGTTGTTGACATCAGGAAAGTACAGAACAAATTATTAGAATGGGAGCAACCGGACAGACCTTTGGCTCCTCTAAGCACAACACAAAGGGATGCTGTTTTGGATCTATCACAGGAAGTTAATATAAGGCGAATTCCTAGTGACGTAAGTGGAATAAACTGGACTGGTATGATGTCTGCTTTTGGAAAATAACCTCTCAGTGTTATATTTGTTTAGTAATTTTCGTTGCGAAGGTATTCAGAACAAACATTTGTGATTATTTAAACGGTATAATACAGTGTAGTGCGGACTTTTTATTTGGTACTTTCCAGCTGCCTTTCGGTGAGGATGATGATGATGTACCACTGTCACTACCTCATTGTAGCCAGGAAAGTGAAATGCCTTGTAATGATCTAGCCCAAAGCTTTGTTAATCTAGAACTTGGCCGGGTTAAAATTGAAACCACGCAACAGGTAACTTTACATGTATATATGCACGTTTGTAAAGCTGTTATTTGTTAGACTTAACTTTGGCCAGTGTATTTATGAAACTTTGTTTGGCAGTTCTTGTCTTGGTATTCCCGTGTTGAAGAAGAACTCCTGCAGGCAGAAGATGTTCGATTCACAGACTACTGGCGCCAGCTGGCTGACCGAAGAGATGAATGTGCTGTTCTTCTGACACAAGTATGTTCTGTGAAAATGTGATATATTTACATTTGACCATCCCTGGGTTTAATAGACTCTGTTCCAACAGCAAATGGGCATTGGCTCAGAATACTTGAGATGCTAGGCACATTGCATGTGGTGACTGTCATGCTAGCAGTAGTGGATGGCACATTGTCTTTAAGCTGGTATGTCTTAAACGTCTGATGACACAACTGACAATGTATGAAATCCATATGTTCTGTAGTTGTTGATAATTCAGTTTTTTTAAAATAATTTCCATCTTTATAAATAGGTTGGTTCAACAGTAGCATGCCAAACTTGCATTCAGAGAGTCTTCATTCTTCTTCATCAGGCAGTACAACTTCACTGTTTGAAAGTTTTGGTTTATCAACTACTTCCTTCCTTTTCATAACCCAATGCTGGGTGCATTATGTCCATTTATTTATTTTCATAATGCTTAAATCTTCTTTTATATTGTTTTCCCATCTAATTTTTGGTCTTCCTGGCAATCCTGTAGATATCAGTTGTCTGTCATATAATTTTTTTACTATCCTATCTTTTGTTATTTGGTGTGCATGGCCAAACCTGCTTAATCTTTTGGCCTTAATGTAGTTAATTACATTCTCATTTCTAATTAGGGTATCTAATTCATCATTAGTTTTAATTCTTAATGTGCCATCTCTGTCCTTTGTAGGTCTGAATATTCTTCTTAATGTCTTTCTTTCAGTTATTAACAATTTTCTTTTCATAGTTTCTTAGGTACCCATGTTTCACTGGCGTGTGTTATCGCACATCTTGTCATAGTCCAACATAACTTTCATTTGTCTTTCTTTGATACTAGTTTGCTTTTAAATATTTTTGATTGCCCATTGCAGTTTCTTTAATATCTACTTCACTGGAATTATTTCCATTGAAAATTGATCCTTGATAATTATAGAGCTTTACTAGTTCTAAATCTTTGGAATTGATATCTATATTATTTAGACAAATTTTTTTTCTTTCAACATCTTAAGTATTTAATTTTTTGCTCATTGACAATTAATCCAAAATGTACCGATTCATTCTTAATTTTTGAAATGTACCAGTGAATGATTGTTTTGTTCTGGTAGTTATCAATATGTAATTAGCATGGGCAGAACACTTTTAGAAACTTTAGATATATTTCCTCTTAAGTCTAGTTGCTTGAAAACTACAGCTATTACTACACTATATGAAGTTGCAGATGGACGATCTCCTTGTTGTACTCCAGATTCTAGTTTAAACTTTTCTGTATATTTATTGTTGATCTTAGCTCTTGCTCTAGTATCGATTAGAATTAACTTTATTTATTTATTTAATTTTATAATTCAAATGATCCACTATTGTGGATATAGAACTTGTCATTATTCTAGGAATAGGAAACAGTCAACACAGGTATAACAACTACTACACAATGTACATACAAAACTGATACGTAACATGATTAAAAGAGTCTATAGTTATTTAGACATAATTACGAGATCATTTAAACATAACAACCAAGATCACTCCTAGAGGTCCAGTCAAAATATTCTTCAAGTGTATAAAATGAACCCACTGAAAGAAACCTTTTGAGAGTTAGCTT
>Ga0136643_10016973_pt1 | contig 10956 bp, 4 predicted proteins | sample TergutLab28metaG_FD_96883 | JGI IMG/M metagenome (GOLD analysis project Ga0136643, IMG submission 96883) | Labiotermes labralis P1 segment gut microbial communities from Petit-Saut dam, French Guiana - Lab288 P1 (version 3) (version 3) | ecosystem: Host-associated > Arthropoda: Insects >... | reverse complement strand
TGCTTCCGGGTTTTCCTGACCCTAGGACCCGTTATGACGCTTAAATTTGAAAGGGGGTGGGGGCGGCGGGGGGGGGGGGGCATGCTGCTTAGAATGCGATGTAATTTCTTTAAAGAGATTACTAGGATTTGACCACTTGACACGGTTCGCCCGCCCTTCCCCAGTCACCACGCACTAGATGCAGTTTTCCTTTGAATTCTGACTTGTACATTCTAGGACAGCAAATATTGACCTCTGATGTTCTTTAGACTAGTTAAAAAAATTTAATTTTTTTGTCAAAAAAGAGTGACTTGCTAGAAGAACCGGTCTTAGACTGGAAGACTATGTGCTCTTTTAACTGCTCTGGTCATGTAATATCGAATGAGGTAGTGTCTGTGAATTGTGAGCTGGAAAGACGAGGAGAGAAAGGCCCTTTTGCCTTTTTTTTTTTGTAGCGATGTACGACAAAGCACAAGAAACAAGAACCAGGATCGAGGCCTGTGGAATACAGACTATTAATGACATTCGATTAGTCACTCCGCTGCTACGTCTGGCTGGACAGGACTGCTTGCCTTAGAGCGGACGACAACATTGATGAGTGGCGACCGAAGGTGACGCCCGCCTTGCAGTGCCCAGTCCGGAAACACAAATACTCTATTAACTTGCGTTACAGGAAAAGCATATGCGGGTGTGGAATATGCTTAAGTAGCTCAGGGAAAAATTCGTAGGCGACTTTATTTTAACCTGTTAAAGAAATGTGAGAAGGTTTGTCTTTTTCATCATGCGGCTTTGTGTATAATTATGGACGTTTCGCAGTGACTTGTCTGGTTCTTATAGTAGGCCAGTAAACATTTGGATTCAACAACAAGTGGAACGTATAATCAGTTCAGAAAATACTGTATGGTAATGTATGGTGCTGGAAATGACCTTTTATTACATACAGTTGCACATTCTCCTTGTAGGTTTACATAAATATAATATTGCCTTCCTTTGCTGCAGGAAAGTACATGGCCAAAAGAATGCTTCTTACGAAAAATTACGCCATCACGTCTGTGGCATCCACTGGGCCTTGTTTGCAACCCATCAGACGGTGAGTACCAATCGACCTCGATTGACTTTAATCATAAATAACAGCACTGAAATCATCGGATTTATAATTAATAAATCGTGATGTATTGTATGTTCGCATTCAGCCTGTAATGCGGTTTGCCTTTATATGGTGTAGGAGAATGATAGTGTATTATGTGTGGACGCCTCTGCATTTTGCAAGTAGAGGATATAACGTGTTCAGCAAAAAAGAAAATTATCTGATGAAGCATACAGAACTTAGGCACGAACTGGTTTTAATACCGGGACAAGTTTCTTTGTTTATTTAGATGAACGCACTCACTTAAAACCCAAGACTCATCAATCTAGACAAAAAATTGCATAATTATTTGATGTTATAGGATATATAAATTCTACTCTTCGTTTAAGATGTGTTTATGTGCTTCAGTTAACATGAACTATGGAAAAGTTAGATGTACTCTTTTAAAACTAAATTAATAGGAGGGATGTTTCTCTTCTGTTTTGTAAGTGGGAAATGCAGAATACTGCTCATCGACTTACTCATCACTTTGGGTCCTGCATTGGAAAGTTAATGCAGAATGCTGATGTGCAGGCCCACGAGACTGAGACACAAACACAGTTCTCACGCAGTTTCTGAACGGTGTCGTCACTGATGTCGGTTATTGAAAGTACACGTGCGAAGGGAAGTTAACAGGAAAGGCAACTTATTTTGCGTCTGGTCTGTGAAATACAATGGGCACTTCAGTTGAGGCATCCTCGTTGTGTATGTAACAATAAGTTAAGGAAAATGTAGGTCGAACTTAACTAGTTGTGTTCGACCTACATTATACTTAACTTACAACGGACACTGCTTAATCCAGCAGCTTACAAACTTTTTCTTCCCGGACTTCTTTAATATTTCTGTGGACGTTGGCGGATAATTTGCTGATTTTCCTATCTTTTTTTTACCAGTTTTACGTTATGCTGTAGGTGATGAACATTAGGAGGTGAAGTATTTAAAATTGATTTGGGAATTAAATTTCAAAATAGTTTGTTTTTCGAAATTTGTTATTACACTAAGTTATTATTCCAGCAAGAATTGGCCTATAGGATGTTAGAACCTGGAATCTTAAGTTACAAGTGGAAATTTGAGACACGCCGTCATACAGAGCAGGAACAGCGGTAATGTGAGGATAAGAGGAACAAACGCTATTGCTTTTCGATTGGTGATTGAGACATTTATCAAGGGGTCCTGTGCGCTGCCTGAATAATTTACACTTTGACTGCAAAAAAAAGCTGAATTCGTGTCGGGTTTTATCTCACTTCGTCTATCGGAAACTTAATAAATTTCGCTGGATAAAATAAACAGATTGGGTGCCAACGTGTGCCCTAGACTAAGCCGTGCTACTCGACACGGCACATGGATTTAATTTGAACGTCACGTTTTTTCGTGGTCGATCCCCACACCCACAGCCTATGGTTTCTACAAAACATTCAGGAAGCCATTCAACATATACGTGTATAAACTTGCCTACGTGTGAAAATCACAAGACATGTTTAGAATGTACAAGAGTTTTGTATGTATAAAACGCTGGTTGTAAATATTTTGCTTTATAAGGCTCATAAGTACACGAACTTGTATTCCAACACGGCAACTTCGTAACACTGTGCACAAAATGTGTGATATTTTCGTGCTTCTTTTAATTGAAACCGAAGGCGCCATATTATCGATTTTAATACGTGATGAGTAACTTATGATGTATAAAGCCTGCATGGTATACGTCAAATAAATGCTGATGTGTAAGAAGCACTTATCTTTATATGACCGTGAACACAAGAATGAAATACAGGAAGATGCTATCATCTGTTTAATTTTGCTAATTTACATTTTACGTTTTATTGCTTTATATTTTGAAATCAGGTGAGGAAACAGTAAGAGGTTGTTAGTGCAATGATGTGTAGCGAGTTAATGTACTGTAGGCTATAGAAAATCTAATGTTACTGAATCTAGTCCATACCCTTGCATACAGCTGAGTGCACACATATTACAGTCGCATGTCCCCTTGACTATGGTTTGTTTTTATACAGCGAGGAGCCCATTCAACTACCATTTGTTTTTCTAAGGTGGGCAGTCCTCCTGTATATTGTTTGTTTTTGTACGGTGAGCATTTCATTCAAATCATATTTGTTTTCATACGATGTTGACTCTACTCAGCTCTTGTTTGTTTTCATACGGTGAGCAGTTTTCTCAGTGCTCATTCGTTGGAAATCCCGATTATTGGCGAGATTTAATTGTGGTCTGGAAGATATTATAATTGATTCTAAATAAAAGGGGACGGAGTGATTTTTGGACTCACCTGTCCCATGATAGGTTTTTCCATTATACTGTTGCGACCATGATAGTGAATCGTCAGGTTGCGTAATAAGCGGGGAATTTTTGAGCAGCGGCCTGAAGGACACAGCGCGACTGAATTACGAGAGGAATTCGTTGCCAAGAGTCGCTAAGCCACTAGATTATTTCTTATATTCGTGGTTCCGTGCGACGTAATTCTGGTTTGCGACCGACGGTCCCAAACCAGCCCTTATTTGGTCACGTTTGAGGAAGCTTGCTCCCCAGATAGTATGATCTGTACCAGAGGCTGCAACTACAGTTTTATGTACTCCTGATGATGGGCGCGATGCACGTCCGAAACATATAGAGTGATTTGGCAGTAAATAAATATCTGCATAGTGTTGCATCTCGTTGGATTTCTTTAACCCACTAGGGTATCTTCGTCCTAGACAAGTCGCACTTCACTGGGTCCCACGAAAGCAAGCGGGCAGAAACTTCATAAACTGATGACTAATACGAGTGAACTAGTTGCGTAATATAAGATCAGGGGTCACATTCTACAGGTCTCCTTTCACACCCTATGTTTTTGGGACGATGAACCGAATCGTGATCACGAACGAAGTTTTGTACCTTGTACTTACTCTGTCCCGTAGATGTTCATTCATGTATAGCTTAAGGGACATGTCATGAGCTGCTCAGACGGCAAAAAGCAGAACGTGTTTGGAACTGAACTAGAGACGCCTATGTGTGTCGAAAGCACTAGTGCAGAGGTGGGCAGATTCTCCGAAAATCTGGGGAATAAAGGGATTAATGGAAGAAGACTGGAATGACAGAGGCAACTGGAGGAAGAAGATAATATAATTGTTAAATGGGCACAGGAAGATGTGGAAACATTGCGAATCCTGCTAAATAAATAAAATGTAAATTCTGGATTTGAAGAGGCGTCGTTAATAAATAAGGTGTTATTGAATTGACGTGATATGACCTGCAGGCGGAGAAGAATCAGGAACTAACTACAGAATAATGCAATCGATGCGATGCAGGGATAAAGTTGCTAAAAGTCTTTAAATAACAAGAAAATCATGCACACACTATTACATAATGCGTGCAGTTGAGGAGAATTGTTAAATCGACAAGGAATTATTAATCTTATATTTATTGGACCGTGCATCATTGTAATAGTTGAAAACAAAAGACCAACTTGACGTCACTTGCTATTTTTATTTCACTTCTTATGCGCTCAACATGTTTCGGACATTAATATATCCATCATCAGGCGCTTACGGCTATTCTGTTGAATTACCACATTGGTCGTGTGTTCTTGGTTCGATGTGTGTTGGTGTACCGGTGTGGTTGGGTTGGGGTGGTATCCGTCTTGCAGGCTGAAGCTGTGACATCAAGTTGGCTTTTTTTTGCAAGGAATTATTAAATTTACTCTATGTAACTTGTGCAGTAGAAAAAATCGTTACACAGCCAAAGATTACCTAATCGCCGCTGTGCAGCTGAAATACATAATTGAATAACAAAAGGAATATTAGACTGAATACATACAACATTTGAAATTGAAAGATCTTTGTTAGACGACTTAAGAAACGTACGGAAGAAAAGTGAGATGTAAACGCAAACTTGACATCACTGAAATATTCCAGTTTAGCGTAGCTGCTTCTAAACTTGGGCGAGGGAATCAATGGGGGGTCCAGTCTGCCTTGACCTGTCGAGACGCTTGACCATATACAAGTTACGTACAACAAATATTTTACTTAAATTAGGTGCTTATTTTTTGTGAAGTATAGTATCTAACACTTCTTTAGAATTTACGTGTGTGTCAGCAGAAAGGCCCAGTGAGGATGGGCAATCGTCGTGTTTCTCTGTGTGTTTTAAATACATGGTGTACTCGGAATTACAGACACCCGACGACTTTTATAACTCGCATGTTTCTTGTTTACCCTTTTTTTTTTTAAACAAGTACATGATGTTATTCGTAAACGGAAGGTCGTTGCCTTTTGTGTGCGTTTTCCTGGTGAATTAGTCTTTTTCGCTAAACATTAGTTCTTGTCTTATGTATATTGGACCGTGCATCATTGTGATAGTTGAAGAATAAGAGACCAACATGATGTCACTAGTTATTAAGTTTTATTTCACTTCTTCTATGCTCAACATGTTTCGGACATTAATACAGCCATCATCAGGAGCCTGCGACCTCCATCTTTACAGAACACACGACCAATATGGTGATACAATAGAAAAGTCGCAGGCTTCTGTTGATGGATGTATTAATGTCCGAAACATGTTGAGCATAGAAGAAGTGAAATAAAACTCAATAACTAGTGACATCAGGTTGGTCTCTTATTCTTCAACTATTAGTTCTTTTATTACCTATGAAATATTGAGGTCCTTCCTTATGATTTCGCTTTAATGTGCTTCTGTTGTTGTTGTTGTTGTTGTTGTTGCATTGTTGACTGAGAGAGAGAGAGTGCGTGCGCGCGCACCCGCTCGTCTATGAGTCCCCGGTTTCAGATGTCGATTAAGTTGATCATTCTTCACAAAACTTCTTTTTGGTATTATTCCGTTATGAACAATCTCAAATCCTCCTTTCTTACTTTGTTACAAACTTTAGTATTAAAAACATGAATACATAGCTTGTTTAAAGGGAGCTACACTAGCGCCATTTAATCTGGAATCATGAAGCTTTGTTTGATGATAGACCTTACAAAAATGTGCATATTTGTTTAGTTCATTTTTGTAGTAAACAAGATAATGAAATGGCATTATCCTTACCCTTGGCCAACTAGTGGCAAATAACATATCATAGGAAATTTGGAATAGAGATAGCTATTAGCTGAACCCAGTGACTGCGCAGGATAAGGCGTATGTCTGCGGCTGTTCGCTTGCTGGGATTGCGCGTTCGAATCCCTCCAGAGGCGTAGATGTTTCTCCCTTGTGAATGTTGTGTGTTGCATAGGTAGAGATCCCTGTTTCAGGCCGATCCTTCGTCCATGGCATTCCTATCGAATGCGTGCCATTGCGAACAAGAGTAACAATAAATCCTCATCAAGGTGCATAGACAGAAGAGGTCAGAATAGAAAAAGGTAGTTAATAGACATTCCTCTTAATTCAGAATGAAATTAACCTAATTTGTATCGGTACGTAATTACAAATATGAATTTATCTCAGTAATTATCCAACTTGATGCATAAAAGTCTTGTTTTACAAAAAGTTTATTTCATGCCTCTGCATGCTTCGAGCACATGTGCTCGAAGCATGCAGAGGCATGAAATAAACTTATGGTAAAAGAAAAATTTTGTGCATCAAGTTGGCTAATTACTGAGGTAAATATACTGAGATGCAGGTCAGTAAAACGTTAAAAAAAAATAAAATTTTGTAATCTTGTGGTGTTCTGCATTAACACAGGCCGTCTGTGGTGTGATGTTCTTCAGTCTAGCAGGTGGATACCAACTTTTCAGCAGAAAGTTATGTTTTTTTTTCCTTCCAAATGTTCATAACCATCCAATAGACAACATCCATGGACGACTGTCACCAAGTTCCGAACCTCGTTAGATATTTTATGATTTAATGTATTAATATCGTTCATTGTTCCATTTCATTTCTTTCTGTGTTCTTTTCTACCCACATAATTTCTTTCTACAATTCTTCTACTGTTTGCTTCAGAAATAAAGCAGAAACAAAGTACATTTGAAACCCCTAATTCTCGTTCTTTTCTTTCGCAATGTACGGATTAAAATAAATTTATGTGACAAGGCCTGAACAGAACACGGAAATTCACTTCATTGGTAGTAAAGCCTAGACCGGAGTGACCGTATCATCAGTTGTATAGCCCAATATATTCAAGATGACAAAGCAAATCCACGACCTTGGTGTGACAAGACGGAACCTTGAGAGCCTAACGGGATACACAGAGCTCAGTTCACACTGTCATGATACTGAAGCTATAAGCAAGCTACGTTTTTTGCTGCCACACAGGTCAATCATAAGATAAATTTATAAAGAATGCTGTCGTGTACGTTCGGATATTCTATGCTGAAACGTAGGGAATAATTCTTATTTGTCATGGGTTCTGTTTAAATTTAAGGTTTCTGGATTGTTTAATACGGAAATCAAAATGTGGAGTGCAGGCGTGGATTGGTTGGAATTTATACTGTGATTATTAAACCTTTCAACGCCGAGTTAAATCCCATCCGCCATCTGCTGGCATTATTAGAAGCTCGCCATATTCTCCACGTTAGCAGGATAGGGGTTTAACTCACACTCTCGTTGCTTTCATGACCCTCAGGACATATTTAGTTGCAACGGTTGTTGTGAAAATTTGCTTCTCATTGTCGTCACGGTTAAAATGCTTTTATATGAGGGATAGATTTGTGCATAGCCCATTCATGTAAGAGAAACCGTAACTTTTCTCTAGGCTTTGCTTCATAAAAATAACTTTTACGATTTCCACTACCCACCATTACTGTTATACTGTATTTTAAGACTACAAAGTGTGGAGGACAGATGTGAAGACGGACTCTATGAGTTTGTTAGGAGTGTTAGGATAAACATAAGAATTACAGAACCCCCTTCCCTGCGAAGGGTTGAATATAGTTTTAAGAACAAATTGCTTAGATTTGGGCCTGAGGGTAACAGAGTGACAGAGATTATTGAAGCTATTTAACTGCAGCGTTTCTCCATTTGTTACTCTTTGCCAAACATTATTACCATGAAATTGGCGAGACATATACACGCCTTTTCTCAAAACTTCACCGTGAAGTACAATTTCGAAGATCTAGGCGCAGAAGGAGTATAGTAGTTAAATTAATGTCATAATAGTGGTACAGCTACTTCCCTCCAACGTGACCTGAAGGCAAATATTATGACCTGTACCGGAGGCTGCGGTTACAGTTTTTAGTACTCCTGATGATGGGTGCTGTGACACCCGAAACATGTATAGTGACTTTGCAGTAAATAAATATCTGCATACTGTTACATCTGGTTGGATTTTTATTAACAATGAATTACGATGCACGGAACCATGAGCTTAAAATTTATTTAAATTAGTCTTAATAGAGCATGATGTGAAGTAGTAGGTGGATTGGATTAGTTTAACGTGTGATGAAATGATGAACTACGGAATTAGATAGTGAAACTCTCGTTTCCTTGAAACTCTAATTTTATTGACATGAGATTATAAGTTATTTATTTTGTAGAGCTGAAATGATTGTGATTGTTACCTTTTGTTATCATAGAAGCCGTCGCCTATTTACTGGAGAGAACAGGTTAAGAAGACAAACAATAAGGAACGAATGAACGTGACGTAGTTTTCACAAGGTATATGTTGTCGTATTCATTTTACGAATTAACGATGATATTTAACATGTCACGTTTGCGGGTGGTTCTCGCATCAAATCTCTGCTCTGACACTGGCTGTCCTGTTATTTATTTTGCTTTCATTTTGATAGTGAAGTCTGAGGTAGATAGCAGGATTTAAAATAGTACACGACCACTTATTTTTACATTTTGTCGAATTCAGCATTAAAAATCATTGTACCATGAGCATTAGAGTCGACGTGTTATGAAATTGACAGAGCGTGTTTAAATAAATGTAGAGGCCCAATCGGTGTGCTACGTTGCTAATTGTCATCGTTTAGTGGTGAATATTTTTGTTTTATGTTTTTGAATTAACATATTGATCCACAGTCCTGTTATAGACAGCGAGGTTCTTTTTGGAAAAATTCCGGGATATACGTCGAATTGTCCCAAGACCGCTTCACTGGCTGTCCTCTAAAGTTAATTATTCTCTAATATTATTTCACGCTACACGCTGTTTTGTTGGAAGCACCGGTAGGTGAATTGAGAAAATGGGATGGACAAGGCCAGTGTTTGTTAATGCGGCAATAGGATGCTCGAAAATATTCGGGTCTAAGAGGGAGGAGGTAACGGAGTGGAGAAGACAAGGCCTACATAGAAAGAAGCTTTCTGTTCTGTACTTCTCACCAAATATTATTCGGGTGATCACATCCAGAAAAGTGAGATGGGCGGGGCATGTGACACGTATGGGCGAGAGGAGAGGCGCAGAGAGGGTTTTGGTGGGGAAACCGGAGGGGAAGTGACAACTTGGAAGACCTATGCTTAAATTGGAGGGTAGTATTAAAATGAGCCTTTGGTTTGATCTGGCTCCAGGCAGGGGCAGGAGGTGAGCTTTTGTGAAAACGGTAATGAACATTCGGGTTCCATAAAATTCGCATAATTTCTTGACTAGATGAAGACTTGTTAGTTTCTCAGGAAGGACTCTGCTCAACGTAGTTAGTTAGTTAGTTACATAGGAGTAGTAATGGAGGACTGTGCTACCAGTGTCAGTTTATGGGCTACTGGCAGGTGAGGCTATGTTCTATAAAGAGTATTTTCTTGACCACCTTAAAACAAAATGCCATTCTTAGGTGGTAGAAGAGATCGGGAGGGTATGTGTAATTGTACTCTGTATTTTATACACAGCCGTTAAAACGTTTGATGATAAATTCACATGGACAGACAATTATACCGCCACCTTATGGCAGACGGTCTGCTAATGCTTTTATATTAAACATTCCGCATTTTCGCTTCACTTTTAAATCCATTTCTTGCCATCAGTTTGGCGAATAGCATTCTACCGAACAGAACTAAAGGACCACTTAAGTTTAAATAGAGCCGGCGATTCCCAGTTTCTTGTTTTCGATTCCGCGCTATATGGAATAAAAAGTAAATGACAGAAGAAAGTAGGACATACGTATTGTCCTTCCAACAGATGGCGGTCGTAAATAAGGAGATAATTTTTCTTTCATTGTTTAGTGAAGCACTGAACTAAGTGCACAAACCTATATGTAACTTTAAAGCCGCAGGATTTTTTATTTTTTATTTTTTGGAAGAGATTCTTTTTGTAAGGTGTTCCAAAACGTATCCATCTTCATTTATTCTGTAGTGGGTCTTACAAAGTCCATTGCCTCTTCCAAAGCGAGTTCGTCATAGATTGCGATCTACTGCTTCCTCTTTCAATTTCCAGTGTCCTCTATTTCCTTAAAGTTATCATCCAGTAGCTGCTTATATCTTCTCCCTCGTCGTTTCGTCACTGATATCCTTTTCTCTATCTTTCCTTCAATAACGTGTTTTAGAAAGCAGTTTCTACTCAAGATATGACCAATCCAGTTAGCATTCCTTTTTTTTTTTATTACGTTTAAGATATTCCTCTCGTTCTTGACTCTTTGTTATGCTTCATAATTTTTACACGGCCGGTTCAACTGATCTTCTCCAACCTTCTCCAGCACCACATTTCAGAACTTTACAGGTATTTCTGATCTACTTTCGGAAGTGTTCAAAGTTCATCACATGCAAAAGCTATGCTAGTGTCTTCTTTAAATTTAAGTCTAATTTGTTGATCAAAAGAACCTTCTTCTTGTTGAATGTAGCTTGTGGCATGGCAATCCTTAATTTAATTTCACCTCTGTAAGATCTGAATTTATATTTGGTGCTTGCACCATTGGTATACGGTAAATGTGTTACTCTTCTCTTATTTGTAATTACGGGTTGTACAATTTTTAACTTTTACTCTTTATGCTTGAAATATTTAATTG
>Ga0136643_10016972_pt1 | contig 10956 bp, 3 predicted proteins | sample TergutLab28metaG_FD_96883 | JGI IMG/M metagenome (GOLD analysis project Ga0136643, IMG submission 96883) | Labiotermes labralis P1 segment gut microbial communities from Petit-Saut dam, French Guiana - Lab288 P1 (version 3) (version 3) | ecosystem: Host-associated > Arthropoda: Insects >... | reverse complement strand
TGAGTGGACCCCGTTCCAGACCCACTACTACTCAGAAAATCTGGTAGCGCCGGGGATCGAACCCGGGACCTCTGTATCTGTAGCCAGAAACTCTGACCACTAGACCACAGAGGCGGTCCCCCATTGAAGAAACTAGCTTTCATTTTCACTTTAAAAAACTATAATAGTTTTTCTGAATTCTATTTAAAGGCTTAAAAAATATTTGTCGGAAGCAATACATCAACCAAACATACAAAACTTTTCACGCAACTTAACTCATGTGGCTGCCTTTACCTGATTTTTTTATTTTAATTTTGTGGGTGGAAACCTGCCTTCCACAGCAGTCTGCGTATGTCCTTTTTCTTTCTGATCCGCCAAGAAACAAATTTCTTCACAATACATGTATTTACACGTAGTAATAAATTAAGATATTTTGTGTCAGTCTACGAGAATCTAGATGTCTCTACTATGTTGATGTATCTGGTGGTGTGTGAACATGCAGGCAATTTAAATTTAACTAATAACTTGTGAAAATAGCGCGATAATACGGAGAACAGAAACATAGAGGTTCAAACTGTCAGTCTTGTCACTCTGAATTTCCTTTTGAATGGTGACAATGCCCTCACAAGACATTTACTGTTAGTGCATTGACAGACTGCACCAACGAAAGCTGCTGTGTACTGCCAGAGAGTCGTGGTAACTGTTGACATTACGCATATGTCAATAATTCAATGTAGCGATAAAACTGCCCCATTAGAAAGTTAAGCGAAAACCTGCATGTGTTCAGGGACCACGGAAAACTTCTAGGTGGCATATTAATTGGTCCAGTGAATTGACTTGAATTAATATTAAAGAGCACATCGATCAACTTTTGTGGAAATCTAAAGAATGAGAAATGACGGAAACTTGCATCATAATTTATTACGCGTAACGGCCGTGTAAAGAAGGGAATAAAAAATTACGTTAATCCAGCGAAAAATAATTAATTGCAGAGGAGGAAAAATTTAGTTCCTCGCGTCAGAATTACAATACAGAAAAAATTCAAGGTCGACTCTTTTTTTTGGTGATTTCTTCGTATCAGAATTTATCAGTTTTTACTTAAATTATTCTCGTGACGTGGAAACGAAATACTTACGAAATGAATACGATGTAAGAAACAAAGTGCTGATTTTAGATGGGAACACTAAATTGTCGGTTGCGGCTAGATAACAGGTGGAAGAAACATGTCTGGATTGGTTGGTGAAACGAATTTCTTCATAAATTAAGTATTTTACGTATGCTCTGTTATTAAAACATTTTCAACGCATCTGAGTTTCATTACTGCCACAGATCTGCGAGATGGGATGTGTGTGCTACAGTGTGTCACTCCTGTTCGGTCTGCTACGTGCCGTTCCCAGAACCCATTGAGCTCTCTCTCTACTGCCCTGTTCGTTGTGCAATAATATGCTTATTTTTCTTGTCTCTGTTCGTTTCTGTCAAAATTGTTTTCCTACGAAATAGACTGAACGTGCAGTTGACTGCTTGATCGACCATTTGGTCTGTATCCAGATTCATCAGAACTGAATGAGTGACTCAAAGTCAGACACTGAAAGCAAGTGCCTCACACTTCTACTAAGTCAGCCTCAAAATTACCTCAGTCCGCCACCTTGAAGTGACTCATTTTATATTTTATGTCCAAAAGACCTAATCTAAGTGCACACTGTAATTATGCCACATAAGAGTAGAGCCGTTTCTGGAAGCATCGTGGTTTAAGTCGTGTGTTCGCGGCCGTTCGCTTGCTGGGATGGCGGGTTCGATTCCCCCCGGATGCTTATATGTCTGTCTCTTGTGATTGTTGTGTGTTGTGAGATGGAGGACTCTAGGACGGGCCGACCACTGGTCCAGAGGATTGCTACCGACTGTGGTGTGTTTGAGTGTGATCCACGACCCTCGTATAAGAGGCCTAGGTTCGGTAAGGCTGTCGAGCTATGAGAAAAGAAAGGTCTATAGAAGTAAAATCAAAAGACAAACCTGTGACTTCAGTCCATTGTGCGATATGCCATACACAGTGGGTTAATATTCTGAAGGCTTCTGAGTAAACCCATGCAACAGAATTCTTCACAAAATTATAAAGTTGACTTAGTCGAAGAATTCCTCGCCTTGTGTTGAAACTGCAATGGTCAATCAGTTCAAACACTTGGAGTGAGCGTATTGAACTGGCGTGTAAAGCAGCAAATATCTACGACGCACCTGGGCTAAAAAATACCGCTGCGTGTACTTACATGAATTATGTAACGTTTTCTTACGTAAATTTGGCTTCATGCAGCAAAATATCAGCCACCTTTGAACTATCTTGTGTTTATATTAACGTTTTGTCTGTTTCTCCTTAACCTCCTAAGACAGTGAACTGAAGAAATCAGAAATAACTGTACAGGAAGCACGTTCAGCACTCCCTGTACAGTTATTTCTGATTTCTTCACTGGTTTGTCACTTCTGACAGCGAGCGCGGTTAAGTAAAACTCTCTGTGTGTCTTCCGGGAAACATATGGCGGAAAAGGGTTATGGCTCCACTAATTCTTAACCTTTTGCACTAAATTACGGCAAGGTTTCAGCTTAACGTCCCGGCCAGTTTATCCACAGCGGAAAATTTCGTCATATTCTCAACACGAGGGTCGATGCGTCCAAGATACGGTCTAGATATTTTGGAGTAGAGAAAAACCGCTAGCCTCTGCCGGGGATAGAACCACGAATTCCCGGTTGTCCAGTCCTTAAAGTACTCAATATAATGATGAAGCAACACTGTATGTTAGAGGGGGAAGGGGGGGGAGATAGGAGAAAGAGTTTGTGCTCATTAACAAGGAATTCTTGAAGGGTTTTATCTAAATTTATTGTTCCGTGAATCATAAGTCTATATTAATAAAAATCGAACCAGATGCAACAGTACGCAGTCTGATTTATTTTACTGCAAAATTACCCTACATGTTTCGGGTGTCTACCGCACTCATCATCAGAAGTGCTAAAAACTGTAACCGCAGCCTCCGGTTAGAGGTCAAAATATTGGTACAGCTACTTCCCTCCAACGTGGCCCGATCAGGCCACGTTGGAGGGAAGTAGCTGTACCTGTACCGGAGGCTGCGGTTACAGTTTTTAGTACTCCTGATGATGAGTGCGGTAGACACCCGAAACGTGTAGAGTGACTTTGCAGTAAATAAATATCTGCATACTGTTGCATCTGGTTGGATTTTTATTAATATAATTCTTGAAGAGTGTTTTGTCGCTTGCGCCAAACAACGGTTCGTTTTCCTGATATTACTTGCTCCTTGAATGTTAAATTACTGCTTATATTTTCTAAATGTCACTAATTGTTCTAAAGACTGGTTGACAGACGAAGATGGGACTGACAGGCTGTCCTACAAATGTCTATAAAGAACTACCAACAATAAGCTACGTAACATCTCAGAAGAGGGCAAGCAGCAGCTCTTCATTTTCTTCAGAATAAAAGAATATACCGTATATTCTCTAATCGAATCCGCACCCGAATCTAATCCGCACTAGTTTTTGCCGATTTCTTAACCAAAAAAAGAAGTTAGTTCGCGGTTCTAATCCGCGCATTTCCTTCAACCGCCCCTTGCCTACAAGGCAGACTGATTGAATAATATTGGATGTTACCAATGCTTCAACCGTTATCCGTTGAATAAGCAATGCATTGGACGGATCGGAAGATGACATTCTATGGGAGGACGATGTTGAAGATAAAGAAGATAGTGACTGGGTGACGGATAGCGATTTAGTTATGAGTGATAACGGAGAGTCTGATGAATAATAAATTTTAAATATTATATATTATAAATAATAAATAAAATAATAAATTATTGTATTCTATTGTTCTTACGGCACGTACAGCGGCTCCGTCATTTTTCCAAAATCCAGCTCACGACCGGGAATCTAATCCGCACGCGATTCTAATTCGCATCTGATTTTTTAGCCCTCTGAAACTGTAAAATGGGTGCGGATTAGATTCGAGAATATACGGTATTCCACGCAGATTTATTATAGCGTACACTGCGTCGGCTAAATTATCACCTCCAGCCAAACAGTGCTACATGACACGTGATTGCCCCGTTACGTGAGAAGTAGTGCCGTTGCTTCTGTTGCTCCGATCTGCTGCTCCGATCACAAAAGCAGTATGATCTTTGGAAACTTTCCTAATAATGAGTAATAACTGGACAGTAACCCTACGTATATCAGGCCCTACAAATTATTATGCTGTTAAATAACAACGAAGCAAATTACTGAATTAAATTTAGCGTTCAATTAGAATGCCATAGCAATACGCCAGAAAGTAAAGAGTACCGCTCTGAGCCACATGTTGGGTAGCATTTGTTGCTATAATTTGTGCATTTGTAGTAATCATAGATATTTTCTTTAGTCGCGTTTGCAGAACTGCGAAAAACAGCTATTAGTTTCGTTATGTCTGTCCGTCCACATGGAACAATTCTACTCCCACTGGACGTATTATGAAATTTGACATTTTTTTAATTTTTCAAAAATCTGTCGAGAAAATTCAAATTCCATTGAAATCTGACAAGAACAACGGGTACCTTACAAGAAGATCAATATACGTATTTCATTATATCTCGCTCCATTCTTCTTAAAATAAGAAATGTTTCAGACAAAATTGTAGAGAAAGTCGAAGCACAGTTTATGTTCAGTGGCTTCTTTTTTTACAGAAAATCGTGCCGTTTGTAACATCACGCGGAAAAATCTTGTAGAGCCAGGCAAGCCACAATATGGCGCATGCACATTGCATGCTGAATACGTAAGGCTACAAACACACCCCCGGAATATAAAATACTTTTCTTTCCACTGCAAAAATTGTAGCGCAAACGCGCCTCAATGTTACTTTATACGGACACTGGCCGTATTGTTATGGTGCGTTTGTCTTTTAGATATCCCTTCTTCATATTTCTCACGCAATTAGTGTTTTAGTGTCTTGGACTCTAACAGTTGTATAATTTCTTTGCTTTTGAACTTACATTCACTGCAGATTATCTTTAGCTTTGCACACTGTCGGTCTGGACTAATTCTTCCATGACGACGAGTGGGCCATCATATGGTGGAAAAGTGCTTCATCGTCTACAAATAACTTTCATATTTTATTACGTGAAACTGATTGATCAAATGTGACAACAGCAAGCAAGTGCGTTCGCTGATCAACAGTGTGTCTGCACTCTTCGCTAGGCAAAATGGACAAGAAACAGGGATATGTGAATCAGAAATGCGAAGACAGAGTTGAAATCAGAGAGCGAAAATGTGTGCGTGCGTGCGTTCGCGTGTATGCGTGTGGGTTGTGTGTGTGTGAGTGTGTGTGTATGCGTGTGTGTGTATGTGTGAGTGTGTGTGTGTGTGCGTGCGTGCGTGCGCGTGTATGCGTGTGGGTTGTGTGTGTGTGAGGGGTGTGTGTGTGTGTGTGAGTGTGTGTGTATGTGTGTGAGTGTATGAGTGTGTGTGTGTGTGAGTGTGTATGTGTGTATGTGTGTGTGTGTGTGTGTGGGAGTAACTTGCTTAAAGACTGAACGCAAATAAATTACATGTGGCTGAATCTCTGTCATAATCCAATGTAAGGCTTCCGCCTCCAAGTAAATGAGATAGATTTTCTTTCTTCTTGGATGTCATGCTGCGTTGCTAGGTAGTTTCAATCGACGTTTCGGAACAACCTGTCTTTCCCATCATCACGTCAAAGCCAAGGGTCAAACGTTCTATATCCTTGAAGATGGGACCAGTAGGTTGTCGCGAAACATCGGTTCCTTACCAACAATCAACGCTGCATAGCATCCCAGAAGAACGAAGATCTCAAACGTAACCACATTTCCCGCGATTTTCACGAAGAAAAGAAAACTTTTTGTTTTTTAGGGAGGTTTTTCATTTTCAAGAAGCGTTTTAGTACTGCAGTGTACTGGAAACCACCGATGATCTGACAGACTACAACATTATGTGTGTGCTTTCCACATTAATAATAATAATAAAACAATGATATTAATACGCATTCTAACAAACAAGCCCACCACTCCTAACATTCCGCATGTTGCAGACCAAGTTACCGTTACCACACACTTAATAAACATCGTTGTTCCTGATAAGCAGAACTTGTGAAAATACAGGTCGAAACGTGTACCAAGACCCCAGATCTTGTAACCGAAGTAAGAATCAGAGAGCAGTACAAGCTGTTCCAATTATAATATCAGCTAAGGGAATTATATCTAATTCTCTCTCGACTAGTCTGCAAAAGCTCCACCTATATAATCACACCTGCACAACTGCAAATATCTGTTCTTCTCAATACATGTGCAACAGATTGAAGATTCTCTACTACTAGGATATAACCTCCGTGCAGTATCTAGTCATACTGGTAAAAACGTCATAAAGACAAAACGATATAATCATCATCCTTACCATCCGGCAGGAGTTGGGCCTTGACAGACTTGTTTCGGCCTAATAATAATAATAATAATAATATACAATCCCTCCTTCCGTTCGTTCAGCCCTGTAGGCCTACCTCGGAAAATACCAGTCATGGCGAATACGTGCAAATAGGAAACTTCTCCTTTTTACGAAGCAACTTCCGATAAAGACTGCTCACCCTCCAAAAGTTGGGTTCGAGTCCAAATAAATTTCATTGAGTAATATTTTATGCGATTCCTTGCACTTTCGCGGAAAAACAACGATGATGGCATAAGCCGCACCAACCCGATTCTAACCAAGATCGGGGAAAGAATCCTCAAATTTCAATACAGCTCCAGCAGGGTTAAGGAGATAGCATGAAACATTCAGTGATGAAATTTTTTTAGGGGTACATTAGTAGCAGTAGGCTTTGTAGGACTGCTGCTTCTAATATTGTTACTACTAAAAACGTCAATAGTAATAATAATAATAATAATAATTTGAAGTCATAATTTGGCCGCACAAGGGGATATGTAGCACACAGAGGAAAGAAAAGAAATACATACAAAATTTTAGCCAGAAAACATGAAACCTGTTTTACAAGAGACCACTTTGGCCGCTTTAGGTGAATCTTCAGCAGTTAATGTACAGGCAGCAGCTTCCTTAAAAGCTTCTGTGCATTTCTGCCGTCTTCGCAGTCATTATTTCAAGGAAACACAGAACTTTCTGCTGTAATGGCTGAACGTACCAGTAACTCGCGTTCTGACCGAGTTAACAGCCGAACACATTTAATTGTTTAAAACAAAACGGTTACCATTAGGCACCTGCTGGAGGAACGTAAAGAAATTTCGATATTTTGCTGCCCCTACATCTCAGTATATTTATTTTAGTAATTAACCAACTTGATGCACAACATTTTTTGTTTTACAATAAGTTTATTTCATGCCTCTACATGTTTCGAGCACCATGTGCTCATCGTCAGGAGGTTAAAATTGCATTACACAGCCTCTGGTATCATCATACCTATAGGTGTGATGATACCAGAGGCTGTGTAATGCAATTTTGACCTCCTGATGATGAGCACATGGTGCTCGAAACATGTAGAGGCATGAAATAAACTTATTGTAAAACAAAAAAATTGTGTAATCAATTTGGTTAATTACTAAGATAAAGAACGTAAAGAAAGTCTGCAGTTTGCTCTACAGTTTAAGTATTTCTTATAAAGCTCAGAACAAACAGTGATCATTTCGCTGTGCACAGATGATTAACCGATTTGTTCTTGGAATTCAGCTGACGTGGCTTGCAGCGTAGGTGCTCCGTCTGTATCCTGCTTTGCACATATGTCATTGTTTCATTCAGATGGTAGGACAGCATCACACTTGAGCCGAACACTTTAAACATCCAGCAAGTGTACACCTTGTAAAGCGGAGTTCATCACAAGCAAATGCTCTCAAAACACATACATAGCTTGACTGACGTGTTGATCACACATCCAGACACGGGTACACGAGCGTCCAAAAGTACCCCAGTCCGTCTGCCTCTAGAAAAACACACACAGGAACTTTGGAGATGAATTTCCGGCATGTCAGTCTAAGAAGAGCCTTGTAAGCTATCACTATGACTTCTCCGACGTTAGGACTGAGGCTTATTTTAACCTACAGCCCTGACTACGAAGTGAAGAGTATGCTTCTGAGGTCAACTTGTTGTTCTTGTGTGTGCGTGCGTGCGTGCCATGTTCGCGCATGCACGCGAAGCCATGTTAACGTTTGAAAAAGATCAAATTTCGTAAAAATTGTTATGTGCCATTTGAGGTCACTCTAAAGCCGTGTATTTTAGATTCCTTTAATTTCCTATTATTCAGCGTTCAGAACAGTAAAATTTAAAGGTTATTCCTACCTGCCTGACTGTTTGGCCAGTAATTCGGTTGCCCAGTTGAGACGTACCAAGCTCAACTCGCGATCAGACACAAGCTGTTTTGAATTTTTTTTTTTTGTCAGTCTCCGCAGAAGAATTTCTACAGATTATCTTACAACCAGCTCAAAATTCCTTTCTGCCTCATCCTCGCTTTTGTGCTTTAAAGTAATTCCACAACATCTGCGTCGACGAAATAGCGTTATAAGCAATGGACTTTGCTTAATTCAGACTTTCGGAAGGATTTTTTTCTGTATGTATCACGTATTAAGTCACTTCATGTTTCACGTCAAAATATCCAGAGGAAAGACACTCTGACAGAAGCGGGTGGTAAGCCGATAGTAATTTGTAACTGATTACACGCCCATCTAACCTTGACGTTAAGAATACGTGGAGTATTTCCTCCATTTCTTCTACAAGATTAAATGTCTTATTCCTAGGAGCGTGGACGTACCGTGCATCTTGTACAGTTTATTATCCAGACCAACAAACGCAAAACACACACACACACACACACGCACATACATATATATATATATATATATATATATATATATATATATATAAAACATATCGTAAGAACTCTTAAATACTTCAGTGCATCTGCATAATCTTGAGGGAGTCTAAACTTTGTACTTTGCTAAAGTTGCAAAAATTATTAAAATTACAGCTTAATAAAATTAATAGATTAAAATGTTCACTTGATCGTTGTTGAATGATAAAATACCTATCGATATATAAAATATTATTAATATATCAGTTGTGTAATTGTTGGTCTGGATAATAAAATAAGTTTTACGTATTATTCACAACTAACTTCCTATCTCAATCGATATTGCAGCTCATCAGCTAAACAGCTGTAGAGATGTTAAATAAACAAAAATTGACCAAAATCCAGGGTACAATACACTGTGACAAAAGGGGGTCATGACGAAACCCGACTCTAATTCTGCTGTATGCTAAGACATGGGCACAGCATCACTATTTACGGTCTGCCAAGTCCTAAGATGTGTCCACAGAATTACCAAGAAATGAACAAGTTCATTTGCTTGAAGCAATTGTCTGAAAATTCTTATTCCTACATCCTTGGAACCGTTGTTACTAAATGTGAGCTTTCGTGGAACAGCAGTAAATAAAGAGCGAACGTCTTGGGTGCAACAATGAAATAACACTTTTCAAAACATACAATTTTGTTTGAAAAATAAAGCAATTAAACACGTTGATCTAAAACCAAACTGCACTTTCCGTTACACCAGAAGTAAACTCAACATCGATTGTGTGTTCATATGTGGGAGAAAATAAAAAAGAAAAACTAAAATTATTAAAATTATATTTACTGATTTTCGTTACAGAGGAAATGAGGTTGAGAAGCCCTGAAAGTAGACAGCGGAAACCTGGATTTCGGGAAACACAGTTGGAATAAAATTTGTGTACACTGTGCCCTAAAGAACAAGGGAAAGGACTACCAGAGCTGTAATTTGTCTAATAACGTAATTGGTAATACGGCACTCGATACGAAACGTCTATTGCCCTGTGCATTTGGATGTTAATCTTATTATTATTAACAACATCATCAACATCATCTCATTTATGCAGGGTATATATACTTATATTCCTGAGACAAACTATGTGCCTAAGGACTAGTGTGTTGCAGCTATTCTGTTGTTACTATTCATGGTGCTTATATCGTTAGTTTCAGTGTTGAATCTATTGTAATTTTACATTAGTACTTTCCGCAGTATGTGTGCAGTGCCCCATATATGGCTGTTTTCTGGAGTTCCTTGACTTCATGTTTTCCTGGTATGTTTTTCACGTATTTTCTAAATGACTTTGAAATAGTCCCAGTCGCCCCTATTATTACTGGTATCTCCTTTGTTTTTACATTTCACATGCGCTGTATTTCTATTGTAAGGTCTTTATATTTTAGAATTTTCTCGGCTTCCTTTTTTAATCACACTTGTCTCCTGAGATTGCAACGTCTATTAACATACATGTTCCCTTTTCATTATCACAGATTATAATGTCTGGTTCGTTGTTGGGGAGAGTTTTATTATTATTATTATTATTTACATTGTTAGAGTTCAAGTTTCCTTATACAGGGCATGAATATGTGCTTGTTCAAAAGTAAACATGTATATGTACAATATGTACATACTCACAACTAAGTGCCAACATTAGAAAGAGTGCTTACTAAGCAGCTGGTTTCACTGAGAAAGTCAGCAACTTCTCTGTACTTTATGTAACCCACAGATTATTGTACTGTTCTTAACAGCCAATCACTGATCTTTTACACTTTTTGAACTGCCTAATTTTTCTTTTCCTTGTTTTCCTACTCGCGGTCTCTTCGAAAGACGTCCAAAATTGCTTCCAATACTTACTTACTTACTCCATGGTGCAGAGTCCTTCTTGAGAAGCTAACTGGTTTGCAGCTAATCAAGAAATTCCCCGCATTTCAAGGAACTCGAAGGTTCATTACCGCACTCACAAGCGTCCGCCACCTGTCTCTATCCTGGGCCCGCCCATTCCAGTCCACATACCCACATCCCACCTCCTGGAGATCCATCTTAATATTATCCACCCATCTACGCCTAGGCCTCCCCAGTGGTCTCTTTCCCTCCGGTTTCCCCACCAAGACCCTATACACCC
>Ga0136643_10016970_pt1 | contig 10958 bp, 8 predicted proteins | sample TergutLab28metaG_FD_96883 | JGI IMG/M metagenome (GOLD analysis project Ga0136643, IMG submission 96883) | Labiotermes labralis P1 segment gut microbial communities from Petit-Saut dam, French Guiana - Lab288 P1 (version 3) (version 3) | ecosystem: Host-associated > Arthropoda: Insects >... | reverse complement strand
CCTCACGAGGCTGAGTGGACCCCGTTCCAGACCCACTACTACTCAGAAAATCTGGTAGCGCCGGGGATCGAACCCGGGACCTCTGTATCTGTAGCCAGAAACTCTGACCACAGAGGCGGTCAGAACATATGCACACACTTGTGTTAAATTTACAATAATAGTACAAAAACCACAAACTCCTACATGTTGTGGGCCTTATTGGCCCATCATCAGGCAGTACAGTAATTGTATAAAACATTTGCTTGATATGTTGGTCTCTTGCATGTAGAAGAACTGCTGGAAATTCTTCAGTGCAGAATATTTATAGTGGACAGAATTGTGCAAAGTAGTTGTAGCAGCTCGCTGATATGTTGGAAGTGTTCATGGTAGTACCTTGTGAAGTGTGACATTTTCCTCTCCATCTTAAATTGCTGCCATTGGTTCACACCTACATGTTCCAGTCAACAAGTGTGATGCTTTTCAAGGCTACAGGATCTGATTTAATTTTACATAGCTCCCATTGGTTCACTTCTGGTCCAAGTCCTCATCATCCTATTATTTCTCACTGGAGGTTTTTTCATGGCTTATTCCTCTCTCTTGAAGAAGCAGGTAGCAATGGTGTACCAATCGACCACACTGTATGGCATCACATTGCACCAGACAGTTCTCTTTGTACTAATGGCTTTGACAACCTAAGCGTCACGTGACTGACATATGACAGCTTAGTTGCTGAAGCCTCACATCCTCAACATATGACAGCTGAGTCCCTCAAACCTCACATCATCAACACACAACAGCTCAGGTCCCCAAGCCTTATGTCATCAGCATATGACAGCCAAGACCCTTGAGCCTCACATCCTTAACATATGACAGTTGAATCCCTCAAGCCTCACATCTCAGCATATGACTAGCTGAGTCCCTCAAGCCCAACTCAGTCCCTCCTTAATTTTTAAGAGTGTGCTAGAGGTGTATGCTAAAGCAGAGTTCAAATGCAGTGGTGATAAAGCATATCCACTTTTCAAACCACTTTGAATAGTAACTGCATCAGACAAAAATTTGCTTGTATGAACTTATAAATAGCGTATCAGACTGTTTTCAGTTTTATCTGTATAGAATGTAAAGGGAGGAAGTACGTGTTCTGGGTTCTGTTGCACTAAGATCGGTACCAAAGTCGGTGGGAATGTTGTACAGCACTTCTGTCCTTCCTGAATCATAGACATTTGGAGGTAAAACAAAAATAGCTGATGTTACTGTCCTAGTGCTCTCTCATTTTTACGTATTTTGGTTGGAGATTGGCAGTAAAATTATTAATACTGCATTTGATATTGACTTTCACTGGTTCTTGTATCACGGAAATCTTCTGAAGTATCTGGCCATTTACCGTACCATTGTTATTTATTTTCAGAGGAAGCCAGTTAAATGTATCAAAGCTGCCTCTGCTTTGAACCGGTTACTGATTTTGTGTGATGGCAGTCTGCTAATCCTTAATATGCCTGACTTGGAAGTAATTGGGGGAGGACCCAGGCTTCGTGGGATTGGTACATTCTGTGTGAATGAAAATCCAAACATCAGTAATCCATTTTGCATTCAGGTATAATGCCTACATTCATAGTCAGAATCTTATCAGTATGAATCAAAGGCAGGACAATGACTTTATTGGCCTATTCTGAGAAAAAAGTATGATACTTAGCATTAGGTGTCCTTTCCACACTCAGTAAAGCTTGCAACACTGAAGAAAAGTGAAATTGGATTTCTTGTACAGTAGAGTTAATCTAAATTAATCAGCAGTGAGGAATAATTATTGGCATTTAGATTGGTAATTCTCCGGGAATCTTAGAATGAATAGCTTTATGTGTTTAACAGTACTGAGACAGTGAATGGAAGTTCATGATAATTTAATGAATGCCTGTGTCATGTTTAGTGACTTATTAAAACCATTTGTTTATAATCATTAAAAACAAATTTTAAAATAACTGTAAAAGAGCAAAATTTCTTGCTCAAAGTGCCCTGTCACAGAATATGTCATATAACAGTGCCTTTCCATTTTGCATAAGGGAGATGTCAAATATATTATTTTGTTAGAACCTCATGCAGTCATCTTGCTTCACTGGCATTCTGTTCCTTCAGCATAGGAATTAGAGCAGTTCATTTTCTGACTGACTCTTTTGGTAACTAATTAGTAATTTGCGGAGTGATGTGTCCCAGGAGACTCTAATGTGTCTCAACAGTGCCATGAAAACCCCAGTTCATGAAGGGCTTTTACTGTTAACCTTTCCTGACAGATCTGTGTTGCTCGGAAGAGACAACTCCAGGTGTACAATGTTACTGAGGAGAAGCTGATTCATGTCAAGGATATCGGAGTGCCAGAGCCAGCTATTGGTGTTGCTGTGGATGGCTGTTATATCTGTGCTGCTCTGCTAACACAGTACACTGTGTACAACTTTGATACTAATGTATCACAGCAGCTGTTCTCTTATGGGTGCGAAAATTTCCCCCCTATCATCCGTAGGATTACCAAGGTTTGTTGGCAGTCAAATTGCAATTAGGAATTGATGCCTTGCTTGTAACAGACCCATTTGAAGGTGTGTAATGTTTCATTTACAGGAGGAATTTCTGTTGAGTGCACCTGAAGGATTGGGAATGTTTGTGAATGCAAAGGGAATGTCCAACAGACCACCAATCCAGTGGTCCTATCCTCTACGGGCTCTTGCATATTCACATCCCTATATACTAGGCCTTAGTGATGACGTCATCATGGTGTACAGGTACTTAGTATAGGAAATTTCAATTCACTCAAAAGAAGTTAGCAAAAATTTTGGTTTGGAAGTGCAAGAAATTTTGAACTTTGTGTACTGTACAAAAATCATTACTTAAACTGAATTGAAAGTTACCTTAAAAGTGAAGTTATTAGACCTACTGCAACCAGAATGTACATTTTTGGAGTATGGTACTGGAGTTGTTAAAAAAAATTACATGATTATGTGTCCAAATGTTTATGCGTAAAGTAAGATATCAAGATATACAGAATGTGTAAAAAGCTAGGAGATAAAGTTATCCCTGTGCATGCCATGAAGGTGTACAGGGAGAGTAGAGATGCATAGTTGCAGTCATTTTTAAGCGTGACTGTAGATGCAGATGCGTAAGGAACACATTAGATAAAAATAATATGGATGATTGCGGGTTTTGACACACATTCTTAATAGTGGCCATAGTTACAGTATGGTGGGAGGACAGTATGGAAGGCACAACATATTCCAGAGAAGGATGAAGTATGAATATCAAGGACAGTCTATACATTTAGTTAAATTAAAGAAAATGCCTGTTGATTGAAGACTTCTCTGTAGGTTACTTTCATTAAACTGGTGAAATTGCATTTGAATTTCTGAGTACCAGTAAATGAAGTGAAGTATTTGGCAGCATGACTCAGTATAGCATATGACAGACAGACAGACACCAATAAACTGATTAGTAATGCAGAATGACACCACAGTCACACAGGCAGCACATGGAATAACCCGACCAGCATTACTGATAGAATGTATTAAAACTTAATGGGTTTGAACGTGACTGAAACATACAAACGTATCTGCACAAATACCAGTTAAGCACAAAAGAAAACATCTTTGTCAATACTTGCAGTAAGGAACTACTGACCCATTAAGCATGACCTAATTAATACATTATGCTATGTGTTCCCCACTTGACACTGAAAGGTAATGTCCATATACATGCCATGAAGGCATACAGAAGGAGTGGAGGTGTACTGCCACCCATTCTTCACCTGAGCACTAGGCAGAGGTGAGTGGTTAGCTTCATGCCCTTGCCACTTGACCTGAGGGGTAGATTCCATGGTATCTATCGAGTAGGATGTCTGGTTTAGCTGCATAGCTGGTATGAACGTTGTGGAGAGGAGAAAAATTTGTAGCCACTGCCAGGTTTCAAATTGAGACATACGACTTCTATAGTACTTGTTCTGCTGTGTTGCGTGAGATGTGACTGGAATTGGTGTTGTGCTGACAGTATACTGGACCAACAGCAGAAGCAGGCTCTTCCGTTTGTTGGTGGCAGGAGCATTGGCAATTTTGATGGTCGTATTTATGTGACTTCTGGAACAGCTGTGTATAGCCTGACACCTGTGCCATGGGAGAAACAAGTTGAGGTAGGGCTGTGATGTACATACATACATACATAACATGTATATGCACAGAGATATATATTTACGTTTTCAAATGCAATATGTATGTATGTGCATACACGCATGCATACACATGCAGAGTGTGCATACATGCATAGAGGATGCTGGTTGAGGAAATATCAGTGTAGGTTTTCTTCATTCATTCCAGACAGATGCTTAGAAGGTAGTGGCAGTAGGTCTTTTGGTACTGTGTTGTTGGGTGAGTGGTTTCTGATGCTTTGAAAGATCAGTTTTTTTAAAAGACTGGGACCCCTCACCCAATGATACAATGTCACATCCCAGAAGACCTGAATCTTCAGCAGTGCTGCTGGATGACCCTCAGATCTCACTAAGAATGTACCTAAAAATGAGCCACCATTTCTTGTTCATTTCTCCGTCCATTGATTTTTCTCATTACAGTGATTTTCTGTTAGCGTGTGCAATCAGCAGCTTGTCACGTTTGCGTAGGTTGCTTGGTTAAATAAACAATAGACCAATAAACATATTTTTTAAACTCTGTGCCATGCTAGCTGCTTGCGTAACTCATGTTTAATCTCCGAAATGAACAAACATTGTTTGTGATGTGTGTTAACAAGTACTACTGTCAGTATATGTGAATTGTATGCATGTTATAGAATGTGAAGTTAATTAGTTTGATTTTTTAGTGCTGTATCACATATTATGGTCAGAATGGTCTGTACTGCTTCATTGTTTATTATACAAAGTTTGAATTCATCTTGCAGGTTTTGCTTGCAGATTCAAGAGTGGAAGAAGCATTGGAACTGGCACAGAATGCAAATCGAGTGGGCATGACAAAGGAACAGTACCAGAAGGTGTACAATAAAATCCAGCAGCAAGCAGCATTTATCTGTTTTTCAAATGGTGACTTTGGTAAAGCTCGAGAGCTTCTTGACAGTAGCAGTGTTGATCCCCGGGAAGTGATCTCATTATTTCCAGGTCTAATGCCACCTTCTTCAACGTTTGTTAGGACCATTCCACCCCTGCATAGCATTGCAGATGTCAGCCATTTGTTTCATGGTGATGAAGGGAAACTTAGTGAAGCAAAACAGTTTCTGCGTCATTTTTTGGAGGAACTTCATGAGATATCACTTCAACATACTTTGGTATGGCAGTTTGCTCTTTATTGAAAAGTGTGGGGTGGGTGGGAACTGGTGATGTGTGCTGAACTTTAATTTCTGTGTAATATACAGAATCTTAATGATATATATGATCCTGCACCTCTTACACAGCTGAACATATGTGTTGATGTATACACATACTTGTGCATATGCACCATGACTTACCATAAGCTGTATGTATACTTTACCAGCCTTCATCATCATCATATCAATTGTTAATGGAAGGATCCTCCATACTCTTACAAGTAATATTAACAAGACACAAGAAATTAGGAAAACTTACATAATAATGTGATTCTTGTACAGAATAACACTTAGCTCCATTTTTGTGAGATGTCTATACCGTGCAAAGAGGGGTGTGGGCGTGTGTGCCATAACATATCATAAAATAAATATGGAGGCATTGACATTTGGCAGTATTTTAGGGTAGTCTAGTAGATGGGCTGTGCCATATATAATCAGAATCAGTCCATGGGACTGAGGTCAGGCCATAGGATCTCAAATACACTATGTTACCTTTGGTGTCACCGAGTCACCCCCTGGCAGTTATGGTTACTAGAGTGCTTAGTTCTCTGTGCAGTACACACTGTTGGTGAAGAAACAGTTGAACAACAAGTGTAGAATACAACATAACACACCCAGGTGACAGCATTCTGACATTAGCCTTCTGCCACAAATTACCACATTTAGGTCCATTGGATTATGGAGTGGGAGGTAAAATAAAGGTGAAGTTCACCCTACAACAGGCCATGAAGGCCCAGAGGGAGAGTAGAGTTATAACTGTACTCTTTCTTTAACCTTGGCACTAGATGTTGGTGTGCGGTCAAGACCACACTGTCCACTTTACCCCAGGAAAGAGACCCAGTACCCATTGTACAGGAGGCTGGATGGGCCCCAGGGCCAGTCTGGATGGGTGTGGAAACTTTTGCCCCCATTGGGATTCAATCCACAGCCTGTGTGGCATGTAGTGAGTCACTATACTGACTACGTGAACCAAGCCCACATGTAGGGGGGGGGAGGGGAGATGCCCTTAAGTGCTGAAGTTATTTTTCAAGATTTGTATACAGAAGTGAAACTTTGGTTATTTGCTGTAATTGTAACTACTTGTAGCTGACTTTTCTCCTTCCTTTGATCTTTCCAGTTTTGTGCAAGGTATCCAGGAACCGGTCTGGCCCACCTACATTTTCCTCCTGTTTTCTTTCTGCATGACTTATTTCCTTCCTATTTTCCCATCTTGATTTCAATCTTCTTCTTGGGTGTTACACCATCTTATTGTGTTGTTTATTAATGTGTTTTTAAATTATTTGTCTTAAAATCTCAAATTATTTCATTTCTTAATTCTCTCTCTTCTCTTAGCAGCATCTACACTTTTACAGATCTTAATGTTTGACTGCGTATTATCAGAGAATATGTGAATTCAGAACTTGCACACATGCACACACACTCTCTCTCTCTCTCTCTCTCCCCCTCTACTTACAAAGAGTGATTCTAGAATTAGTGTGTGTGACTCAAACAAATTGTGGTCAATATCCAAAATCAAACTTGACTTTGTAAATTTTTCAGTGTACAAAACTAGACCTATGTACAAAGCTTAATTAGATGAAGAAGTGCTATTGGCAGAAAAGTCTTTGACAGGCAGAAATTTTCTCAGTATTCAGCAAGAATGTTTGCTGATATGTTCTGAAAGAAGGACAGTAAAACTTATGCATGTCAAAATATGAGTGAGCCACGTCATACAGCTCTGCAGGCCGCACGTTTGACAGGCCTGTGCTAGAAGGAACATAGTACAAAGGCTTCATAATTTTCATTTCTGTGTCAAAATATGATAAGTAATGTAAATGGTTTCTTGTGTAGAGCAAAATTGCTGTTTAAGCTATTATGCCCTTTTTCCTACATTTTTGTTCAGCACAGCATTAAACATGTCACGTGTAGGCCAGAAGTTAGCAAACTAATTTTTACACTTTTAAAAACTCTTCCGTGTGTTTCAGGAAGTGGATACAGCATTGCTGAAGTTATATGCTGAGATAAATGCACCAGAACTGGAAGCTTTTATTGCAGCTGGTGAAATTAACTGTGATGTAAAGGATTGCTGTGATTGGCTAGAGAAGAGCAAGTGCTATCATGCACTGGCATTGCTGCACCGACATGCACATGACCATGACAGAGCCCTCAAAGTGTGGGCCAAGATCATCTCTGGGGAATACAAAGATGATAGCTTTCATGGGCTAGAATTCTTTGTAGAATGTTTAGCAAAGTATGTATGACAGTACAAGCTAATATATATATGTGTGTGTGTGTGTGTATATATATATTATGAAGATGAACATTGCACAAACGTATGTCACTTTGTTAACATCTTATTGTACCTTCATCATTTTGATGAATTTTATATTATTCTGGTCCTATCAAATAAAATTTATCTTATAGTTTTACATGATTTCAGGCTTCTCCCACAAAGTAGATGAGAGCTGCGCTGTTCTGGGTTATTACACCATGAGCTGCGTAATAACCCACGAGAGTGAAGTTCTCATCTGACAGTTTTTTTCTACTAGATACTGTGTGTGGCCTCTTAATTGTACCATGTACAGTGAGACTTCATGAGGTGGGATAGTTTAGTCACTATAGGAACTCACTGTGGGTTAGATGGTCAGTTTGGGGATTGAATGCCAGTGGCAGCAAGATTTTCCACACCTGTCCATTCTGGCTCTGGGGCCCACCCTGCCTCCTGTAGAATGGGTACAAGGTCTCTTTCCCAGGCGTAAAGTGGCTGGGGCATGGTGCTGACCATCCCTCCCCCCCAACCCCATCTAGCACTGAGGTTAAATAAAGAGAATGACTGTACCGCTACTCCCCCTTGGGCCTTCATGGCCTGTTCTAGGATGAACTTTACTTTTTACAGTGAAAGTCCGAATTAAGCAACCCACATTTGAAGTTTTCTTTTACATTGTTTTCATCCTGGCAGATTCTCCATATGTTTATTGTATTATTTTCCTCAATTTAGCAGTTTAGATGTGTTCACAATTGTGAAAAGCTGTCACGACCTTTAGCATGTCTTTCGTTATGTACATCTGTCCTCATGGAACAACCTGGCTCCCATTGGGTGAATGTTTGTGAAATTAACATTGGGAAAGCAGCAGTGCAGAAGACCACCACTGTTCTGGGGGGAAGACAAAAAAATCTCTAAGTTCTGTGGGCTCATTTGTGAAACAGAATGCAGTTCAGTGAATTCTGACTGTGTGACTGTCTGCTTCAGCAGTCCTTTGGTGTCACCACTTTTGGCAGGAATGTGCAGGAAGAAGAAACAGGTGAAGAAAACTGGATGAAAATCTCAGAAATTTAATCAGCCACGTTTGCAGACTTTGATAACTCTCATAGCAATAGTCAACAGCCTTGCTATGCAGTGCACCTAGTGTAGACAAGGACAACAAGGACATGGAGGAGAGCAGTGAAGACAAATACAAGGCACATTGTGTTACAAAATGGAGGCAATTGCTGGCTTTCAGGTGGTCTGATGTTATGTTACATGTTTATGACACTAGCATGCAGTGATTGATGGAACTGGAGAAGTCATTACTCTTCATGTCAGGCATGTGAAACTAAGCACACTCCCCTTCTAGATTACTTCAAGAAGTATCGTGTTTAGATATGCTTACTTGCAGCGTTGTTTTTATTTTTCATTTTTTTAATATACACATATATTGTACTGTCACAGGACATTGCAAGTTCAGTTTGTGAGTGTACCATGTAGCCAAAATTAACACAGTCTTGTTCATTAGTACGGTCTGTAGGTCTTTCATGTTTTAAGAGCAATTTTCTTCTTTCCAGGTGTGACTGCACAACTTGCTGCATGATTTTTGTTTTGTAGTTCTGATTTGGTTTCATGATTTGTGCTGTAGAATTCTGATTGTGTTGTGTGATGTTGTATTGAAATGAGTGATTTTAATAAATGTGCAGCACTGTGGGTTGTTACGTTTGGAATTTCACAACATAATGCGGCCCCTTTTTCAATTTAGTTTTTGAGATTGGTGTTGATGTATGTTTGCTGTTGATATTTTGTGATATTGCCAGTATTGATATCAGTTCTTTTGTTCAGTAAACCATGTGTAGTTCCTTAGTCTTGCTTTAACAAAATTAGTCATTCTACACTTCTGTTTTCCAAATCCCACATGTTTGGTACAAAGAGTGTGTTCCTTAGACAAAAAGTGCTAAAGACTGCTAATTTAGGAGGTGCCTGATTGCATTATTGGCCAGAAATTGGCTAGCCTGATACTGGGATAGTACTCTCAAGTAGCCCATGGCAGTTTCATTTCTTGTCTTTTCTTCTTCAGCATATATATCATTTCATCTTAGTGCTGAATGTTTTCCAGAATTGGTTAAAAAAGTTTCCCTGTCTGTGCCATGAAGGCATAAACGGGAGTAGAGGTAGAGCTCCATTTTTTTTTAACCAAGGCTGAGCTGAGTGGTGAAACTTGTTTGTGCCCCGGCTGCTTTACTTCTGGGAAAGAATGACACTATGCACCAAATAGGAGGTTGGGTGTGCTCCAGAAGTGGTCTGTACTTTGGAGAGGAGAGAGAAAAATCTGTTGTCTTGGGCAGGATTCGAACCCTAGATCATCCAGTGCATGGCCTAATCACTATACCACACCTACATTAGCCTTACTACTAGAATTGTGCAGCATTATTAAATAATCCATGAATAAATGTGTGTTATGCTTTGACAAAAATATTGGTTGCTTGAACTCTCCCCGGGTCTGTGTGTCTGCTCTATCAGGTAATTTGTGAGTTGAGATTTTGCATCAACTTATAAAACCAACCTTCCACACACTGCAGTATACACACAACAGATGCACTGACTTTCCTCCTACATGTTTTGACACTCCCTTGGTGCTTTTGAAAAGTTACGCAGTACGCAGCACTGTCACACACTTGCACACCTATTAACATTTCGATAAAAACACAGGAGAAACCACTCGTAAAATTTTAAAACAAAAGCAAAGTTATTTCTTCGAGCTCCATGTAGGCTGTGGTTGTACCCCCAGTCACAGCCTACATGGAGCTCAAAGACATCTCTGCTATTGTGTTAACATTTTGACATTTTATGAGCAGTCCCTCCTGTGTTTTAATTTAAATGCTAATACTTGTGCAGATGTGACAGTTCTGCGTACTACGAACCATTTTGAAAGCACTACTTTAACTGCAGTGAAGACCCCCTGATGATGGCACCAAGGGAGTGCCAAAACATGTAGGAAAAACTTCTGTGCATCTGTTGTGTGTATATCGCAGTGTTTGTAAGGTTGGTTTTATAAGTAGATTTTTACACTACGCACAATACATGCAGCATTAAAATGAGATTTTTTATATCGAGTTACATCTGTCCCATACATTGGTTTAACATTCTGACAATATGTTGTAATATCTGACACATGAAAGTGTTTGTTCCTGTAAGATACACATAACAATTGATCTAAGTCTCATTACCATTCAAGGTAATTTGTCTTGTGTTTAGTCATAGTATGACCGCCTCTGTGGTCTAGTGGTCAGCATTTCTGGCTACAGATACAGAGGTCCCGGGTTCGATCCCCGGCGCTACCAGATTTTCTGAGTAGTAGTGGGTCTGGAACGGGATCCACTCAGCCTCGTGAGGTCAATTGAGGAGCTACTTGAAT